>ULRT01031830.1_pt1 | contig 9829 bp, 5 predicted proteins | sample 1955711 | NCBI WGS metagenome assembly ULRT01 (sample SAMEA4835690, study PRJEB28245) | human gut metagenome | biome: gut microbiome; material: fecal sample | place: Denmark | collected 2008 | reverse complement strand
GACAACGAAATGTCTATCGCCGAAAATCATGGCGGAATCTATAAAAACCTGCGTGCCTTGCGCCAGAGCAACGGCACCTGCGAGCACAACTGGTTCAAGGCGTGGGGCTTTGAATACAAGTACCTGGAAGAGGGTAACGACATCGAAAAACTCATCCAGGTTTTCGAGAGCGTGAAGGATACGGATAAGCCTACCGTAGTTCACATTCACACAGAGAAAGGTCATGGATTTGCGCCAGCTGTAGCCAACAAGGAGGCATGGCATTGGGGAATGCCTTTCAATCTGGAAGACGGTTCGCGACCAAGAAGGAATGCCGATGGAACCCTCCCGGAGGTTGCTCCAACAGAGGATTACGGTACCTTATTCTCCGACTGGATGCTCAGCGAGATGAAGCAGGATAAGACCCTCATCGCTGTAACCGCCGGTACTCCTACCGCAGGTGGCTTTACTGCCGATAAGCGCCAACTGGCTGGCAAGCAGCACATTGATATGGGAATCGCCGAAGAGCAGGCAGTAGCGATGATTTCGGGAATGGCGAAGGGCGGATTGCATCCGGTATGGACGGTTTACAGCACCTTTATCCAGCGTACCTACGACCAGATTGCGCAAGACCTCTGCATCAATTCCAACCCAGCCGTAATCAACGTGGTAGGAGGCGGAGTGAATTCGATGAACGACATCACCCACATCTGCCTTTTCGATATTCCGATGCTCTGCAGCATTCCTGGGCTCATCTATCTGGCTCCAACCACCTGCGAGGAGTATTTCGCCATGCTCAGCTGGAGCGTTCTGCAGGATAAGAAACCTATCGCCATCCGCGTGCCAAGCAATGGCGTGGTTCATACGTCTGAAACCGTTGATGCAGAGTATGATTACGAGGCAAAGTACAAGGTGATGCACCAGGGCGAGAAGGTGGCAGTCATCGCCGCCGGTTCGTTCTATCAGAAGGGCGAGAATGTAGTCCGCCTGTTGGCTGATAAGGGCATCGATGCTACGCTCATCAATCCCCGTTATCTGAATGAGGTGGATGCCGAAGTGCTGGATAGCCTGAAGGCAAACCATCAGTTGGTAGTAACCCTGGAGGATGGCTCGAAGGATGGCGGCTTCGGCGAGCGAATCGCCTCTTACTATGGCACTTCAGAAATGAAGGTGATGGTGGGCGGCATCAGGAAGGGACTCTACGATAGATATGATGTGCAGCAGTTGCTTTCGGATAATCGCCTGCTCGATGAGCTGATTGTGGAAGACGTTTTGTCAGTAATTAATGATTAGTAATTAATGATTAATGATTAGTTATTAGTTAGTCGGCATAGTTAGTTTTTATTTAACGAGAAATCCAAGCCGGAGAATGATCTCTAGCTTGGATTTCTTTTGTTTTATCATCGAATGTTTGTCTTAATCTTATCTTAATCTTAGTCTCATCTTAGTCATCATCCCAGTCATTATCTCAATCATCATCGTCATCATCGTCATCATCATCATCATCATCCCAATCTCTATCGTGCTTCCACTTCTTCTTGTCGTGCTTCCACTTCTTGTCGTGTTTGTGATGCTTGTGATGCTTGTCTGGCTTATAAATTACATGAATTTCACCTGGCCATCCCGGTCTTCCGTAGCTGCACTCAGGGCGAGGGCGGCGCTTGTCGTGTCCCCAGTTATGCTTTGGATACTTGGTGTAAATATGGTGAACATACACATGATTCTGCCAGCCGATAGGGCGATAGAAATAGTAAGAGTCCTTGAATCTCTTCCATTGTCTGGCGGTCATCATGCGCTTGAGCTGCTTGTTGCGGTAATGCCAGCCGTAGGCATCAATGTCGCGATAGCTGCGGATGCCATTGAGATAATTGAGATTGATGTTCAGGATGCTGTTGCGCTGAACGCTGCTCAATCCCAGTTCCACCACCATCTTATCTGTGATAAAACGGGCTTCTGCCTGAATATCTGTCAGTCTCTGAGCATTCATAGATGCAATCATCATCCATGCTGCAACCAATGTCATAATCATTCTTTTCATAACTATCTTCTCTTTAAAGGGTTATTACTGCATTTATTTATTTCTGGTGCAAAGATAGAGAGAATAGCTGAAAACAACAAGGGGAAAACCATAAACCAGCGTATGATTTTCCCTAAAAGCATCGGGGGAAACTCCCGTAATAAGATTGTAGTATCTTTTATCTGCTAATTCAAATCCTTGTAACCTCTTTGACACATAATACCCCTACCTTTGCACCCGAAATTTAACAGATACCACCCTGGAAGGGGAAAGGTATCATCAATATTTAATAATGTATTATAGTCAGATAAAGAAAAATGGAAAAGAAAGTATCGGGTAAGCATAGCAGCATGAATGGCTTTGCTATGATGAAAGGTAGAGTAGCTACTGTAGTTTTGGCTTCGGCTTTATTGTTGGGCGGAGGCTTGACTGCACAGGCTCAAAACACAACATTAACCACCTGCTCTCAGAGTGCAGCAACCGCCATTCCGCAGAATCCTAACTGGAAGGCGAATGCTGCCGAATGGCAGAAACTGAAGGGCGAAATCACCCTCTACATGACCAATGACATGGGCCGCAACGGCTACTACGACCAGAAGACTATCGCAGAACTGATGGGCGAGATGGCGGGAACGGTAGATCCGGAATGCGTACTTGCCGTGGGTGACATCCACCATTTCAATGGTGTGGCTTCTACCCAGGACCCTCTGTGGCTTACCAATTACGAATGGGTTTATTCTCATCCCGACCTGATGCTCAACTGGTTCCCGGTTTGTGGCAACCATGAGTATCGTGGTAATACTCAGGCTTTCATGGACTATGGCAAGGTGAGCCGACGCTGGATGATGCCAGCCAAATATTATACCAAGGTGTTCGACCACAAGGGAACCACCATCCGTGTCATCTTCCTCGACACCACACCTCTCATCGATTCTTACCGCAAGAATCCGGAAATCTATCCTGATGCCTGCAAGCAGGATGCAGAGGCCCAGCTCTCCTGGCTCGACGAAACCCTGAAGAATGCCAAGGAAGACTGGGTCATCGTGGTAGGCCATCATCCTATCTACGCCTACACCACGAAGAAGGAGAATGAGCGCCTCGACATGCAGAAGCGCCTTCTGCCTATCCTCCATAAATATAATAATGTGGCGATTTATGCTTGCGGTCACATCCACAACTTCCAGCACATTCAGAAGAAGGGCGACAACATCGACTACGTAGTCAATTCCTCTTCATCTCTGGCTCGTCCTGTGAAGCCTATCGATGGCACCGTGTTCTGCAGTCCAGCCGATGGCTTCTCTGTATTTACAGCAGATAAGAAGCAGCTCAGAATGTCGATGATTGACAAGGATGGAAAAATCATCCACACAATTACAAAAAGTAAGTGAAGAGTGAAGAACGAAGAGTGAAGAATTCAATAGCGATATAGATGAAAAGATTTTTATTGAGTGCGGCGCTTCTTGTCGCAGCGACTACCGCCATCCAGGCACATACGCTGGATGGTATAGTCAAGGATAACAAAACGGGCGAGCCCCTCATCGGAACCGTAATCCGAGTAAAGGAGCTGCCCAACGTGAGTACCACCACCGGACTTGATGGTACTTTCACCCTGCATGAATTACCAGATAAAGGCAAGGTGACCATCATCGTTTCCTACATGTCGTACAAGACCAGGGAGATGGTTATAGATGTGGCTAAGAAAAATAAGGTGGATATTCCGATGGATGAAGACCTGAAGCAGTTGGGCGAAGTGGTGGTTACCGGTCATCGTGAATACCGCAGCGACCGAAGCGCCATAGAAACCGTGAAGAATGCCGGCAACGTGCTCAACGTGATGAGCCAGCAGAGCATCCAGCTTTCGCCTGACGTCAACGTGGCGAGCGTTCTGCAGCGTGTATCGGGTGTAACCATGGAGCGTGATGCATCGGGCGAAGCTTCCTACGCCATCCTCCGAGGCATGGACAAGCGCTACAACTACACCCTGGTGAACGGCGTGAAGATTCCTAGTCCGGATGATAAAAACCGTTACATCCCTTTGAATATCTTCCCTTCTGATCTGATGGATCGCCTTGTGGTTTCCAAGTCTTTGACGGCTGATATGGAAGGCGATGCTGCCGGCGGCGTGGTGGATATGGTGATGAAGAATGCCCCATCCCGCTTCCAGATTCAGGCGAATGCAGCCATCGGAGCAAGTGATTATTTCTGGAAGGATGGCAGAGATTATCTTACCAGCAACCGCTCTGATTATACCCAAAAATCTCCTTACGAGGCCTTCGGAAAAGACTACAAGGCACAGATGAGCGATTTCAAGAACGGTCCTGTGCAGCTGAAGAGTCATTCCGTGCCATCTCCTAACTTCATCGGAGGCTTGAGCATCGGCAACCGCTTCTGGAACGACCGCCTCGGCGTGATGCTTGCCGGAAGCGTTCAGAATGTTTTCCGTGGCACAGAGCGCACCTACAATTCCGTAAAGATGGCTTCGGGCGAGCAGGCCATGTACATTTCCAATCTGCAGCATCGCTACTACAGCATCCACGACCTTACTACGGGTGCTCATGCAAAGTTCGACTTAACCCTGCCTGGCCACAAGCTGGAATGGTACAACATGTATGTGCACACCAATTCCAAGGGCACCAGATACAATAACAGCGTCAATACCGAATACATCGGAGCCGACAGCTACACCCAGGACGATGAAGTTCGCTCTCTCTCAACCACCCAGAGCATCTTCGCCACCAACCTGAAGGGTACGCATCATCTTACCAAGGATTTCACCCTCGATTGGTCGGGCATCTTCTCGCAGGCTAAGGAGGAAGACCCTGATAGAACTTACGTAACCCTGACGAACACCGTGAGCACCAATGCTTCAAGCGAAGGCGATGCCGTTTCGGGTTCCATCTGGGATGCCAACAAGAACATCACCAAGACCCTGCCTAAGAGTGCCGAGCGCCGATTCCAGCACAACAAGGATACCGACTGGGCTGGTTACATCAACCTCTCTTACAATACCCATTTCGCCAACTCTGTGGAGGCACTCTGGAAGGCGGGCGCACAGTATCGCAGAAAGGAACGCAGCAACAGATATTATTCTTACATATTCAATCCTGCCGACATTTCGCAGAAACTGGATGGCAACGGAATAGACCAGTTTGATAAAATCGATTGGGTTTGCAAGACTCCTTATTCTCAGGCTTCACAGCTCAACTACGATTCCAAAGAGCACATCGGCGGAGCCTACGCCATGGTTACCCTGAAGAGCGAGGTGGGCGAACTGAATGCCGGTTTCCGTGCCGAGCACACCAACCAGATTTACACCATGCTCCAGCACTTCCGCAACATGGGACAGGTGGGCGAGCAGAGCTACTGGGATTATCTGCCATCGGCATCCATCAAATGGACACCAACCAAGAAGATGAACGTGCGTCTCTCTTACTATCGCTCCATCAACCGTCCGGGCTTCTACGAGATAGTACCTTATCAGTTAATGGGCGAGGAGTATCAGGAAAAGGGTAATCCAAACCTGAAGCGTGCCCGCATCGACAACATCGACCTGCGCTGGGAGTGGTTCCCAAGCAAGACCGAGCAGATTCTTGCCGGCGTATTCTATAAGTATCTGAAAGACCCTATAGAGCAGGTGTTCGTAACATCGGATGGCAAGATTGGCGCCGGAACCGATGCTTACTACATGCCTGACAACCTGGGTAATGCCAAGAACATGGGCTTCGAAATCGACGTAATCAAGTACATCCGCCACTTCGGAGTAAAGGCGAATTATACTTACACTCATTCTGAAATCACCACCTCGAAGCGTGAGTACAAGGAGGGTAGTGCCGAGTATAAATCGGGCGTAACCCAGACCCGTCCGCTGGTTAACCAGGCCCCTCATACCGCCAACATCTCCTTATTATATAAGGATACGGAGAATGGCTGGAATGCGCAGCTGGCCTCTTCCTTCACGGGCACCAAGCTCGCCCTGGTTTCTCCCTTCAAGGATGCCGACCAGTGGGACAAGGCGATGTTCGGTCTCGACCTGAGTGCCGAGAAGCAATTCAAGAACGGCATCTCCCTCTTCTTCAAGGCAAACAATCTGCTCGATGCCAAGCGCGAGAGATACTTGAAGACCGTGAACAAGAGCAACCTGGAGTATGAGGGCCAGAAGAGCGATAAAACCATCGTGGGAACTTATCAGTATGGCAGAACCTTCCTGCTGGGAGTAAGATACAAGCTTTAAAAGGTAAAAAGAAAAAAGGTAAAAAATGAAAAAGATAAGTACTTTTGCTGCTTTGCTGTTGATGGCAGCAGCTGCAATGTTCTCCACATCTTGCGAGAACGATAATATCAATCCATACGATTACGTAAATAATGGCGGTAATGGAAGTGATGGTAATGAAAACCAGGGTTCTAAGGATGTCATCACAACGAAGGTGGCAGAATATCCCGTAGGTTCTGTTGTTTGGAGCAAGGATACTACCCTGAGCGAGAGCGTTGAGATTCCTGTAGGAGCATCGCTCTACATTGAGCTGGGCGTAACCGTTACCTGCAAATCAGAGGTTCAGGTGCCGGTAGAAATCGTAGTGTTGGGCAATCTCTATTGCCTGGGAACCGCCGAAAAGCCAGTAGTCTTTACTTCTGATACCAGGAAGCCTGCTGATTGGGGAGGCATCATCTGTGGATACAATTCTGAGGAGGTGGTGCTAAACCACGTGGATGTGGCCTATGCCGGTGCTACTCCTACCGAGAGTTCAGCTTCTTTCCAGAACAAGCTTTTCAAGACCACCATCGATGGCGGTGTGCCAGCCTTCCACTTCTGTAATGTGAACGGCAAGTTTGTGATGGCAAACAGTTTCTTCCATGACAACTACAACGACCAGACTTACTTTACAGGTGGTAACGGCGTGATTATCAACAATATCTTTGCCGATAGCGGAAATGCAGCTGATGGTGGAGAGGCCATCAACGTAAAGGCAGGTTGCAAGCTCGATGTAGCCAACAACATCATCTACAACGCCTGCACCAACGCCTTCAAACTTTCGAATGCCGGCAATAGCGAGGTAATCCCTCTCTCTGAGATGACCGTCTATAACAACACCATCATCAACTGCGGCTGGCGCCGTTCCAAAAACAAGAAGGGTGGTTCTGTATGGGTAGAGAAGGCAGCGAAGCCAATCTTCGTGAACAACCTTATCTACGATTCCCGTTTCGGCCTGAAGCAGCCAAAGAAGGATGGTGCTGATATGGAGCACAGTCGTCTTACACCAAACTACTACTTTGCATCTACAGAGACAGGCGTAGCGCAGATGGCGAAGGATGCAGAGCTCGGCATCTGGTTTGATACCGATATCAAGAGCAGCGTGGCTGGTCAGCTCAATCCTCTCTTCAAGAACTTCACTCAGAGCGAGAAGATGAACATCAATTGCGAGATAGATGATGTAGCCCAGGGTGCTCCATTGGCATTCGACAAGAGTTGGAATTTCGAATATCAGGCAGGCAGTCCTGCCCTCTCAGGAGGTGTAACCGATTTTGCCCGTCTCTTCCCACAAGGTCTGCCATTCTTCGGCATGAAGCTGGTGAATTTCCTGGATAAGAATAATGACCAGAACTATTACTTCACCGCCCCATTGCCAAGCGCAAGATTCGGAGCGTGGCTGTAGGATAAATGAAGAATAAGATAAAAGGAAAAAAGATAAATGAAAAAGCGTGCTGGCAGCAGGAATGTTGCTTGCACGCTTTTTCTTTTTAACGTCTCAATCTGTTATGATTTCCAATCGAACACGATGGTGTTGTCTTCTTTGATATTGAAGCTCATGCCTACCTTGATAATTTCCTTGCCGCTCATGGCAAAGGCATCGGCATAGTGCTTGCTTTCTATCTGCTCAAGAGCCTCCTGGGCAGTCTTTCCAAACTTCAGCTCCATCACATAGATAGTATCATCTGTCTCCATGGTTATATCAATTCTACCCTTTGACGTATGTTGCTCCACTATAATCCTGAAATTTGTAAGCAAGGCAAAGATGATATACATCGTTTGCTGGTAATGCCCTTCGTAATGGGTGTTGTCGCAATAAGGCACCGTCTCCCAAAACGATTTCAATAACTGTAAGGCTTCATCTATCTTTCCATGTTTAATAAGCACCGACATCTTGGCGATGGTGGTATTGCACATCGCCGTCTTTGAGGTCAGATAATGAGGCAACAAACTTCTGTACAATCCAACTCTTATTTCCTTGTTAGGAATGGCTAGGGTATAGAGTTCCGTTTCTTCATCGTAATCCTTGATGGTGATGTAACCACTCTGATAGAGCAGCGGCATGATGGTGGTCATGGTTTCCGTGGCAGCATCAAAGTCATCCTTTCCGGCTTCCATACTCTCGCCCAGGTTCGCTGGCAGAAAGTTGAAATTGCGCATCATATTAATCAGATAAGTAGGAGTGCCGGAACCAAACCAGTAGGAATCAATCTTCTGCTTGGCAAAGCAGGTTAATAAGCTGAACGGATTATAAACGTCAGGAGAAGGCCATGTGAAATGATAGCCGTCATAATTATCCTTTAACTTAGCTAACGTCTGCTCATACGACAGGTTTAATTTTTCTGCAAGTGCCTCTATGTCATCCCGCATTCCGTTCACCAGTTCATCTTCCGTAATTCCGCAAATGCCGGCATACGGCTCGTCCATACTGATATTGGTGATGTTGTTCAATTCGCTGAAGATGCTGAGCTGAGAGAATTTGGTGATGCCTGTGAGGAATACGAAGCGGAGCAATTTCTCGCATCCTTTTAGCGGACTGTAGAAATTGCGCATGGCGTTGCGCAGTTCTTCCAGTTTTTCATCCTCGTGCACCACATCAAGCAAAGGGGCATCATATTCGTCAATCAGTATTACCACTTGCTTGCCCGTTTCCCTATAGGCCGTCTGGATAAGTGAGATGAGGCGGTCGTTAGCATCAACAGCCGGATTCGTAATGCCCCATTTCTGCTCTTGTTCTGCAAGTCGCTGGTCGAAATATCTTTCCAGCTGGGCTATCTCCATGTGCTTACCCATGCTCATATCGAAATGCAGCACCGGATAGCTTATCCAATCCTTTTCTAGCTTTTCGATGGCGAGTCCCTTGAAAAGATCCTTCTTTCCTTCAAAATAGCTCTGCATGGTGGTTAGCAACAGCGACTTTCCGAAACGGCGTGGACGGCTCAGGAAGAAATAAGTACCATCCGTATGTGCCATACGATATACATATTCCGTCTTGTCGATGTAGAACTTATCCTCCACTCGGATTCGTTCGAAAGTTTGTAATCCTATCGGATATAGTTTTCTTGCCATAATTGCTCGCCTTTCTTTTAAGTGATATTCTCTTTGTTGGCAAAGATACGAATAAATGGTGAGACTACCAAATAATAAACATCTTTTCTTCATTTATGTCCCTTATCTCATTTCCTTATACCTTTTTCCTTTATTTCTTTTTTCCCTCCTCTTATCTCCTTTCTCATTCCTTCCTGTATTAATTTTGTGTTAATCTTAGGAAAAGTCTTGGTTGTTATTAGGAAAAAATGTACTATTTGCCTAATAGAAAGTTTCGTTCATAACTTTTGAATGTGCGTTCAGAACTTCTGAATGTGCGTTCAATACTTTTGAATGTACGTTCAATACTATTGAACGGAGATTTCTATTAGAGGCAGTAACAATTATCCTTAGGGTTAGTAACAATTATCCTTAGAGGCGGGAACCATTATGATGAATGGTGAATAAGAAATTACTTAGGTATAGTGGCTGTTGCAATAAGGAGTGATAACAATCTTAATAAGAAAGGAATCGTCATGACAAAGTACAAGTTGCAAGAG
>ULRT01000923.1_pt1 | contig 9841 bp, 8 predicted proteins | sample 1955711 | NCBI WGS metagenome assembly ULRT01 (sample SAMEA4835690, study PRJEB28245) | human gut metagenome | biome: gut microbiome; material: fecal sample | place: Denmark | collected 2008 | reverse complement strand
GTTAAAACTTGATTAGTTCAAGTCTCTAATGGCTAGCCAAGTGTGATGGTCTATAAGTCCTTTCTTATAGACCATCATTTTTGCATTTTCAGGGGCATTTTCGCCCCTTTTTGAGCAATTTCATAGCAAATCATCAGACCGAGTAACGGCGAACCCGTTGCCCGGTCTTTTTTTATGTCTAAAAAAAGCGTGATTTCACACTTGAAGTCTGTCGGACGATAAGCACCGTCCAGCAGGACTTGAATATCAAAACTGAATTAAAAAAAACTTATTTTGTAATTTCACACGAAGTTAGGACATGCAGGCTTGATTTTTTGAGAAATTTATGGTAAAATATGAAAGACAAAACGTATCATATTAGGTACGCTAAGCTATCAACCCAGCAACACCTGCGGAATCTGATTGCGGACTTGAAAAATGTTCTTTCCGATGCGGGTGTGTGGGGAATATCATTCTCAAGAACCGTAACAGCATTGCCATAGACTGTGTGTTGGTGGACTGCGATTATTACGATTTTTTCCGACATATTCCGTATGCGGTCAATTCCTATCTCGGAGAGTATATGATGCAGTATTCCTGGGCTGAGATCACGACTGCGTCGCTTCCGCGGCTTGGGTAAAAAATACACGAAGAACTGTAGGTTTTTTCGAGGAATATTGAATGCTTTTTACTTTGTGGCAATTTTTGTGTTGCACTTTTACCGGTATAATGTAATAAAAAAGTGTGATATACGCCGTTGTCGGATATAATTGACGAAATGGGCAGAAAGATCGTTTCCGCCTTTACGAAGTCATTAAAGAGCAAAAAGAATTTGGATGGCTTGTGGGAGATCAGTGCAGAATTTTATAAGTGATCGTACATACAATACGGAGAAAAATATATGATACAGAAACGAAAATTTACAAAATCATTGATACGTCCGATCTTTAATGCCTTGATCGGGCTTATCATGCTTTTGTCTACCGTGATCGGAATCGTCGGTTATTTTGAATTTGCGGACGCGCTCAAACAGCAGTATATGCAGATCGCCAACGGTATTGCGGAAAATGTTGCTCTCGGCATTGAACCGGGGGAGTTGGACAAATATCTAGAGAGCAAAACGGCAGATGATGAATACAATTCAATTCGTGAACAGCTCCAGCACACGGCAGACGCAGAGGATTGCAGCGTTATATATGTCGCAAAAGTTCATACGGACTCAAAAGAGAGAGAATACATATACAATGTGGTCAGTAAAACGAGCGGTTTTTCACCCTATGATATCGGATTTCGGGATGAGGTCAACGAGGAGTTTTTGAACGTTTATGATTCCATTGTGAAAGGGGAATCGGAGCTTCATAACTTCATGTACGCAAGGAAGGGATACACCACAAGTGTATATCCGATCAAGGACGGCGGCGGAAATGTGGTCGCCATCGTCGGAGTTGTGAAAAACATGGAGCTTCTGAATAAAGCCAAAACCAACTATATCGTTCAGGTTTTGCTGATCGAAGCAGTTATTGCTGTCGTAAGCGGAGTTATCTGGACTATCTATATGAGACGCCGCATCGTCATGCCCATACGGCAGTTGAACGATGCCTCGCTTGGTATGGTTGATCATTTGGAGGACGGAACGGCACCCGAAATTGTTGTAAAAAATGACGATGAGATCAAGGATCTTGCGGATTCTTTCTCAACAATGTACCATGAGATAGGGGAGTATATTTCAAAGCTTGAGACCGTCACCGCCGAAAAAGAACGAATCGGAGCTGAGCTTGACGTAGCGGCAAAAATTCAGACTTCTATGTTGCCGTGTATTTTCCCACCCTTTCCGAATCGGGATGAGTTTGATATTTATGCTACGATGGATCCCGCTAAAGAGGTGGGAGGCGATTTTTATGATTTCTTTATGGTGGATGACGACCATCTTGCTTTTGTCGTTGCCGACGTTTCGGGAAAAGGTGTTCCCGCGGCACTTTTCATGGTGATTGGCAAAACGCTTATCAAGGATCACACCGGACTTCACGACGACCTTGGCGATGTGTTCACAGAGGTCAATAACATTCTCTGCGCATCCAACAGCGAGGAAATGTTCATCACAGCCTTTGAGGGGGTATTGAATCTGAAAACAGGAGAGCTTCGCTATGTTAACGCAGGACATGAGATGCCGTTTATTTGCCGAAATAACGGGGTATATGAGCCGTTCAAGGTCAAAGCAGGTTTTATTCTCGCAGGTATGGAGGGAATCCGTTACAAAAGCGGAAGCGTGCAGTTGCAGCCCGGCGATAAGATCTTCCAATACAGCGACGGCGTTCCGGAAGCCATGAACAGAAAAAATGAGCAATACGGTATGCATCGGCTCGAGAAGGTGCTTGTACAAAACAGCAAAAAAACCCCTGCCGAGCTTCTCCCTGCGATAAAAGCCGATCTGGATGCTTTTGTCGGTGAGGCAGAGCAGTTTGACGATATCACCATGCTGTGCATAGAATTCAGCGGAAAAGACAAAAAAACGGATATTTCGGTCACACCCGATAAGGATTCCATCAAAACAGTCACGGAGTTTATGGAACGTACGCTGGAAGAGTGGGAAGTGCCGATGAAAGTCGCAAACAAGGTGCAAATCGCAGTGGATGAGATCTACTCCAATATCGTTTATTACAGCGGGGCGACAAATGCCAGGATTACCGTAACGGCAAGCGATGAAAAGTTGTCGCTTCTGTTTGAGGATGACGGCATACCTTATAATCCTACCACCGCTAAAGAACCTGATGTAACGCTCTCAGCGGAGGAACGCGATATCGGTGGCCTCGGTATCTTCATGGTGAAGAAGATGGCGGCTGAGCTGGATTACCGATATGAAAACGGTAAAAATGTGTTGGCTGTCATATTTTCAGAAAGAAAAGGAGGTTTAGCGCGATGAAGACAAGATTTATTTCCATTGTTTTGATGATTACCCTGGTTACGGCACTCTTTACCGCCTGCGGCAGTCGCGTGGAATACCACAATATTGCGGCACAGAACAATGTGTACAGCATGGGCACGCAGAGTGTTGTGATCAAGAGCAGTTCGCTTAATTCCGACGAACCGACCGCAAGGTTCAGGCAAAGCATCTCACCTTCCGATATTGAACTCGGTGAAGCACTGGAAGGAAAAACCGTGACGAAGGTTACCTATAACAGCGCGACATCCATCACGGTGGAGCTTTCAGGAAACACAAAGATGTCGGGCGGAGATGGTGTTTTGGGTAGCATTACCGTCAAGCACAGCGGGTTGGAAAGCGAGGGAGACTCCTCGTGCGTTGTTGAAATTCTCGCTCCGGAGCTTTGTGTTTCTTCGTATATGAGCAACGTATGGAAAAAAGGCGAGGAAACCATTTACAAGGTGATTGCAATCCTCAGCCTTCCCGTCGGTGAATTTTCCGGCGGTGCGACCGCCGGGAATATTACACTTACAAATGGAGCAACGGGAGAACTATCGGTAAAACTCTCAGACGGTGCGTTGACCGTGACCGTTGAAAACTGCAATATGGCAAACCCGTCCATTTGCATTGGTGCGGATGTGACGACCTTTGGAAAGGAAATCACCGTCAGGCTCGCTGCAGGTGGTGGGGCGGCTTTTCAATGACTGACAGTGTGAATCGCGCGTTTCTGTTTGCCCTGAAGGTTCACGGCGGGCAGATACGCAAGGACGGGAAACCCTATATCGCGCATCCATTTTCGGTGGCGATGGAGCTTGCCCGAAACGGAGCGAGCGATGAGCTTATTTGCGCAGGTCTTTTGCATGACACGATCGAGGATGGCGGTGTTTCGCCCGACGAACTGAAACGGGAATTCGGCGGCGAGGTGTTGCGGCTTGTCCTGTTTGACACCGAGAACAAGAAACTTTCCTGGAAGGAACGCAAAGACGCAACTTTGCTTGCACTTGAAAACTGCGACTGCAAATGCGCCATGCTCGTGTGCGCGGATAAGCTATCCAATATTCGGGATCTGGCAGAATGGCTTGAAGCTGAGGGAGAAGCGATCTGGAATAAATTCAAATACGGCAGAGACAGGCAGGAATGGCTGTTTCGCGAGTATGTCGAGGTACTCAGTCGCCTGTCCGATCTTAGAATGTATGACGAACTGAAACAAGCCGTTGAAACGGTATTTAACAAAAGGAGAATAAAAACCATGCAGGTAAATATAGAAGCAATAAACAAAGAAGCGGTGGCTTTCGTCGAGGGAAGCATAAATTCCGCAAATGCGACAGAATTCGGAGCGGCACTTGCCGCATTGCCGGGCGAGGCAGAGAGCGTTACGCTTGACATTGCAGGGCTTGAGTATATATCCAGCGCAGGACTGCGCGTACTTCTCAGCCTGAAAAAAAGGTGCGAAAAAAAGCCTTTCCGTGTGATCAACGCAAACGCCGAAGTAATGGACGTGTTTAACATGACAGGATTTTCGGAGATCATGGAAATCGAGCCTGCCTGCCGCAGGATCAGCATTGACGGCTGTGAGGTCATCGGCAGAGGGGCGTGCGGCGAGTGCTATCGTATCGACGATGAGACGATCATCAAGCTGTATTACGACAATACCGACATAGAATCGATTGAACATGAAAAGTCGCTTGCCAAAAAGGCATTTGTCATGGGTATTCCCACGGCAATCTCCTATGACATTGTGGAGGCAAACGGGAGAAAAGGTGTCGTGTATGAGCTTATCAAGTCCAAAACGCTGGGAGAGCTGATCCGTGCCGATCACACAAAACTGGACGAATATGTGAAAATGTATGCAGATACCTGCAAAAGGGTTCACGCGATCCATACCTCCGATCCGGAGATTCCATCCTTCAAGGAAGCAAACCGTGCGGATATTGCTAATGTCAAGGGCATCACCGATGAAGAAAGACAGTATCTGAATCGTTTCATTGACCTTGTTCCCGAAGCTGACACCTGCATTCACGGTGACCTCAATATCAACAATATCATGGTTCAGGGCGACGAATGCTGTCTGATCGATATGGGGGAGCTCAGCACGGGAACACCCATGTTCGATATATCGAGAATTTTGTTTTCCATGGTGTATGCGAATACTGCTCCCGGCGAATATAACGCATTTTACAAAATGCAGTCGTCGGAAGTTGCGGAGATATACGAGAAATTTTTCCGTGGCTATTTCGGCTGTGATACCATCGAGGAGGCACAAAGGGCAAATCCCGAAGTCAAGTGGCTTCATCCGCTGGCATGGTTCCGTTGTTGTACGAGCATGCTCAAAGGGAGTCGCTGGGGAGAAGAAATGAGAAAAAGGGCGCTTGAACTTCTTCGTGAAAAGCTGATTCCGTTTGTCGAAAAAGAGGAAACGTCCCATGAGTAAGCAGGAACAGAATGATTCACACTAACGCCGGGAAAAAGTATTGTCTTTCAGCTTTCTTGCAGAGTTAAAGAAAGCTTTGTTATAAGCGATGATTTGATTTATTGATTATTAAATATGATGGAGAGGTATCTATTATGAGCCTTAAAATTGAAAAGAAAAACGCCGAGACACTTGCCCTTGTCGGAAGGTTGGACACAGTGACCGCCCCTGAGCTGGAAGCGGAAATTTCCGCTATTCTTCCTACCGTGGAATCGCTCGTGCTTGACATGGAAAAGCTGGAGTATATTTCTTCTGCCGGACTGCGTGTCATTCTCAAAACGCAAAAGGCTTTGACGCAAAAAGCGGGACTAAAGCTTATAAATGTTTCGGATGATGTTAGGGAAGTGTTTGATATTACAGGCTTTTCGGACTTCTTAACGATTGAATGAGCTGAACGTAACGAGCACTTTATGTGATTAATTGCAGCTTCACGAAACAGAAAGCCCGGAAGATAGTGGTCAAGGGCTGCTCCCTTCACCGCCAGGGGATAAGTCTGTCCGCTGACGCAAAAACACGGATCTATTTCGAAAAAACTTGTGGTACGGATCTGTTTTGTAATAGTGTGCCAAAACTCACGCACTTTTGTGCGGGAGTTTTACTTTTTCACGAAAAGGCGTTATTGAGATTGAAAAATGGGAAGGTTTATGATATAGTAAGATATCGACAAATCGGAATTTGACGGAGGTATCGTCCAACAAACCTTTGAAAATTACCGCCAAAAAGTACTTATCGTCCGACACACTCCCGAAAAGTGCCCTAAAAAACGAGATTTTGTCATACACATACACAGATGATTGTGGCTAATAAAAATCGGCAATAATTTTAAGGAGATTATTATGAAATTCCTTATAGAAACTTTTTATAATATGGACTGGCGACAACCGGTAATGTGGCTCATCGGCGGAATTTTAATCTTTCTTGCAATCAAGAAAGAAATGGAACCCGCCCTTCTGCTTCCGATCGGCTTCGGCGCGATACTCGTCAACATTCCGCTTTCGAACGTTCTGACCTCGTACGAATGTCAGACGTGCCACGAAGTTTATTCGTCGCTCGTTGAGAAATGCAAAGAATGCGGCGGCACGCTTTTCGCCCCTGCCGAAACGGGTATAATAGAGTGGCTGTACGAAATCGGAATAGAAGCCTCCGAAGCCCTGCCTATCCTGTTATTTATAGGTATAGGCGCGATGATAGACTTCGAACCGTTAATCGTCAACCCGAAACTTATGATTCTGGGCGCGTTCGCTCAACTCGGAATCTTTCTGACGATTATACTCGCCGTTCTTTGCAGATTCAATATATCCGACGCCGCTTCGGTCGGTATAATCGGCGCGGCAGACGGTCCGACTTCTATACTCGTCGCAAAAACGCTCGGCAGCGGTTATCTCGGAGCGATAGTAGTCGTGGCGTACTCGTACATGGCGCTCGTTCCGATTATACAACCTGCCGTAATCAAGTGCATTACGAGCAAAAAAGAACGACTTATCCGCATGGAATACAAGGGGAAAAAGGTCAGCAAAATCGTCAAAATTCTCTTTCCGATAGTTATAACCATGGTCGCGGGACTTATCGCCCCGAAAAGCCTCGCGCTCGTCGGATTTTTGATGTTCGGCAACCTGCTTAACGAGTGCGGAGTGCTTTCGAGCCTTGCCGACACGGCGAAAAACACGCTGTGCAATCTTATAACCCTGCTGCTCGGTATTACGATAGCGTTCCAGATGCAGGCGGAAAAATTCCTGCAAGTAGAAACGCTTACGATTATGGCGCTCGGCTTGTTCGCGTTCGTATTCGACACCGTAGGCGGCGTTATGTGCGCCAAGGTAATGAACCTGTTCTCGAAAAACAAAATCAACCCCATGGTCGGCGCGGCAGGTATTTCGGCATTCCCAATGTCGGCGAGAGTCGTGCATAAAATAGGAATTAAAGAAGACCCGACGAATTACCTTTTGATGCACGCCGTCGGCGCAAACGTTTCCGGACAAATCGCTTCTGCGATAGTCGGCGGACTTATTATCGGATTCGTACTTTAAGGAGGCAAAAGGCTTATGTTATCTTTACTTTTGGAAATAGATCAATCCGCTTTGCAAAAATCTTTAACCATACTTTGGCAAGGGCTCGTCGCGATGCTCGCGGTTGTCGGCGTAATAATGTCGATTACTTACCTTATGCAATACGTTTCGAAGAAAATCTCCGCTTCGAAAGACCGCAAACAGCCCGCCGACTCCCCCGACGAAGACAACCGAAAATAACGAACGTCGTACTCGCAAAACTTTTGAAAAATAAAAGTTTCGCGAGTACGGTTTTATACAGACAGAAAACCACCCTTCCGGGAGATTCTTCGCCAAAGGCTCAGAATGACGCTTAATAAAATATGTCATTGCGAGACCCCTTGCGGGTCGTGGCAACCTTAGGCAGGGTCGCCACGCTACGCTCGCGATGACAATACACAAACTCGTCATTGCAAGTAAAATGAAGGCATCGCCACACGGGGTCTCGCAAAGACGAATTACGGCAAAAGTCATAGTAATTTGCCGAGACGGTTCATCATGGCAGATTTATGCTCCATAAGCGAGTGCGCGTAACGACTTAACGTGATCGACGGGTTTTTATGCCCTAAAATTTCGGATAAGGTTTTTACGTCCATTCCGCTTTCCAACGCGCGGGTCGCGAAAGTGTGCCTTAAAGCGTGAAAACCGCGGTGCTTTATTCGATGTCTTTTAAGTAGTAATTCGAAACTTCGTTGAAAAGAGCGAACCGAAACGGGCTTGCCTTTGTCGGATACGACAAAATCGGACTTGCTCGTTTTCCTTTTTTCACGCAAAATAGGCATTATTTGTCGCGGAAGCGGTATTATTCGTCTTGAATGTACCGTTTTAGGATCGTCGAAGACGAGTCCGTCGGACGTGTCGTAACAAGTTTTGTTGACCGACAACATTCCCCTTTTAAGGTCTATATCTTTCCAGTTGAGCGCGACGACCTCGCCGAGGCGAAGCCCCGTATACAGGCACAACAACACTCCGAAATGTTTCGGTTTTCTGCTGGTAAGTACCGCGTTTTCTATTTTTCTCTGCTCTTTTACGGTAAAACATTCGATTTTACGCTCGCGCAGTTTGGGGCGTTTTATTTTATCGCCGAGTTGCCTGTCCGTACAACCGAGCACATACGCGGTCTTCAGCGAATTTTTCAAGACCGAAACAATCGAATTGACCGTATTAGGCGCAAGCCCTTCTTCTCCCCACCTGCCCCTTCCGTTCGTCAATATATCCGTAATAAAGGTCTGCAAAATTATAGGCGTCAGTTCCGACAAGTCGTATTCTCCGACTTTTTCGGCAACGTAAATGCGTATTATCTGAAAATATCGCAGATAAGTTCGAGTTTTGGTGTCGGGTTTTACGTAATTTTCCAGCCAGAACGTTAAAAAATCTTTATATAACATAAAACACTCCTGTTTTTTGGGAATAGTATACACCTATTCGACCGCAGATTTCTACAAAGGAGTGTTTTTATATGTGAAAAATTATTTCAAGATTATTTATTACGGTTGTATAATTCACATACGTTCATTCTATCCGCGTCGGTTATTTTGCGGATAACCTTTGCGGGAACGCCGCCCACGAGAGTATCGGGCGGTACGTCGCGGTTTACCACCGCGCCCGCGGCGATTACGCTTCCGCGCCCAACCGTAACTCCGCCGCAAACAACCGCGCCCGAACATATCCAGACGTCGTTTTCGATAATAATGGGTTTGGAATATTCGAGATTATATCTGCCGTCGGGGTAATCTTTGATTATTCGTTCGTCGGCAACGAGCGGGTGCATGGGCGTGGCGAGAATAACCCCCGCGCCTATCATTACGCCGTCGCCTATCGTTATGGGCGAAATATCGAGAAAAGTAGAGTTATAGTTTACGAAAAGGTCTTTTCCGACGAGAATATTTTCGCCGTACTCGCAATGAAAGGGCGCGAATACGGTCATATTTTTACCTACCGCCGACGGAATCAATTTTTCGAGCGAGCGTTGTTTGCGTTTTACGCATTTTACGGGAATACGATTGAATTTATCGCAATTTTTAAGTCCAGCAAAGTGTTTTTTTGCAACGCTTTCTTTCGCTCCGTTATAGAGCAGTCCTTTCCTCATTTTTTCGTATTCATTCATGTGTTAGTCCTTTTTCGTTTTTATAATATACTCCGCGAGAAACCACCCTTCCGGGAGTACGTACGACTATATAAGCCGCTCCGTCCTCTATTGCGGGGTAAATGTCCCCGATGAAACGGGGAAAATGTCGCGAAGCGACAAAAGGGGGCGACCCTGCCTAAGGTTGCCACGACCCGCAAGGGGTCTCGCAATGACAATTGTGTCATCCTGAGCGTTAGCGAAACATCTCCTGGAAAGGCAAAACCTACGGACTTTATATTACCGTGGTATACACTCCGACAAATACCACCCTTCCGGGAGTATGCTCTCCCGTTGAAGCG
>ULRT01030411.1_pt1 | contig 10014 bp, 8 predicted proteins | sample 1955711 | NCBI WGS metagenome assembly ULRT01 (sample SAMEA4835690, study PRJEB28245) | human gut metagenome | biome: gut microbiome; material: fecal sample | place: Denmark | collected 2008 | reverse complement strand
GGCGGCACAGCTGCTGAAAGCGGGCGGCAGGCTGGTGTACTCCACCTGCACCATCGACCCGGCAGAAAACCAGCAGCAGATCGCGGCATTTCTGGCCCGCCACCCGGAGTTTACGGTGGTGGAGCCTGCCGCAGCGCTGCCCGCCGGGATGACGGCAGGGGAGCACGGCGCGCTTTCGGTGCCCACCCGTACCGGCATGGACGGCTTTTTCCTGTGTGCCATGCAGAAAAACGGGGAAAAGCTGCAATGAAACAGGTGGCTTGTTCGTAAAAAACAATAGGAGAACACAATGGAACAAAAACGCTGTATCTCTTCCTTTACGCTGGCAGAGCTGACCGCTGAACTGAAAGCGATGGGTCAGCCGGGCTTCCGGGCAAAGCAGATCTTCCACTGGGTGCACCAGAAGCTGGTCACCGAGTTTTCTGCCATGACCGACCAGCCCAAGACCCTGCTGGCAAAGCTGGAAGAAAGCTTCTACATTGCCGCGCCCAAGATCGAGCGCAGGCAGGAAGCAAAGGACGGCACGGTAAAATATCTGCTGCGCATGGCGGACGGCAACTGCATCGAGACCGTCGTGATGCGCTACCACTACGGCAACACGGTGTGTGTGTCCACGCAGGTGGGCTGCCGCATGGGCTGCCGCTTCTGCGCGTCCACCCAGGCGGGCCGCGTGCGCGATCTGGAAGCAGGCGAGATCTGCTCTGAGATCTACACCGCCCAGAAGGATATCGGGGAGCGCATTTCCCACATCGTGCTCATGGGCATTGGCGAACCGCTGGATAACTTTGACGAAGTGATGAAGTTTCTGGAGAACATCACCTCGCCCGAGGGCGTGAACATCGGGATGCGCAACATCAGCCTTTCTACCTGCGGTCTGGTGCCCAAGATCGACCAGCTGGCCGAGAAAAAGCTGCAGCTGACCCTCTCGGTGTCGCTGCACGCACCCAACAATGAAATTCGCAGCGGCATGATGCCGGTGAACGATGCCTATCCCGTGGAAGTGCTGATGCAGGCCGTGCGCCGCTATCAGGACACCACCGGCCGCCGCGTGAGCTTTGAATATTCCATGGTGCGCGGTGTCAATGATTCCGATGCCTGCGCCAGACAGCTGGCAAACCTGATCCGGGGCATGGGTGCCCATGTGAACCTGATCCCCATCAACCCGGTGGACGGCAGCCCGTACTCGGCCACCGATGCAGCCAACGTGCACCGCTTCCAGCAGAAGCTGGAGAGCCTTGGCGTGAACGCTACGGTGCGCCGCCGCCTTGGCAGCGAGATCAGCGCCGCATGCGGCCAGCTGCGCCGTGACGAAATGAACGGGAAAGCGTAAAGATTAAAGGGAGAAGCCTATGAAACTTGCAGGAAAAACGGATGTCGGCAGGGTCCGGCAGGATAATCAGGACGATTATCGCGCAGGAGAACTGCCCGGCGATGCCGCATGGCTGCTGGTATGCGACGGCATGGGCGGTGCACGCGGCGGCAGGGAAGCCAGCCAGAGCGCGTGCGATGTGATCGAGCGCTGCTTTCAGGAGCAGTATGCTTCCAAGTGCCTGCCCGGCGAAGAGGAGACCTTTTTGAAAAAGAGCCTGCTCAGCGCCAACCGCTTTGTGTTCCAGAAGGCCCTGCGTGAGGAATCGCTGGCGGGCATGGGCACCACGGCTGTGTGCGCACTGGTGCGCGGCGGCAAGGTGTTCCTGTGTCATGCAGGCGACTCGCGGGCGTACCTGTACCGGGACGGCAGGCTTGCCCAGCTCACCCACGACCACTCCTATGTGCAGGAGCTGGTGGACTGCGGCACCATTACCGTGGAGGAAGCCGAGCACCACCCCCAGAAGAACATCATCACCAAGGCGCTGGGCGTGGACTACCGGCTGGACTCGGAGTTCACCACCGCACCGCTGCAGAAAGGGGATATCCTGCTGCTGTGCTCGGACGGCCTGACCAATGCCGTGCCCAGAGAACAGCTGGAACAGCTGCTGCGCACCGGCGGGTTCTACGACCTGCCGGACCTTCTGATCCGCACGGCCAACGAGAACGGCGGCCCGGATAACATCACCGCGCTGCTGCTGTGTGTGGAGGAGGTGCGCTGATGGACAACCTGATCGGCAAAAAGCTAGACGGCCTGTATGAGGTGCGGGAGCTGATCGGTTCCGGCGGCATGGCAAACGTCTACAAGGCGGTCATGCTGGGGCACAACGGCCCGGTGCCTGCCGGTACCGTGGTGGCGGTAAAGGTGCTGCGGCAGGAGTATATGCACGACCCGGACCTTGTGCGCCGCTTTAAAAATGAATCCAAGGCCATCTCGCTGCTGAACCACCCCAACATCGTAAAAGTGTACGATGTATCGGTGAATGATGATCTGCAGTATATCGTGATGGAATATGTGGACGGCATGACATTGCGCGAGTACCTTAACCAGCGCGGCGGCAGGCTGACCAACCGGGAGACCGTGCACTTCATCTCCCAGATCTTAAAGGCGCTGGAACATGCCCACGCCAACGGTGTGGTGCACCGGGACATCAAGCCCCAGAACATCATGCTTTTGGACAACGGCCAGCTGCGCATGATGGATTTTGGCATTGCGCGCATCTCCCGTGCCGAGAACCAGCTGCTGAGCGGCAAGGCCATGGGCAGCGTGCACTATATCAGCCCGGAGCAGGCCAAGGGCGATGAGACCGACTGCACCAGCGATATCTACTCGGTGGGCGTGATGATGTACGAGATGCTCAGCGGTCATCTGCCCTTTGATGCAGACGACATGGTGGAAGTTGCCATCAAGCAGATCTCCGATAAGCCGAAGTCTTTGCACGAGATCGCGCCGGAGGTGCCGAATGCACTGGTGGAGATCACCGAAAAGGCCATGGCAAAGCTGCCGCAGAACCGCTACGCATCCGCCCGCGAAATGCTGGATGCGCTGGACACCTACGTGCACAACCCCTCCGTGATGTTCGAGTACAAGTATATTACAGAAGATGCTCCCGAAAAGGTGGTGAAACGTACCATGAACCAGAACCGTGCAAACCGTCAGGCCGAAAAGCCTGCGCCCCGCGGCAAAAAGGCCGCACCGCGCAAGAAAAAGCGCACCATCTTCCTGCCGGCACTGTTCGGCGTTACCATTGCATTTGCACTGGCGTGCCTTGCGCTGTGCTGGATGATCCTGAACGATTCCTCCAACCTGATGAACAACAAGGCCGATATCACGCTGGGCGATTATATCGGTATGACGCAGGACGAGGCTGCTGCCACCGAGCAGGTGGTCTCCGGCCAGATCAGCGTTACCTGGGAGCAGGAGTACAACAGTAACTATGCGGCGGGCTATATCTATAAGCAGTCGCCGGTGTCCGGCCGCACGGTGCGCGAGGGCCAGAATGTGACCCTGACTGTGAGCCTTGGCACCCAGTACGTTACCGTACCGGACCTGACCAACTATGTGCAGGCCGATGCAGAGCAGCAGCTCAAGGAGCTGGGTGTCTCGGTGCTGGTAACGCAGGCTGTGGATACCTCTGTGGCATCCGGCGCGGTGATCCGCACCGACCCGGCGGCGGGCAGTCAGGTGGCTGCAGGCAGCACTGTGGTGATGTATATCAGCCGTCCGCAGGTGGCAACCACCACCAAGGTGCCCTCGCTGACCGGCATGAGCACCGCTGATGCCCGCACCCTGCTGGTGCAGAACCATCTGGGCCTTGGCAGCCAGACCGAGCAGTACAGCGACCAGCCGGTGGGCACTGTCATCAGTCAGAACCCGGCGGCAGGCTCTACCACAAAGCTGAACGGCCGCGTGAACATTGTGGTAAGCGCAGGGCCGGAGCCTGCACCGGAACCGGAAGCACCCAGCGACAGCACCACCGGCGGCGACTGGTGGAGCGGCCTGTTTGGCAGCAGCTCCTCTTCTTCCAGCACCGAGACCGGCACCGAACAGGGCACAGCGGGCAGCGGCGACCCTTCGCAGAAACCGCTGACCGACTGGTGGTCCTCGCTGCTGAGCTGACGGAGGCGTGCATGAAGGGATATATCACAAAGGGCATCGGCGGCTTTTACTATGTAAAAACGCCGGAGGGCATTGTGGAATGCAAGCCCCGCGGCATTTTCCGCAAACAGAAGATCACGCCGGTGGCGGGCGATGAGGTGACGCTGGAGACCGAGAACGGTGCAGCCGTCATTGCCGAGATCGCACCGCGCAAAAATGTGTTCGTGCGGCCTCCGATGGCAAATCTGGATGTGCTGTTCCTTGTGGCCAGCACCACCCAGCCCACGCCCAGCACGCTGGTGCTGGATAAGCTTGCCGCCATTGCGGTGGACAAGGGCGTGCAGCCGGTGATCGTGTGCACCAAGGGCGACTTGGCCGAGGCGGAATTCCTGCGTAAGGCCTACGAAAAATCGACCCTGCCGTTCATCCGCATCGATTACGAGACCGGCGGCGGGCTGGACGAGGTGAAGCAGTGGATCAGCGGCAGGCTGTGTGCGTTCTGCGGCAACTCCGGCGTGGGAAAATCCACCCTTTTGAACCATCTGCTGCCGGAAGCAGAGCGCGAGACCAGTGCCATCAGCCAGAAGCTGGGCCGCGGCCGCCACACCACCCGTGAGGTGACGATCTTTGAAGCCTTTGGCGGGCGCATTGCGGATACGCCGGGCTTTGCCAGTCTGGAAGCGAACCGCGCCGGGTTCATCCCCAAGGAAAATCTGGAGCATGCGTTCCCGGAGTTCGGGCCTTATCTGGGCCAGTGCCAGTTCACCGGCTGCTCCCACCGCAGCGAAAAAGGCTGTGCCGTGCGCGCCGCACTGGCCGAGGGCAGGCTCTCCCAGACCCGGTACGACAGCTACTGTGCCATGTACGAGGAAGTCAAGGACGTGAAGGATTGGCAGCGCCCGAAAGTATAAAGGATAAGGAAGAGATTCATGTCACGCTGTGTGATCATTTCGGCCTGCCCGGTTTCTCCGGAGCTGGCAGAGGCCCTGCGGCCGGACGACTTTATCATTGCCTGTGATGCAGGCTACCGCAACTGCGCACCTCTGGGGCGTAGACCCAACATCATCGTGGGCGACTTTGACACCGCCCCCTGCCCGGAACAGCAGGACGACGATATCATCGTCCTGCCCCATGTGAAGGACGATACCGACACCGAGTATGCCGCAAAGCTGGTCTCGGAAAAGGGCTTTGACGAGGTGCTGCTGCTGGGCGGCCTTGGCGGCAGACGGGTGGAGCACACCCTTGCAAACCTGTGCACCGGCCTTGGGCTGGAACAGCGCGGTGTGCGCACTACCCTGCTGGATGAGCGCAGCCGCATCACCTACGTGATGCCCGGCGAGACCCGCCGCTACCCGAAGGAGAAGTACTTCTTCTTCTCGGCCTTCCCGATGGAGGGCAGGGCGCAGGGCGTGTGCGAGCGCGGCTCCTACTATGAGCTGACCGATGCGGAGCTGACCGCCAGCTACCCGCTGGGCGTCAGCAACGAGTACGCTGCCGGGTCGGACTGCATCACCATCTCCACCCGCAGCGGTGCGCTGGTGGTGGTGGAGACCATCGCAGACTGAGCGCTGCTGCCCTTGCCGGAACGTTCCGGTCCCTGCCTGCATAGGATGGGCCAGAAAACGGAAAGGCGGGGAGCATATGCAGGTAGTTGTGATCCGAAGCCCCAAGGCGCTGCGCGGCATTCTGCGCAGACTGTTCGGCATTCAAAAACAGTAAAAAAGATCCCCTCGCTGCTGGTCGGCGGGGGGATCTTGCTTCATAATACTCCTTTTTATTGCGTCAAGGCGTTGTAACCGGCATCGAACGCCTGCATAAAATCAGTGATCTCCTGTTCCGTGGTCAGGTGGCTCAGGCTGATGCGCCACGAGGACAGCGCGTTGCGCCGGTCATGGCTTACGGCAAACACGGCGCGGGAGGGCAGGCCGTCCGAAGAGCAGGCCGATTTGACCGAGACGCATACGCCCCTGGCATCCAGCTCCCGCTGGAACACGGTGCCCTTCACGTTCTGTACGCTCAGGTTTAAAATCTGCGGCACGGCGGTGTCCGGGCTGTTGATGCGCACCTTGGGGTATTGGGCAAGCCCGGTGCGCAGGCGGGCGTTCAGGGCGCGGATGTGCTCCACCCGGGCGGGCAGCTCGCTCACTGCCTTTTCCAGCGCCAGCGCCAGCGAACAGGCCAGCGCCACGGTGGGGGTGCCGCTGCGGTAGATGGTGGTGCTCTCGCCGCCATGGATGAGCGGCTCCAGCGCAAGGCCGCGCCGCTTGACCAGCACACCGATGCCGTTCAGCCCGTAGAACTTGTGGGCGGTCAGGCTCATGGTGTCGATGCCCGCAAAGCTGACCGGCAGCTTGCCCACGGCCTGTGTGGCATCCACATGGAAGTGGCAGTGGGGGCAGGCCTTCAACATTTCCGCGATCTCGGCCACCGGCTGCACCACGCCCAGCTCACTGTCCACGGCAGTAACGGCCACCAGAATGGTGTCCGGGCGCAGCAGTTCTTTCAGGTGGGCAAGGTCCACCGTGCCGTCCTGCCGGATGTCCACAAGGTCGATCTCGTAGCCCTGCTCTTGCAGGGCGGTCAGGCTGCCGCTCACCGAGGAGTGCTCCAGCGGGGTGGAAATGATGTGTCTGCCATGGTGGCGCTCCAGCCGGGCGATGCTCTTGATGGCAAAGTTGTTGGCCTCGCTGGCACCGGATGTATAGATGATCTCGGCGGGCTGCACATTCAGACTGCGGGCAATGCTCTGGGTGGCGGCATCGATGGCAGCCTTTGCGGCAGTGCCTGCTGCGTGGCGGGAATTGGCATTGCCCGGGCAATTGCGCTCCACCTCGCAAAAGCGCTGTAAAACCGCTTCGTCTACCGGGGTATTGGCGGAATAATCCAGATAGATCATAAACTCTCCTGATAATTCTCTTATAATACAGATTACAATGGTAGGTTATATTATAGTGCGCTTTGGGCCGGATTGCAAGAGAAGCGGCGCAAACTTCCGGGCTGGAAATACAGGAGAATTAAGCAAAATAGTTGCACGGCGGCAAAAAGTCTGCTATAATCTCTGGAAGGACTGCCCGCTGCGGCCTTTTGCGGGGCTTTTGGCGGCGGTTTGGAAAGAGCCTGAATGAAAGGGGGAGCGCACCATGCTGCACAAGAATCATCGACTGCGCTGTATTGCACTTCTCATTTCCGGGCGGGATCATTGTTCCCAAATTTCAGGGGCATTGCCGTTTTGCTGACGGCGGTGCCTCTTTTTTTGGGGCTGCGAGTTCTGTAGGAGGCAGAAAAACTTCATGAGCGAAAAGATCGATTACTCCAAAGGCATTTACGACGCGCGCCAGCTGGGCGCAGGCCGCATGTTCATTCTGGGCGTGCAGCACATGTTTGCCATGTTCGGCGCAACGGTGCTGGTGCCGCTGCTCACCGGCCTGAGCGTTTCCACCACCCTGCTGTGCGCAGGTCTGGGCACCCTGCTGTTCCACCTCATTACCAAAAAGAAGGTGCCTGCATTCCTCGGCTCCTCCTTTGCGTATCTGGGCGGCTTCTCCATCGTGGCCCCCATGCTGGCAGATGCAGACGGCAACCTGACCGTTGCCAACACCAAGATGCTGCCCTACGCCTGCGCCGCCGTCGCATTTTCCGGTCTGGTGTATCTGGTGGCCAGCCTGCTGATCTCCACCTTCGGCATCCGCCGCATCATGCGGTTCTTCCCGCCGGTGGTCACTGGCCCCATTATCATTTCCATCGGCCTGATCCTGGCCCCCTCTGCTATCAAAAACTGCCAGTCCAACTGGATCCTGGCCTTTGTGGCACTGGGTGTCGTGATCGTGTGCAACATCTGGGGCAAAGGCATGGTCAAGATCCTGCCCATCCTCATCGGCGTGCTGGTGTCCTATGCAGTGGCACTGGTGACCGGTGCAGTGGACTTCCAGCGCATTTCTGAGGCTGCATGGGTGGGCATCCCTCTGCACAAGGAGGCCATGGGCCTGTTTGCCATCGACGGCAGCCCGGAGTTCATCAGCGCACTGTTCACCATCATCCCCATTGCACTGGCAACTATGATGGAGCATGTGGGCGATATCGCCGCCATCAGCGCAACCGTGGGCCACAACTATATCAACGACCCCGGCCTGAACCGCACCCTGCTGGGCGACGGCCTGGCAACCACCATGGCCGGCCTGCTGGGCGGCCCGGCCAACACCACCTACGGCGAGAACACCGGTGTGCTGGCTCTGAGCAAGATCTACGATCCGCTGGTCATCCGCATTGCGGCTGTCCTGGCCATCATCCTGAGCTTCAGCCCCAAGTTTGAGGCTGTCATCAACACCATCCCCACCGGCATCATCGGCGGCATCAGCTTTGTGCTGTATGGCATGATCTCCGCCATCGGTGTGCGCAACGTGGTGGAGAACCGCGTGGACTTTACCAACAGCCGCAACCTGATCGTGGCTGCTGTCATTCTGGTGTGCGCACTGGGCTTCAACTCTGTGGGCGGTGTCAGCTTTGCCGTTGCAGGTGTCACCATCAACCTGTCCGGTCTGGCTGTGGCCGCGATCGCAGGCATCCTGCTGAACGCTATCCTGCCCGGCAACGACTACGAGTTTGATGCTGCCGACGGCTCCGAAGCCGCTACCAGCAGCAACCTGCAGGTCTGATCTCCCATATAATAAGCAAGAACAAGGCAGAAGCCGTCCTGTGTGTGCAGGGCGGCTTTGCTGTTTTTAAGGTGCACAGGGCAAAGCACACAGTTTTTGATGATGGTTTTTAGTGACCCTGCCGGAATTTATCTGTAAGGCAAAATAAATAGGAATTATTCTTAAAATTATCCTTGACTAACTAGGAATTATTCGCTATAATAGAGCCATGACAAGGGCCGGTGAGTACCAACACCGCCCAGCCTGTTTTCTAACTGATATAAAAAGAATGATGGAGGTCTATTCTTATGAAGAAGTACGTTTGCACCGTTTGTGGTTACATTGCTGAAGGCGAGATCCCGGCACAGTGCCCCGTCTGCAAGGCTCCTGCTTCCGCTTTTGTGGAGAAGACCGGCAACACCTACGTCACCGAGCATGTTGTGGGCATCGGCAAGGCCGAGGGCGTGCCGCAGGAGATCGTGGATGGCCTGCGCGCAAACTTTGAGGGTGAGTGCAGCGAGGTCGGCATGTATCTGGCAATGGCTCGTGTGGCTGAGCGCGAGGGCTACCCCGAGATCGCTGAGGCTTACAAGCGTTATGCCTACGAGGAAGCAGACCACGCATCCCGCTTTGCAGAGCTGCTGGGCGAAGTTGTCACCGACAGCACCAAGAAGAACCTGATGATGCGTGCCGAGGCTGAGTGCGGCGCATGTGCAGGCAAGATGGATCTGGCCAAGAAGGCAAAGGCCCTGAATCTGGATGCCATCCACGACACCGTTCACGAGATGGCAAAGGACGAGGCCCGTCACGGCCGCGGCTTTGAGGGCCTGCTGAAGCGCTACTTCAACACCGAAGTCTGATAAGGTTTCCCCGGTTATCCATTCTGACCGCTGCATGGCTTTGCCGCTGTGCAGCGGTTTTTTTGTTCAACCTACGGAACTATTCCGTTGACAGGCACAGCGGCGGCGGGTTATAATTTGTCATATCGTATTGCGAAACACAGCAAAGGGGAATATGGAAAATGGAAAACGAACGACGAGTGCAGCAAAAGGCCCCGGCGAGCCGCTACGCCCTGCTGGACGAACTGCGCGGGCTGGATCTGGTCAGCATGATGCTGTACCATGCCTGCTGGGACATGATGTTCCTGTTCGGCATCTGGATGGACTGGTACGCGGGAATGCCGGGGCGTCTGTGGCAGCAGACCATCTGCTGGGTGTTCATTCTGCTGTCCGGCTTCTGCGTGCCGCTGGGACACCGCACCCTGAAGCGCGGCGCACAGGTGTTTGCTGCCGGGGCACTGGTCACGGTGGTGACGCTGGTCTTCATGCCGGAGGACCGGGTGGTGTTCGGTGTGCTGACCTTTCTGGGCAGCGCCATGCTGCTCACCGGTGTGCTGGAACCGCTGCTGAAAAAGAT
>ULRT01029411.1_pt1 | contig 10095 bp, 7 predicted proteins | sample 1955711 | NCBI WGS metagenome assembly ULRT01 (sample SAMEA4835690, study PRJEB28245) | human gut metagenome | biome: gut microbiome; material: fecal sample | place: Denmark | collected 2008 | reverse complement strand
ATGTATGTTCTCGCGCTAAGCGACTATAAGCAACCTGCTGCCGCGGGTTGAAAACCCGCCCCCCCCCAATTAGGCTGACAAATTGTTCGTTAATCTTTCCATTAATCTATGACTCACATAACTAAAAAGATCTATCTACCTTGCGAAGGTTCAAAAAAAATCCCTTACAGTCAAACAAGTAACTGTAAGGGATTTGCTTTTTGTATCAGAACGAGGTACTATACCTTGATTTCTACTTCAACACCGCAAGGCAATTCAAGCTTCATCAAAGCGTCAACAGTCTTAGTTGTTGAGCTATAGATGTCGATGAGACGCTTGTAAGTAGAGATTTCGAACTGTTCGCGGCTCTTCTTATTAACGAAAGTAGAGCGGTTAACAGTGATGATGCGCTTGCGAGTAGGGAGAGGAATAGGACCACTTACTACTGCGCCTGTAGCCTTAACGTTCTTTACGATCTTCTCAGCTGACTTCTCAACGAGCGTGTGATCGTAGCTTTTCAGCTTGATACGAATTTTTTGACTCATTTTGTTTAAATATGTATTATGTTTGTATGAAACACCTCGTCGTGGTAGGTGGGATAAGAGTCATTCGTTATCCCACCCCCATACGAAGTAAAATGTTTTTGCTTTAAGCTTCGGTTAATTACTTAACCAAGTCAACACGACCATTAATCTCTTCGAGAACAGCCTTAGCAATGCTTGAAGAAACAGGAGCGTGGTGGTCATACTGCATAGAGCTTGATGCACGACCAGAAGTGATAGTACGGAGAGCTGTTACGTAACCGAACATTTCTGCCAGAGGAACCATAGCCTTAACGATACGAGCACCGCTACGGCTGCTTTCCATACCTTCTACTTGACCACGACGCTTGTTCAAGTCACCGATAACGTCACCCATGTTTTCTTCAGGAGTAACAACTTCGAGCTTCATGATAGGCTCCATCAAAACGGGGCCAGCCTGAGAGCAAGCGTTCTTGTAAGCCTGGAGGGCAGCGATTTCGAATGACAACTGGTCAGAGTCAACGGGGTGGAATGAACCATCGAGCAACTCAACCTTCAAGCTATCCAAGGGGAAGCCACCGAGCACACCACTCTTCATAGCGTTCTCGAAGCCCTTCTGTACTGAAGGAATAAATTCCTTAGGAATGTTACCACCAGTTACCTTGTTGATGAACTGCAGACCACCTTCCTTGAAGTCTTCGTCAACAGGACCAACGTTTACGATGATATCGGCGAACTTACCGCGACCACCAGACTGCTTCTTGTAAACTTCGCGGAGGTTAACCGTCTTAGTAACGGCCTCCTTGTAGTTAACCTGAGGCTTACCTTGGTTACATTCAACCTTGAACTCACGCTTCAAACGGTCGATGATGATGTCCAAGTGAAGCTCACCCATACCTGATATTACTGTCTGACCGCTTTGTTCGTCAGTCTTAACAGTAAAGGTAGGATCTTCTTCAGCCAACTTAGCCAAACCTTGTGACAACTTGTCGAGGTCCTTCTGAGTCTTAGGCTCTACTGCGATACCAATAACGGGATCGGGGAAGTCCATTGACTCGAGTACGATAGGAGCATCTTCGTCGCAAAGTGTATCACCAGTGTGAATATCCTTGAAACCTACACCTGCACCAATATCACCAGCTGAGATTACTTCAACAGGGTTTTGGTGGTTAGAGTGCATCTGGAACAAACGAGATACGCGTTCCTTCTTGCGTGAACGAGCGTTGTAGATGTATGAACCAGCTTCAATCTTACCAGAGTAAACGCGGAAGAATGTCAGACGGCCTACATAGGGGTCGGTAGCAATCTTGAATGCGAGAGCTGCAGTGTGTTCTTCTTCGCTCGGTTTGCGGTCTTCCTCTTCGCCAGTTTCGGGGTTTGTACCTACGATATTGGGAGTATCGAGAGGAGAAGGCAAGAACATACATACGTAGTCGAGCAATGTCTGAACACCCTTGTTCTTGAATGAAGAACCTTGCGTCATAGGAACGATATCCATAGCCAAAGTACCCTTGCGGATAGCGGCTACGATTTCCTCTTCAGTGATAGAAGAAGGATCGTCGAAGAACTTCTCCATCAAGGCTTCGTCGCACTCAGCGGCAGTTTCTACCATCTTGTCGTGCCACTCTTGAGCTTCGTCTTGCAATTCAGCGGGGATGTCGTCTACTTCGTATTCAGCACCCATTGTCTCATCGTGCCAGAAGATAGCCTTCATCTTGATGAGGTCAACGATACCCTTGAAGTTTTCTTCGGCACCGATAGGAATTGAGATTACACAAGGATTAGCGCCAAGAATGGCCTTCATCTGGCGTACAACTTCAAAGAAGTCGGCACCTGAGCGGTCCATCTTGTTTACATAACCGATACGTGGTACGTTATACTTGTCAGCCTGACGCCATACAGTTTCAGACTGGGGTTCAACGCCACCTACTGCACAGTAAGTTGCTACAGCGCCATCGAGCACGCGGAGTGAACGTTCTACCTCGGCAGTAAAGTCAACGTGTCCCGGAGTATCAATCAAGTTGATCTTGTAGATCTGGTTGTTCCAGTGCCATTGGCAGGTAGTGGCAGCTGAGGTGATAGTGATACCGCGCTCCTGCTCCTGGGCCATCCAGTCCATGGTAGCGCCACCATCGTGTACCTCGCCAATCTTGTGAGTTTTACCTGTGTAGAACAGGATACGCTCAGAAGTTGTAGTCTTACCGGCATCGATGTGAGCCATGATACCGATGTTACGAGTCAAATGTAAATCGTGCTTTGCCATCGTTTAATGTATTCTCAAATAAAATTAGAATCTGAAGTGAGCGAATGCGCGGTTAGCCTCAGCCATACGGTGCATATCTTCCTTACGCTTGAAGGCACCACCTTGTTCGTTGAATGCGTCCATAATCTCAGCAGAGAGCTTGTCAGCCATAGTCTTACCACCACGCTTACGAGCGAAGGCGATCATGTTCTTCATGGCTACTGACTCCTTACGGTCGGGACGAATTTCAGTAGGAACTTGGAAAGTTGCACCACCGATACGGCGGCTCTTAACCTCTACCTGAGGAGTGATCTTGTCGAGGGCTGCCTTCCAGATTTCGAGGGCGCTCTTCTCCTGATCCTTCATCTTCTCACCAACGATGTTAAGTGCGTTGTAGAAGATTTCGTAAGAGATTGACTTCTTACCGTCGTACATCAAGTGATTTACGAACTTAGACACTTTTTGGTCACCAAATACGGGATCGGGAAGGATCACACGCTTCTTAGGCTTTGCTTTTCTCATTTTGAGTAAAAATTGGTTTTGTTAGGGCTGCAATTCAGTTCTTCAACTCCCCATTGGGACGTTTACTCAACCGCTGCAAACCAAAGTTAAAAAAAATATTTGTAATTGTGCAGATATGTGGTAAATGTGCAAATACGTAGTGAATGTGCAAAATTCGTATATGCAATATCACAATAATTGAATAGACTCAATATTTAGAAACACGCTTACACCTCTACCACACGTTAAGTCTTCTGCTTGACTTTAATCATGTTGTAGAAAAGTCAAATATGCAAATGTGAAAGTACAAATTCGACTACGCCTTACGAAGCCAATTCTTCGTTAAAGCACTCATTATTTGTTTTCTTCTCACATTTGCACATTTGCAATTCTATTGAGCTTTAGTATGTGCTCAGATTACTTCTTAGCGGCCTTAGGACGCTTAGCACCGTACTTAGAACGGCGCTGAGTACGGTTAGCAACACCAGCAGTATCGAGTGTACCGCGAACGATGTGGTAACGTACACCAGGGAGGTCCTTTACACGACCACCACGTACGAGTACGATGCTGTGCTCTTGCAAGTTGTGACCTTCACCAGGGATGTAAGAGTTGACTTCCTTAGAGTTAGTCAAACGTACACGAGCTACCTTACGCATAGCTGAGTTAGGCTTCTTAGGTGTGGTGGTATATACACGCACACAAACGCCACGACGCTGAGGGCATGAATCAAGCGCGGGTGACTTACTCTTGTCAGCTGCTACGCTTCTGCCCTTACGTACTAATTGTTGAATAGTAGGCATTTCTTTATTTTTTTATTGTTATATATTGTTTTATTTTTTGCGATATCAAGAAGTATAGGTTTACACTACACCATTCGGGCTGCAAAGTTAGTACTTTTTCTTTTAACCACCAATAAAATACCTGTCTTTATCAGCAAGTTTTTTTTTACATTTTTCGTAAAGCAAACGGTAAGCATCACCTGTGCTTTGTCAATTGTTGTGTTTGATAAATTGCAATTTATCTCACTCATCTCTATACGTTTTCATTACCTTTGTATTATCTTTCATATTTCATTTTTATGTTTCAGCTTATTGATTATCAACACTTTTGAAGGCTGAAACATAACACTTAAATGTTTCACTTTTAGTTTCATGTTTCATTTTTCAAAACACTGTGGGAGCGGTTTCACGCTCCCACAGTGTTTTTGAATCGCTCCCACAGTGTTTTTAAATCGCTCCCACAGTGTTTTTGTTTTTCTCCCTCAGTGTTTTTTGAATGAAACATTGAAACTAAAAATGAAACATAAATATACTATGTTTCATCTTTTGAACACATTGATTATCAACGTGTTGAAACTAAATAATGAAACATGAAAGCAAAAAATGCCGTGGGTAAATACACGTAAGCAAAATGTATATTTAGGGCGTTCTGAAACATTTTGTAGAGGATTCTGTAGAGACTTTCAAACTACAACAATTTGTCAAATAGAGCACCTACTTATTTTTAGTCTGCTTTATTAATCGGCAGGGGGACTTCTACGGAGCGAATGTGTAAGTCGCGCTGTGGAAAAGGAATTTCAATATTGTGTGCATTGAGCGTATTGTAAATAGCTTCCTTTACACGTCCTGTCATAATGAACTTTTGCTCTACGAGCACCCAATAGGTCACGAATAAGTTGACACTATTGTCGCCAAATTCGTCAAACACTACGCTGATAGGCTTCTTACTACTAATCACTTCACGTCCGTCGTCAGTTTGGGTCATAAGATTCTTTACAGCGTCTGTTAGGAGCGTACGCACTTGGTCTATATTTGCACCATAGGCTACACCTACGGGTACAGATACCATTTCGTAAGAGTGATTTTTGGTGATATTCTTAAAGTTCTTGCTAAAGAGCGAACTATTTAAGAAAGCTATCACACAGCCGTCGGCTGTAACTACCTGCGTGCTCTGATAGGTAATACTGTCTACCTTACCACGAATGCCGTCACACTCAATGAAGTCGCCAACACGCACGCGACCCGTCATGAGCGAAATGCCGTAGAAGAAGTTTTCGAGTAAGTCCTTCATGGCAAAACCAACACCCGTTGCCAAACCTGCTGAGATAACAGAAACGGCCGTTGAAGGTATCTTTAAGAGTCGTACTGAAATGATAGCATACATACCCCAAACGCAGATAGCAATAATATTATTGGCCAGCGTAAAGTTAGGTTTACCATTTACGACCACCTTTGACTTGTGATACTTGTGATAGAGCGCTTTGATTAGGTAGTTTAAGTAGCGGAAGATGAAGTATAGCGATGCTACTAATACGATCTTAAACAATGAGAGTTCGACAACGCCGTCAACGCTTAAGAAGTTGAACATAAAGATGTTAACTACCGTTGCTGTAAGATCGAACACGTCGGCTGCCCACCAAATAGAGAGCAACACTGACAATACGCCTAATACAGGCACAATGGCCATGGCCACGAGGTCGTAAAACCACGTCTGATTGATATGCTTCTCGTGGCGCACGCGAATGGCTTCTAATAAATTAAGATGTTGCGTCTTTCCTTTATTCACCACCAACTTCTCGCCAATCTTCTTCACCAAGCGTTTCTCTTCGTACACGGCCAGAAGGTCGTAAACGCACGTAACCGTTTGAATGCAAGCCAATTGGAACATCCACCAAATCAGTATTTGAACTGAGAGCAAAGTATATCCGTACCATGCGGCTGCAGTTGAAACCACCATGAGCGAGAGCGAGATGTAGGTGTAGAATATATCACTCCGCGGAATGTTATCATTGTGTCGTGCTACGCCATACCATTGCCACAAGGTGAAGAGTAATAGAATAGGCGGGAACACCAACTGCACCAAGTTATTGGGAATGAATATGATACGAAAGGTGATGACGAGAAACGACATCAGCATAATGGGCGTGTAGATACGAAAGCCACTTTTGATTTGATCGCCCGTTAAGCGAATGAGCAACGAAACGAATATAGCGCCCAACAACCAAGCGTACTCAATGAGCAGCTTAGAAGCCATTAAGAAGAAATTGTGATACATAAACGCGCGGCAGATCATAATCGAAATGGCGAATATAACAACCATAGCGGCAGCCAATATGAGACATACCTTCTTCTTCATAAACTCTTCCGTACGGAAACGCTTCGGCACAATCCAACGCACTATCACGTTGCTCAACAAAGCGGCAACGATGATGTAGAACAGCACAAAGGAGGTCAACCCCATTACGATAGGGCCGCGCCACTGCGAATTTACTTCTTGTCGTTTGCCTGCAGTGTCAATATGTTCGGTGTCATACTTTTCGCTCGCATCGGCCTTAGCTTGCTTCATATAGCGTGACAATTGTCCTAAGATCTCAAAGTAACTGGCATCGCCATTCACAAATATGTTTTGCTGAATTGTATTATAGCGTTGCAGAGCATAGTTGTTGAGTTTGCCCAACTTGCTTGAGGTCATTTTATAATGCTCTTTGTCACGAATGATGTTTTGCTTCAACTTCTCTAAATTGTTGCGCAAGGCTGTCGCATACTTGAGGCAAACCGCACGGTCTTCTTGCCCTTCATCGCTTAGCATAAAAGGTAACTGGGCATTAGGAGGCGGTAGCTGTCCACCCTTCTTCGTCACAGGGCCTACAAAAATGGGCACGGGGGCTGCCCCCTTTACGTTGACTTGCGGGTGAGCAAGGTCTTCCGCCACAGAGGGTGGTATCGTTTGCAATGAACTAATCAGTGCATTGTAACGATTTAACTCCATATTGATGCGATCCAATATCTTTTGATAGGGTACACTGCGCTTGTTAAACTCATTGTAAAGTTGCGTTGCTTCGTGACAAGCATACGTCATATCAAACGTAAAGTCCTGCTTTTGAGAGTAAAGCATTAAGCCTATTTGGTCGCTGCGTTGCATAAGCGAAATCATTTGCTTATGCTGCATTTGCGTCAGTGTATTATAACGAGCCAGATGCTGCTTCTGCTCGTTGTAGGTTGACTGCAACTCAGCGCGTAATACTTTCAGCGTAGCTGCAAGGTCTTTTTCCTTCAACACGGCATGCGTAGGCAGTGACATTGTGAATGACAATACCAGCAAGAGCAAGGCTGAAAAGCATTTGTGTGTATGTGTCTTTTTCATATATTTGTTAGTAGGGGGTTCTAATAATTGGCTTTTTGTTTTGAGGTTATAAAGTCACATCGTGTTGATTATCAACTAAATAGGACTTAATTTTTGTATTTCAACACTTGCAGCAAGGACGGACTGAATCACCGGCTGCGGCTCAGCAATTCAAGCAAGCTTGATTGCATTCGCCTTGCACGATGATTTTATTGACATCATCGGCTGCGGCTCAGCAATTCAAGCAAGCTTGATTGCATTCGCCTTGCACGATGATTCAGCCCGCCCTTGCTAAATCCGAAACTTGAGAAACTTTATAACCTCAACTTGAGTAACTTTATAACCTCATAAGCTCCAGACTAAAAACGCTATTATTTCTCAATTGCCTCTTTAATCTCCTTAGCCGAAACGCTTACAGCGTCTTTAGTCAGTTCGGGCACATTGTAACTCTTGGGCAACAAAATATTTTGTATCGGGTTGAGTTGTGGCAAAAGGAAGGCCTTGTGTGCCTTACCTTGCTTGTCGAAATAGGCCATGTAAACGCGTGAGAAGGAGCCGTCGTCACGACGCGAAGCCATAAATATCCAGCGTCCGTTCGAACTCCAACCATGATAGCTGTCGGCTTGTTTACTATTTGCCTCAGTAAGCGGATAAACTTGTCCTGTCTGCAAATCCTTCACGTACAAGTCAGCCGAGGTGTGCCAGATATGGAATTGGCCATAGTCAGCCAATGAGAAGAGCAAATAACGCCCATCGGGACTCACACGCGTTACGGCAGCACTCTTGCCCTGCGCTGCGCAGTCTACCTCTACTTGTGGTGTACCGAAAGTGCGCGTTATAGGGTCGAATGTCATGCTCATCACGTTGTAGTGTACCTTATCGTAAAGGTTGATAATCAGGTCGCGACGAATTGAGTCATTCTTCCCTTCAAACTCTGGCACATGAGCCGACGTGTAGTATAATTTCTTGCCGTCAGGTGCCCAACAAGGGAATGTCTCTAATTCAGTATCTGTGCGCATAATGCTTTTCACTTCTTCTTTGTCAACGTCATAGAAGATGAGATCTGAACCATAGTCTACCACTTCAATCTTTTGGTGATTGCGAATATGGAACGACTGTCCCGTTTGGTTAGACGAGAATACTACCCAATTGCGCGTTGGGTACCACGTAGGATAAGTTGCACCTGCCAAGATAGAATCGCTCTTAATGGTGCGCTTCTCTATCTTTCCGTTCTCAATAAAGATTGTACCTCCGCCCTTCGCACGACGGTGGAACAACATATTTTTTGTGCTATAATTTTGATAATTATGGCAGTTGACGCAGTGGTTGTTGTCTTTATCATACGTGCGATTGTTTTCATAAATCGTTTGCACGTTGAAACTTTCAAGGTCGCGCTGATAAAGTCCCATTTGTCGATACAATTCGTAAGAAGGCTCGATCAAACGGTATGACAAGTAGCGATCAATGTCTTCGTTGGCCACCGTTATTTTATAGCTCGGAAACTTTACCCATTTTCCCTCGCGTTCGGCATAAAGTGTTACGTTGAGATCTTTACCTCGTGCTGCATTGATCAATTCCTTCCACTCCAGTGAGTCGAATTGCAACACGCCGTCTTCGTCTGTAGCGGCAATAATTTGCTTACCACCGCCCTCAATGCTACCCACAAAGGCATCGCCTTTTGACTTCACTTGTACATTTAGCGGAGCTATATTGGGCGGAATGACAATATCGCGATAGTCAGGATAGATCTGTGCCACCTCGCTCACGCTCTCTGCGTTAGTCGGAATGGTAGCTTCAGTGTTGCCGCAACTTATTTGGCCGATGAGTGAAAGGCCCAATAATAGCGCACATACACCTTTGTATATAATAGACATCTTTTTCATGAGTCCTTTTGTCTTCTTTTAGTTTACTTCTGTACTCTTTTTCTCTTCCTTACGTACTTGATCGGGATCGTTGTTCTCAGTATAGTAATAATACATATACGTACCTAACCAAGCCTTGCGCAATTCATGGCGCAGTGCCAAACGATCTTTGGCGAATGGCTTAGCATCAATCAAGAAAGAATTTATACTGCCAGGCACGAATTGTCCGATCTGTGGAAATTGTTCCATAATGTGCAGTTCGGGGTGCTTAATAGCCAAAATACCTAGTGCCTCTTGCATACTCATGGGGAAGTTAAATCCCTTTTGTCCTAATATCTGTGCGCGGAAGTAGAAAGCCTTCAAGTCCTTTTGATACAAGCAGGCAGCTGCCGAGGTAATCAACGTAGCGTCCGTACCTTGGTTTATTCCTGTATTGTAACCCAAGAAGAGAGGCGACAAATAGTTTTGCTCAAAATAGTCTTCTTTGGGCGCAAGCGATAGCACATGCTTCAACTCTGCGTCCTCGTCAATGAGTTTGCTATTATGAAGCATTGCCGTATACTTGTCAACAAAATCACCCTCAAACGGCATTTGGCTGATAATGGTCAAATACTTCTGACACAATTCTTTTTCACCCATCAACAGTGCACATACGGCCATGCGCTTAAAGTTATAAAGGCGTGGACCATTCATTACGTTTTGATCCATGGCACAGCGATAACCCGCGTTCAGCAGTCCTGCATGATAGTTGCAGTCGGCCAAGAAGAGTCCATACTCTTCGTTGCCATCAATGGTGTCAAGTCGTGCTTTCGGGTATTCGTATACGAGTTCGAACATACCATCCAAGAGTTGGTCGGTCTCCTCCAA
>ULRT01020054.1_pt1 | contig 10284 bp, 7 predicted proteins | sample 1955711 | NCBI WGS metagenome assembly ULRT01 (sample SAMEA4835690, study PRJEB28245) | human gut metagenome | biome: gut microbiome; material: fecal sample | place: Denmark | collected 2008 | reverse complement strand
CGTGCGCAATCTATTTGGGACATTACTGCAACTGGGAATGGATAACCTCCCTGCAGTTATGGGTAGGCCAAGACATTGCCTGCGGTCAAATCTACCATCCCTTGGAGAACGAGGCTTTCGACAAACTCTTCCTCTACCTTCGCAACCGCTTAGGAGCCAAATGTATTCCCATGGAAGAATCTATCCGCAAGATAGTAAAGATGCGCCAAGAAGGCAAGCCCATTGTGATTGGCTACATAGCCGATCAGGTTCCACACTGGAGAAACATCCACTACTTTACCGACTTTTTGCATCACGACACCCCTGTATTGACTGGTACTGAGCGCATTGTAAGAAAGATGAATCATGCGGTCTACTATCTCGATGTACAACGTCTGAAACGAGGCTATTATCAAGCTGAGTTCAAGTTCCTTACTGACAAACCAAATGAATGCAAGGAGTTTGAAATCACCGAGATGTACTTCCGTGCTTTGGAAAAGACTATCCAACGTCAGCCTCCTTTCTGGCTTTGGACACATAACCGTTGGAAACGTACCCGTGAGGGATGGCTTAAAGTTCTCGACCCTGTTACCCATCGGGCAAGAGCATAACAAGCTTCCACCTATTTTGAAAACAAGATTGTATGAAACTAAACATCAAAGAGACAGACTCATTTCTACGTGGTTTACTATGGGCTTCGTGCATCATAATAGGCACACTCATGCTTTTCCGCCTGTTGTTTGTCTTCCTGTATGTACCAGGAAACATATTGACAGCACACAGTTCAGACCTTTACAAGGTGCTGTATAATGCCTTGCGTTTTGACTTTCAGATAGCAGCTTATGCCGCTTTATTACCCACGGTCATCATGCTCATACTGCTGTTTGTTTCTACACCCAAGTATCAAAAATGGTGTAGGAATTTCTGCTCATGGTATTACACCATAGTAGCCACCTTGCTTGCCTTGCTGTCAGCTATCGATTTGGGGTACTTTGCCAATTTCAACTCACACATCTCCTTTACTTTCTTCGACTTTTTCGACGAAGAGCCACTGAGTCTCATCCAAACCATCTGGGATGACTATCCCGTAATTTGGATTCTCATTGGCTTATGCTTCTGGGGAACAGTAACAAGGATAGCCAGCAAATGGGCTTTCCATCGCCCATCCCAAACCAAGAGTTGTTCTACAAAGAAAACCACCATTGCTATTATGCTGTATATTGCAGCCATAGTTGTCTGCATGCGCGGCTCAATAGGACGTTTCCCACTACAAGTAGAAGACCTTGTCGTTTCTGTTTCCGAACGTATAAACGACATCATACCCAATGCTCCCTATATGCTGAAGAAAGCATTGAAAGAGAAGTCTATGGTATTCGACATAAAGCCAACAGCAACTCTACTCAAGGAATATTCTTTCAAGAATCTGCAAGAAGCCATGGATACTTTTTCTGACAAAGGGGTAAAACTCTCCAACGACACTCTGGCAAGTCTGCAGAAAGTACTTTTCAGTCATGCTGGTGATACCTTGAAACAGCAGCCCAATGTTCTTATCCTTTGCTGTGAGAGTTGGAGTAACTACCTGATACACTTAGACCCTGTACTGCAATGCGGAATAGGAAAGCATCTGAAGGAAGACATCCTCTTCGACAACTTCCAGTCGGTACGCAACGGAACGATAGCCACCATAGAGAACATCACAGTAGCCACACCTTTCCAACGTGTGTTCAGGTCTGGCTATCGCCAATACTGCATGCCTACATCCATAGCCATTCCTTTCAAAAACAGCGGTTACAGTTGCGAATTTCTGTCAGGAATGGATTTAGCATGGGAAGACTGCGGAGCGGCTCTTAAGAATCAGAGATTTGACCAACTGACAGGAAAATTTGAAATTCTGAAGGAAATACCATCAGCCGAATACAACAGCATTGGTGTCTACGATGAATATATGCTGAAGGTGATTTTGCAAAAGCTCAAAGAGAAGACCAGCAAGCCACAAATGATTATGGCCATGACAACCACCAACCATCCGCCGTTGGACATTCCTAAGCATGCACAGATACCTGCTTTGCCAGAAGACTTCTATAGCAAGCCATGCTTCAACAACGTGGGCAAGGACGTGGTAGAGAAATACCTTCGGGCCTTTCAATATTTCAACACCTGTCTTACCCAGTTTCTCGACGAATTCAAGAAGTCGGAGGCAGCAAAGAATACAATCCTCTTCCTGACTGGCGACCATAATGTGCGCGCCATACTCAACTATAATCATATCGGAAAAAGATGGCAGAACTCTGTACCTCTCTACATCTATCTGCCACCTTATCTGCGCACCAAGGACTATCCTGTTCACCCCAAAGCGTGGGGATGCCACTACGATATATTGGCAACAATAGCTCCTTTTACATTCCGCAACACCGATTATCCCAAGTTGGGCAACAACCTGCTCGAAAAAGACATTCTTTCGGGAGGACTGTCGTTCAGCTATAACGAAGAACAAGTCAGAGCAGACAAGGCATATCTTCCAAAAGCCAAGAGGATTTCTGAGGCAAGGGAATTATTACTTCGCTTGTACTTCCAAAAAGTATTCACCAATCTGAAAAGATAATAACAACTATGTATAAAGTCAAACTCACTCCATACAGACCCGGGTTAGCCAAAATCATGCATAGACAAACCCGAAATGACTCGTTGACTTCCCTTGACGGACGTTACAAGTTCTATATAGACGAAGACATAGAAGATCCAGATTTCTGGGTAGTACAGGGCAAGGGACTCCGACAGGAAAAAAGCTGCAAGGTAGCTCCAGAAAACACCATCATGCTGACTACAGAACCCCGTTCCATATTAGTCTATCCCAAGAAATACCTCAACCAGTTTGGTATGGTATGCACTTGTCAGGAAAAGACCAAGCACCCCAACATACACTTTGGTCCAGCCATACTGCCCTGGTTTGTAGGCTATAAGGAAATAGAGGACAGTGTCTACAAGTATACTAAAGACTATAATGCCTTTAAGAACGAGAAGGCTGAAAAAAAGGAGAAACTTATTTCTGTCATCACGAGCAACAAAGCTTTTACCAACGGACATATAAAACGAATTAAGTTTGTAGAACGACTCAAGGAGTATTATGGCGACAAACTTGATGTCTTCGGTCGAGGCTTTCAAGATTTTGATGACAAATGGGATGTACTTGCTCCCTACAAGTATCATATCGTGATAGAGAATTCATCACAAGACTACTACTGGACAGAGAAACTTTCCGATTGTTTTCTCTGTGACACATATCCTTTCTATTATGGGTGCACCAATGTAGAGGATTATTTTCCCAAAGAAAGTCTGACACAAATCGACATCAACAACTTCGAGAAGACTATAGCCATCATTGACAAGGCCATCGCAAACGATACTTATGAGAAAGCCCAGGAAGCCTTGGCAGAAAGCAAGAATCTGGTACTCGACAAATACAATATGTTTGAATACATTGCGTCACTCTGCGACACCCTCAATCCCAAAGCAGAAAAGAAGATGGTAACACTGAAGCCATGCCGTTCGGGCGCAGACATTCACAACTTCTGGAACTACACGGTGATGCGCGGGCTCTTCAAACTGAAAATGAAAGCCATCAACCTGTTCTGTGGCAACAGCCTGATGAAGAAAAAATAAAAACTATCAAGCATACATTATGATTCAGTAAAGAAAAATATGGGTAGACTGGGCAAAGGTGCTCGGTATGTACACTATCATTTACGGACATTGCTTCCCCGAAACAATGTCCAACTTCATCTACGCCTTCAATGTTCCGGTCTTCTTTATCATCTCTGGATACTTATGTAAAAAGGAACAGAATTTTTCTACTTGTTGGAACAAGACCCTTCACAACTTGATTATACCTTATTATATATTAGCGTTTATCAAAGTGGCAGGAGCTATTTTCAAGCATTTGGACGATGGACAATGTAAGTTTGTCAGGGTAATATCCAGTGGCACCATCGTGATATTGGTTTTCCATAGAGAATTACTCCATCCTATGCTCAAATGGATTTCTCAGCAAGATTTCGATGCCATTACCAGTGATGCTCTCATGGCATTAAGCGCAGTAATAGTCCTGGCTGCTTTTTATCCTCTGATATTGATTGTAAAAAGAGTCTTCCCCATTGTTTTGGGAAGAAGAATGAAACCGTAGCCCATCAACTTTCATGTTTTTTGGGCAGTTGGAAGAGCCTTTGTAACTATCAGCACCCATATGGAGAACTGATAGTTACAAAGGCTATACTTGTATTATCAGCCTTACAACCCTAAGAAACGGTCGCTTAATACTGGAGAAATCTTACTCTTATACTATATAAATGTTCTGGTTAAGCCTATAAAAGTTCCGTTCAAAGCCTTTGAATGTCCGTTCAAAGGCTTTGAATGTGCGTTCAGAGGCTTTGAACGGACATTCAGAGGCTTTGAACAGACATTTCAAAGCACGTAGCGGAGATTTTCATAACTAACAGAAAACAATTTGTATAGTATTAAAGTAACTACTTATGGCTATAGGGTACTGAATTGTTACGAGCCTTGAGGTTCGTCATGATAAATATAATAAAAATCCCCACTCCATCAGACAAATATTGTCTAACGGAATGGGGAATTTATCTTTCCCATTTTCAAGTCTATCACTTCAGCTTGATATCAAACTCCTCAAGTGCATTCTTCATTACTACAAAGAAGTCCTTAATATCTTGCTCGTCAATGGCTCCCAAAGCACAGAGTCGGAAAGTATTGGTGGTGCTTATCTTTCCAGGATAAATGGTAAAGCCATGCTCATAGCAGTAGTCGTGTACCTTCTCAAAACTCCAGTTTTCATCTTCAGGATAAAGCACACTCACCACGAGTCCAGACTCCATCTCGCGAGGGATAATCGTCTTGAATCCCAACTCATCGAGTCCTTGATGAATAGCCTCATATACTCTATGATGGCGGGCAAATTTAGCCTCCTCGCCCTCCTCGAAATACTCTTTCAATGCCTGGATAGTGGCGTAGATTGTCTGTACGGGAGGCGTAAAGTGCATCTCGCCTGTTCTCTCAAAGAAATCATATTGCATATACAGATTGCAATAGTAGGAACGGGTTGGGTAGTTTTTTGAAGCCTTGATGATGTCGGTTCTTCCGATGATGAAAGACAAGCCCGACATAGCCATCAAACCCTTTTGGGCGGAAGCCATACAGAAGTCGACATTGTCATTGACCACATCCAGCGGTATCATGCCAAGCGATGAAGTCGTGTCACTCACGAAGATGGCACCATACTGATGAGCCAAGGCTCCTATCTCACGTATAGGATTCAGTATGCCCGTACCTGTCTCATGATGGCAACAATATACTACAGCCACATCAGGATTGGCCTTCAGCGCCTCTTCTACTGCATCCAACTGAGGTTGTTCATAAACAGAGAACTTAAGATTGATATGTGGAATATGATACATCTCACACACCTCTACGGCACGTTCGTTATAGGCACCATTGTTGACCACAAGTACCTTTTTGCCTTCAGGCACCAACGAGTTGATGCAAACATCAATATTGATGGTACCCGAACCACAGAAAAGCACCGATGTATATTGGTCTTCTGGTGCATGAACTACCTTGAGCAAATCGGAGCGCAAGCCTTTCATCAAACCAGCAAACTCCTTCTCGCGAGGACAAATATCTGGCACTACCTGAGCCATTTTAACCGTATCAGTAGTGGTTGCAGGACCAGGGTTCAACAACACATTTCTCTTTATCTTTTCCATTTTTCCTTTTTATAGTTTACTTAGAATATGTTTTTCGGCATAAGCCAAATCATCAGAATCATCTATCTCATACCAGGCGAGGCCAGGAACATTCAACACAAAGACAGGCGAGATACGCTGCGACATAGACAACAGCTCGTACTCGTAACCCAACTTTGGCTTACTTTCTGCTATCTTGCCATAATCCTGGCACATCAGGCTGAAGAACTTTGCCGAAAGTTTATGGATACCTACAAGTTCGCCCTTGGCATTGAGCTCTTCCTTGTTGACCGAACAGCGAGTCAGCACGCCATGCTCGTCAGACTCCACATAATACTGATCCTGAAACTTAGTAACAGGCGAAATAAGCATCACATCGGGCTCCTTGCACTCTAAAAGCGAAGTAATGGCTTTCTGCTCAAACACCAAGTCAGACTCCAACAAGAGGAAATCGTCCTCGCCTATCGCCTCACGACAATTCCAGAGCGTGTACATACTGTTGGTTTCAGCAAAACGCGGACTGAACACACACACAATGCCCTCCTCGCGCTTAGCCAGATTCTCATACCATTCTTTATGATAACCTGTTCCTATGATGATGCGCTCTATGCCGCACGACTTCAATATCCTTACCGAACGCTCTATCATGGAGATTCCTCCCACAGGAACAAATCCCTTAGGCATCAACTCAGTTTTCTCGCCGAAACGAGAACCCAAGCCTGCTGCCATAATGACTGCAGTTTTCATATTTTTATTAATGTTACTTTTCTATTTTTTCATCGAATACACAAGTGAAGCAGAAGAGGCGCGAGTCGTCTATTCAGCAAGAAACTTCATCAAGGCTTCCTTGTTCTGTATTGGGGTTGTCGTAGGACGTCCCAAGTCTTTGCGGTTGCCTTTCTTCACCTTTACCTCTAAAAGAACAGGCCCTTCTGTAGCCTTCACTTCCTTCAATACAGCCTCAAGTGCTTCCTTTGTATCTACCGAGAAAGCTTCCCGATAACCTACAGCCTTTGCAACGGCAGGAATATCAATCTTGAGTCCTACTGTAGGCTGACCGCCCACAGAATCATGTGCACCATTGTTGAAGACCACATGAACGTAGTTTTTGGGTGCCTTGCTGGCTATAATGGCCATTGACCCCATGTGCATGATAGAGGCTCCATCACCATCAAAACACCAGATAGTGCGATTCTCCTTCTCCAAGGCTATTCCCAAGGCTATCTGGGAAGCATGACCCATGGAACCTACTGTAAGGAAATCGCGCTCATGACCTTGTCCCCAGGCTGTACGGGCCTCAAACAACTCTCGCGAAATCATGCCTGTAGTCGATACAATGGCATCCTTTGAATCAAGGGCAGAAGCTACAGTCTGAATGGCTTCTTCACGAGACATCGTAAGATTGTTGTGCTCGATGCTCTGAAGCTGGTAGTCCTCGAAAGTACCTTTCTCTATGACAAGCGCATAGACTTCGTTTCTTCTCAGCGCCTCCACCGCTTTCTCGATTTGCTTCTTGGCTTTCTCTTCGTCGAGAGAAAGCACATCGTAATTGACCCCCATCACATTGAGAAGTCCTGTCGTCACCTTTCCTTGCTTTACATGCTGTGGCTCATCGTGCACGCCAGGACGTCCGCGCCAGCCTATCAACAGCAAGACTGGAATATTGTAAACCTCCTTGTCGGTGAGCGATGCCAAGGGATTGATGATATTTCCCTCGCCCGAATTTTGCATATAGACAACTCCAGCCTTTCCTGTAGCCAAGTGATAACCAGCCGCCAAACCTATGGCTGCGCCCTCGTTGGCTGCAATAATGTTGTGCTTCTCGTCCATGTTGTCGGCTATATAAGCACAGATATTCTTCAACAGGCTGTCGGGAACTCCCGCAAAGAAGTCTATACCAAACGAGCCTAATGTATCAATAAAAAACTTTGGACTTATCATTTCTCTATTGTTTTTTTGTTCCGGGAATAAGATTAAGTATCTGCTTGATAGGCATACAGTATTCTTCTGATGCCTCCAAAGAGCGACTTGTGCGAAGAATCGTTTCTGCACACTTCAGCATGGCAGGGTAAGCCGAGCGAAGCATATGATTGGCATAAATGACAACATTGACGCCCCATCCCGCCAACTCTTCCTCAGTAAACTGATTGTAAGTCGTTGGCACTACGACGATGGGAGTATGGTTGTCAGTCTGGCGGAAACGGTGGCAAAACTCCTTGATGTCCTCGCCAGTCTTCTCCTTCGAGTGAATCATCACACCATCAGCTCCTGCAGCCACGTAAGCATGGCAACGCTCCAGGGCATCATCTACCGACTTACCAGCTATGAGCGACTCGCAACGCGATACAATCATAAAGTCGCGTGTTATCTGCGCTTCCTTTCCGGCACGAATCTTGGCACAGAATCCCTCTATCGTGTCTTGTGTCTGCACAGCATCGGTTCCGAAGAGAGAGTTTTGCTTGAGTCCCACCTTGTCCTCAATGATGACACACGAAATGCCAAGACGCTCCAATGTACGTACAGTAAACCCGAAATGTTCCAGTTTTCCACCTGTATCACCATCAAAGATTACAGGCTTGGTTGTTACTTCCAAAGTATCATTCAAGTCATGCAGACGAGTTGTCAAGTCGACAGCCTCGATATCTGGCTTTCCTTTTGAAGTGGAATCGGTAAGCGATGAAGCCCACATACCGTCAAACTCTCTTATCTGTCCGTTCACTTCCACCTTGGTATGTTCTGCTATCAGACCCGTAAGTCCGTTATGCGATTCCAGAATTCTCACTACAGGCTTGGCAGCTATCAAACGGCGCAAGGAAGAAAGTCGCATCTGTGGCGTAACCCCCAGAGCATCTATCTCCTGCTGAATGCCCGAAGCGGTAATATTCTTGGTGTAAGGAATCTCTATCACCTCACCTCCTATCTTGCTCATCACGTTGAAGACCTCTTCGCGCAGATATTTCTCAGGTCCGCTCGTCCAATCATCACCATGTATGATATAATCGGGCTTCAGCTTCATCAGATTGGGAATATAGCTCCAGTCATCCTGTGGCACTACCTGGGCCACATTTTTGATATTCTCCACCACATTCTTTCTTTGTTCCCATGTCAGATAAGGCAAGCGTCGATGGTTGGCTATCGCCTTGTCTGTAAACAGGCCTATAATGACATCGCCATATTCGGCAGCCTTGTTAATGATATTGATGTATCCAGGATGCATAATATCACCTATCATTCCTAAATATACTATCTTCGCCATAGAATTCTTCCTATTATTTACTTGATTATACAGTTAGTATGTTCTTTCTTTTTATCCGTTTTCCTTCATGTATTCGCGATAGGGCTTACTGAGATCGAGAAGTCTGAAGTTTTGTGGAGGATATTCCTCCTTGGCAGGTGGCGTCATGTAGTCGCCATAGCAACGAGTCAGATAGTCGTCCGTATTCTGAGCCGTCAGCAACTGATGTCCCTCAAACTCTATGGGCGACGGCGTGCCATAGGTTTCCTTGGGATGAATGCCTCTGTCGGGCTTGAAATCATGGTCTACCACGTATGGATATTTGTCATAATCATACTCACTCTGAATCTGGGCTATCTTTCGGTGCGCCCAACTCTGCGACACGATTCTGTGCATCAACAAAGGCAAGAGGCTCTTGATGCCGTGTCCATGCTTATAGGGATCTACGGTTGCAAAATAGAGCATTTTTTTTGCCATACTGTTTCTGAAGAAATGCCAACGCTGCTTCAGTCTGTTGGGCGTCATGCCGTCAAGAGGGAACACGTCAATGGGCAATCCTCCCACAAAGTCGAAATGGCGTCGAAGGATATAAGTTGTGTCAGCATCTTGTATTCTTGCGAAAGCATAAGGATACATAGGATTCTGCTTATAACTCACCAGTTCATATCTTTTCGTCAACCATTCATGGGCATGTTCCACCAACACATCGTAGTCCTTGCGTGGCAAAGCTATATCGGCGTCATCATCCCAAGGAATAAAGCCCTTGTGGCGAACAGCTCCCAACATGGTGCCTGCCACAAGATAATATCTTAAGTTGTGCTCACGACAAACCTTATCTATCGCCAGCAGGATGTCCAAGAGATATTTCTGCATCTCTCGTGTCTGCCCGGCAGTGAGTCGATTCTGAACATTTGTCTTACTCATATTCATTTTACTTTTTTACGTTTTAATTTTCCCTTCTCAACCAGTCCAACACATACTGTTGCTTGATGCCATCATGGAATATCTGCGGATCGTTGTCAAGCGTCAATAGGTATTTGGGATAATTATCCGGTATGGCTTGCAAGGGTTCCAATTCTCGCTTCATTGTATCCTCATCCCTCACACTAAGTGAAACTTGATAATACGCTTTTCGCTCACCTTGAACAACAACGAAATCTATCTCGGCATCACCTATTTTCCCGACATAAATTTCTCCACCCCGACGCGCCAATTCCAAATAGACGACATTCTCCAACACATGTCCCAAGTCGCCACCCTTGGTACCATTGATGACACTGCGCAAACCAACATCCACAAGATAATACTTCTGTCCTG
>ULRT01041325.1_pt1 | contig 10331 bp, 7 predicted proteins | sample 1955711 | NCBI WGS metagenome assembly ULRT01 (sample SAMEA4835690, study PRJEB28245) | human gut metagenome | biome: gut microbiome; material: fecal sample | place: Denmark | collected 2008 | reverse complement strand
GAAGGCAACGGCGAGCCGACGCTGAACGCCGACGCGATGGACGCCCTGACCGACGTGATGCGCGGGGTGCTGAACGAGAGCGAGCAGAAAAACACCGAGCTGCGGGAATACTATAAACCGCTGCGCGAAACCCTGCGCGGCACGACGCTGGAGGTGCGCCGGGACAGCGCGGAGTTTGCCGAGCTGATGAACGCCTACGGCGACGGCAAAAACGGGCGGCAGTGGGGCAACGTGCGCAAGGCGCTGTTTGGCCGGCTGAACGTGCGGCTGACCGACGGGGCCGGAAACTGGGACACGATGCAGGCCGAGCTGGCCGAGAGCTGGCCGGGAACCTTTGACGCGGAGAACACCGACATTACCGCATTTACCGACGCGGTGCTGGGGGTGTATGAGGCAAGCGTGCCGGTGGTGGAGAACCCGTATGGCATGGACATGGAAACACTGGCGCTTGACCTGGCCAACGAGGCGGTGGAGGGATACCTGAACAGCCCGACACGCCGCACCATGGCAGACCGCGCGGCGCAGGACGCGCAGAAGGCCGCGCGCGCCGAGTACCGCAAGGGGCGGCGGGACGCGCAGGCCGAGATGAAGGCCCTGTACGACCAGGCATACGCCAACCGGAAAGAGCGGTTTGACGCCATGCTGGAGGTTTACAAGCAGAAGGCACAGAACGCCAAGGACGACGCCGTGATGCGGGAGCGGATGCAAAAGCTGAAATGGGTGCAGACGCGGGACAAAAAGCTGGTGCGCCAGCAGGCGGAGTTTGCCACGCGGATGCAACGGCGCAACGACGGGCTTTTGTACCGCAAAAGCCGGGACAGTGCCCAGAAGCAGGTGCGCACCCTGGCGGCCTGGCTGCGGGAGCCGACGGACACCAAACATGTGCCCAAGAAGATGCGCACCGCCGTGCTGAACGTGCTGAACCTGTTTGACTGGAACACCAGCAACGCGGGCACGGCGACGGCGCAGCGGTGGCAGGAAACCATGAAGGACATTGCCCTGATGGCCAAGGACGCCGAGGCGCTGGAACACATGGGCGCAGGCGCGGGCGACTATGCCGATTTTGACCCCAGCCTGCCGGGATACATTGACACGCTGTTGCAGCAGACCGGCGGAAAGACGGGGATTGGGCAGTTCAGCGGCGAGCAGATGCGGCAGCTGGATGTGATTTTGAAAAGCATGACCAAGAGCATCACGCAGGCCAACAAGCTGCTGGCCGAGGGCAGCAGGGAAACCATTGCCGCCGCGGGCGACGCGAGTGTGGCCGAGATGGCCGCGCGGGAAAAGCAACAGGTAAAGAACAAAAACAACCTGTTGGGCAAGGCGGTGAAGGCCGCCGCCGACACCACGGCGGGCGACGCCCTGGGGCAGCTGCTTGGCGTGGATATGATGGACGCAGGGCGGTATTTTGCCGCCCTGGGCGACACGGCAGAGCAGATGTACCGGCCCATACGCGAAGGGTTTGACAAGCGGGCGTGGAAGCTGCGCGAAACGGTGGAGTGGACGCAGGCCCTGCTGAAAGACAAAACGGACGTGGACAAGTGGACGGGGCGCAAGGCCGAAAAGCGCAAATTTACCGTGACCGACGCGGCCAGCATGGCGGACACCGTGCTGGAGCTGACACCGGGGCAGGCCATGGAGCTGTACTGCCTGAGCCAGCGCGCGGCGGCGAAGGAGCATTTGATGATCGGCGGCATCCAGCTGAAGGACGCCAAGGGCAAGCCGGGGCGGCGGGTGAAGCTGACGCCGGGGCAGCTGGCGGAGATTACCGGCAGCCTGACGACCGAGCAGGTGCAGACGGCACGCGCCATGCAGGAATACCTGAGCACGACCGCGGCGGCGTGGGGCAACGAGGTGAGCAACACGCTGTACGGGTACGACAAATTTACCGAAACGCACTACTGGCCGATGAGCAGCAGCAACGACTTTACCGCCACAACGGCAGCCAGCAGCAGGCAGGCCGGGCTGAACGGCATTAAAAACCTTGGCATGACCAAGGCACTGGTGAAGGGCGCCAACAACCCGCTGGTGGTGGGCGACGCCTTTGACACGTTTTTTGGGCACACGACGGAGATGGCGACCTATTACGGGTGGTGCATCCCGTTAAGCGACATGATGAAGTGGTACAACTGGCGCGCGCCGGAAAGCGCCGTGAGCGTGAAGGAGGGCATTGACAACCTGCTGGGGCGCAAGGGCAAGGACTATTTTGAAACGCTGATGCGGGACATTAACGGCCAGGCGAGTACCGGATACAAGAGCGGCGGCGAGCGCCTGATGAACACCGCGACGCGCAACTGGAAGGTTGCCAAGGTGGGCGCGAACCTGCGCGTGGCGGTGCAGCAGCCGACGGCGTACTTCCGCGCGGGGGCGGAGATCGCACCCAAATACCTGCGGGGCGCTTTGGGGCGCGGCGCGGCCAACCTGGGCAAAGGGCTGGCGGCCAGGGCCAAGGGCCAGACCTTTGAGGGCGGCATGGCGAAAGCCGAAAAATACTGCGCCATTGCCTGGTGGAAAAGCCAGGGATATTTTGAAACCAACCTGGGCAAGGACGTGCGCGCCATGGCGCTGGACGAGGAAACGGCGCTTGAGCGGGTGCGGAGCGCCAGCACCGCGATGGCGGAGTGGGGCGACAAAACCACCTGGGGCGCTTTGTGGAACGCCTGCGAGCTGGAAACGCTGGACAAGCACCCGGAGCTTGAATATGACAGCGAAGAATTTAACTGGCAGTGCGCCGCGCGGCTGAGCGAGATTGTGGACAAGACGCAGGTGGTGGACAGCGTGCTGCACCGCAGCCAGATCATGCGGAGCACAGCGACGTTTACCAAGATGGTGACAAACTTTATGGCGGAACCCATTAAAAGCTATGCCATGGTGGCCCAAGCGGCGGTGAACCTGGCGCAGAACCCGAAGGACAAGGCCGCGCGGGCAAGGTTTGCCCGTGTGGGCGTTACCTATGTGGCAACGGCGATGGCGACCGCCGCGGCCGCGGCCGCCGTGGACACCCTGCGGCACCCGCGCGGCGACGACGAGGACGACGACGAACGCCTGACGGCGGCGAGCCTGGCCAAGGTATATGCCCAGAACGTGCTGGAAAACTTTGCGGACGGGGTGAATTTGCCGGGGAACCTGCCGCTTTTGCAGGATGTGATCGGGTACATCACCGAGCGCGCGGACGGGAACGCGACCTATACCATAAAGCGCAACGACGTGGAGTGGATCGGCGACGTGATGGACGCGGTGAGTGTGTGGAACAAGTACCTGACGGGCAAAACAACGAGCCTGTACCAGGTGCTGTACCGCACGGCCAACGCGGTGAGCGATGTTACCGGCGTGGCGGTGAGCGCAGCCCTGCGCGACGTGAAGGGCGTATACGACACGCTGACCGGCCTTGCCGGCGCCGACGACCCGCTGGGGATGGACAAGAACCTGAACCGCATTGCCCTGGCGCTGGACGGCGGCGACGCTGACAAGGCGAGCCGGCTGTTTGCCGGGCAGGTGGACGCCAAGGTAAAGAGCGGCACCGACCCCGCCGACGCCGTGACCGCCGCCCGCAGCACCGTGACGAAGCTGTACAGCAAGGCGTACCAGCAGGCGGACAGCGAGGAACGCGCCGAGATGCTGGACGCCCTGATGGGGCTGGAATACGGCGGGGAGCGGGTGTACGATTTGGACACCGTGACCGGCTGGGGCGTGACGGTGGGCAGCGCCGACATTACGGCGGCGCTGGACACGGCGGACGCAGACGCGGTGCAGGAGATGATCGACGAGAGGGTGCGGCAGCTGGAGCGGGCCGACGAGGAAGCGGCGGCGCAGGCAAGCCGGATGATGGAGGCCGGTACCCTGACCCGCGAGGAATATGACAGCGTGCTGGACAGCGCCAGGGACGCCAAGGAACTGCGCACAGCGATCCGCAGCGCCATAACAAAAGAGATGAAGCCGAGATACCAGGCGGCGGACACGGCCGGGCGGCAGGAGATTGCCGAGATGCTGTGCAGGCTGAAGGTGGACGGGCTGACGGTGTACGAGGCGGACGATTTTAAGAAATGGGAATGAAGCTCCTGAACCAATAACGCATAAAGATGCCCCCGGCGGGCCGTGTGAGAGCGGCAACCGGGGGCGTTTTGGATTTTACGGGACAAGTGGGGGCGCGCCCGGATACGGCGGCATGGCAAAATAAAGGCAGAAGCGGGCGCACCGGCGCAAAAGCCGGAAAAACAGCCCGGCAAGGAGGGTATGGTATGACCCAGGGAACGACCCCGACGCTGGTGTTTAAGCTGGACATAGAGCCGGGAACGCTGGTAAGCCTGTATTTGACGTTCCGGCAGGGATACGGGAGGGAAGTGACCCGGCGGGAGGACAGCATTACCGCCGACAATGACGCCAAGACCCTGACGGTGACGCTGACACAGGAAGAAACCTTAAAATTTGAGGAGGGCGGCAACGTGGAAATACAGCTGCGGGCCGTGACAACGACCGGCGCGGCGCTGGCCAGCAACATTGTGGCGCTGCCGGTGGAGCGGATACTGCTGGGCGGGGTGATCACATGAAGCTGAGTTTGCTGAACAGCAGTGAAACCGTGCAGATGAGCATGAGCGGCGGCGAGGCGGTAAGCCTGAGCCTGAAAACCGGCGCCGTGCAGACCGGCGGAAGCCTGAGCATTGGCCACGGCCTGAAATGGGAGAGCGGCGCTTTGTGCGTGGACTGCGCCGACGCCGTGGAAACCGACAATACCCTGCCCGTGACCAGCGCCGCCGTGGCGGTGGAGGTGGGCAACATCGCGGTGCTTCTGGGCACCATTTGAGGAGGATAGAACATGCCAGACACGACACAGACCAACATTGCGACCGAGATCACCCGCATCCAGAACGACCGCAACACCATACGCACCAAGCTGGTAGAACTGGGCATGGCGGAGAGCACGGCCAACCTGGACGCGCTGGCCACCGCCATCAGCGGAATCACCAACCAGGGCGCAGTGAGCGCGACGGTGCAGGAGGGCGACACCTACACCATTCCAAAGGGCTACCACAACGGCAGCGGCACGGTTTCCGGCGTTTCCGGCGGCGGCAATTACAACCTGCAAAGCAAGAAGGTGACGCCGACCAAGAGCCAGCAGAGCGTGACGCCGGACAGCGGCTATTATGGCCTGTCCGATGTGACGGTGGCGGCGATCCCGTCCAACTACCAGGACGTTTCGAGCGTGACGGCGACGGCGGCGGATGTGCTGTCCGGCAAGATCGTGGTGGACAGCACCGGCAAGACCCTGACTGGCACGATGGCCAACAACGGCGCTGTGACCAAGACGCTGGACACCACGACCACCAGCTACACCATCGCCAAGGGCTACCACAGCGGCAGCGGCAAGGTGAGCATTACCAAAGAGAGCAAGAGCGTGACGCCCACCAAGAGCGCCCAGACCGTGACCCCGACCAGCGGCAAGGTGCTTTCCAGCGTGAGCGTGGCGGCCATTCCCGCGCTGTATGTGGACACGACGGAGAGCACGACCGACGCGGCGAGCGCAGCCAACATCCTGAGCGGCAAAAAAGCCTGGGTGAACGGCAGCCAGGTGACGGGCACCATGGCCAACAACGGGGCCACCAGCCTGACCATTGACGGCCTGACGGCCCTGAGCGTGGCTGTGCCCGCGGGGTACACGAGCGGCGGCACCGTGAGCCTGACGGATGATATTTACGACGCGCTGGCGGCCATTTGAGCATTTGAAAGGAGAAGCGGATGGCGGACACGAAGATAAAAACGCAGATCAGCCGCTTAAGCGGGGCGAAAAGTGACCTTGCCACGGCGATCACCGCCAAGGGCGTAACGGTGCCGGATGACACAACGCTGGACGGGTACGCCGCGCTGGTGGAGCAGATCGACACGGGGGTGGATACCAGCGATGCGGACGCGACGGCGAGCGATATTGCCAAAGGGAAAACCGCGTATGTGAATGGCAGCAAAGTGACGGGGACATTACCCGTTGAAACCAATGTGTCAGTGCAGGGAGAAAAATACAGCACCGACGCATACTGGTATTTCGATGACGACGCGACGAAATCAAAAGCATTTGTGTTTTCGCATCAAACAGATGAAACCTTTATTTTCAAAACAGGGCAGCTGAATAATATAAAGTTATACCTGAAAGCGTCGTCTTTCGGGGATGCGTCCGCCGCTAAAGTTCTTGAGGGGTGCACGTTTACAGCTGTAAAAAGTATCGGCCAAACCGGCACCATGCCCAACAACGGCGCGTGGACAGCGACTATTGCGCCCGGAGCCAGAGTGACCATCCCCAAGGGCTACCACGATGGCAGTGGCAGTGTGACAGCAAGCGGCTCTTCTAGCGGCGGAATTGACACCAGCGACGCGACTGCGACCGCAGCGAACATCCTGAGCGGCAAGACTGCTTATGTGGATGGGGCCAAGCTGACTGGCACCATGACCAACAACGGGGCAATAAGCAAGACCCTGGCCGCCAACGGGACGTACACCATCCCCGCCGGTTACCACAACGGCAGCGGCAAGGTGACGCAGAGACTGACCACCAAAGCCGCCACGACCTATACGCCAGGCACCAGCAACCAGACCATTGCGTCCGGCACCTACCTGAGCGGCACGCAGACCATCAAGGGCGATTCCAACCTTGTGGCCGGCAACATCAAAAGCGGGGTGTCCATTTTTGGCGTGACTGGCACTTATACTGCTTCTTCCAGCGGAATTGACACCAGTGATGCGACCGCGACCGCCGCCAACATCCTGAGCGGCAAAACGGCGTATGTGAACGGCAGCAAACTGACCGGCACCATGACCAACAACGGGGCGGTTGCCAAGACCATGACGGCCAACGGCAGCTATACCATCCCGGCGGGCTACCACAACGGCAGCGGCAAGGTGACGGTGAACGTATCGTCAAGCAGCGGCAGCAGCACAAACAACATTGAGGCTTATGCCATTACGAACACCAACCCCAGCGTTAGTTTTAAGCGCACTGACGGGGCAATCAAAATTTGGGGCTACGGCACCATGACCAGTTCCAGCGGTTGGGGCGGGCAGACTACGAGCCTGATCGCGTTTGAGGGCGACAAGTACCACAAGAGCGCTATATATGGCAGCCCAAGCAGTACCAGTTTGAGCCTAAGCATCAGCAACGGAAAACTGACTGGCCTGCCGAGTGGACTGACGGCGATCAACGCGATTGTAACAAGAGGTATATGATATGGCAACACAAGCAGACGGATTGACCAGCAGTGTGCCGGACCCGCTGAGCGAGGTTTTGGGCTGCGGGCTGGACAGCGGCGACGACAGGCGGCAGGCACAGGCCTATGCCGTGCAGGCTGCCCAGAGTGCCGTGCAGGCAGACGCGGACGCAAAAAGCGCGGGGAACGCAGCAGTACGCGCCGAAAGCTGGGCGGCAGGCGGAACAGGGACCCGAACCGGAGAGGATGCGGACAACGCCGAATACTATGCCGGGCAGGCCAAAACCAGCGCGACAGCCGCAGCGGCAGACAGGGCCGCCGCGGAAACAGCCAGCCAAACCGCCGTAAGCAAGGCGGAGGCGGCGGCAGCCAGCGCAGAAGCGGCAGCCAAAAGTGCCATTGAAGCAAAGCCGAGCGATGTGGCAACGCAAAGCACAAACGGCCTGATGAGCGCGGCGGACAAAACGAAGCTGGACGGCATTGCCGAAAACGCCAACAACTACACCCACCCCAGCTACACGGCAAGGGCCAGCGGGCTGTACAAGGTGACGGTGGACGGCACCGGCCATGTAAGTGCGGCGGCAGCTGTGGACAAAAGTGACATTACGGCGCTTGGGATACCGGAAAGCGATACCACATACAGCGCCGCCACAACAAGCGCAGAGGGCCTGATGAGCGCGGCGGATAAAACAAAGCTGGACGGGGTAACAGCCGGGGCAAACAAATACACCCACCCCAGCTACACGGCAAGGGCCAGCGGGCTGTACAAGGTGACAGTGGACAGCACAGGGCATGTAAGTGCGGCGGCAGCCGTGGACAAAAGTGATATTACCGCGCTGGGTGTGCCTGCGCAGGATACCACATACACCCACCCCAGCTACACGGCAAGGGCCAGCGGGCTGTACAAGGTGACAGTGGACAGCACAGGGCATGTAAGTGCGGTGGCAGCTGTGGACAAAAGTGATATTACCGCGCTGGGTGTGCCTGCGCAGGATACCACATACACCCACCCCAGCTACACGGCAAGGGCCAGCGGGCTGTACAAGGTGACGGTGGACAGCACCGGCCATGTGAGCGCGGCGACGGCTGTGACCAAGAGCGACATTACGGCGCTGGGGATACCGATTGGAGAAGATCACGAAATAACCTTTTCAAACATTGCAACAGGCATAACTATACCGAACGGCATCGGAAAGGACAAGTGCTATTGCTATACAGTAGGAAAACTGGGATTTTTAAGTATAACATTTAAGACCGGAGATAGTACCAGCGGCACGGCTATTGCAGCAGGCAAAACACTTTTTTATGTGGAAGGGGTGCCAAAATCAATTCACACCAGATACGGGAGCCAGAATGACGACGATGGGGATTTCATCGCCATCAGAAGCAGCGACGGGGAACAATATATACTTGAAGCAACTCATATCTCAACCGGCGCACTAATGATAAAAGCAAAAGAAGCTATCCCTGCCGGATACATGTACAAAATCAATGTGGTGTTTGTTGAAGTATAAAATGTCTGAACGACAACGGAGGTGTAACCCCAATGAGATTACAAAACGGCGATGTACTGCTGGCCTGGCCGCTGGCACAGCACGTCATCACGGCCGGCTGGACGTACACCAGCGGCGCGGCACACAATGCCATTGACCTGCGCACCCAGAGCGGCACCAGTTGCGTGCGGCCGGTGTATGCCGCCGAGGACGGCACGGTAGACCAGGCGCAGACCTGGGACGGCAAGACCTGCACGGGGATGCAGAGTTACGGCAACATGGTGCGGCTGCGCCATGCCGATTACAACGGGAAAAAGCTGCAAACGCGGTACGCGCACCTGCTGAAGCGTGTTGTGGAGCTGGGCGACGCGGTAACGGAGGGCCAGCTGATCGGGTACAGCGGCGCAAGCGGCAACTGCTACGGCGCGCACCTGCATTTTGAGGTGCTGTACAAGGGCAGGCGGGTGAACCCGCTGAACTGGCTGGACGCTGACTTTACGCCCGCCAGCGCGGCGGTGCGCAGGCACCTGGGCAGCTATACCAGCGTTGCCCGCTCGGCGGATGCCGAACCCGCCGCGAATGCCCTGCAAACGGTGCAGGCCAACGGCCTGACGAACGCTGAGGCCATGAGCGTGTACAGCCTGGCGCTGGCGCTGGGCCTGGTGGGGCTGGGCCTGTACAGCGCCGAGTACGCCGACGCGGCGCACACAAAGCAGAACCTGCGCATTGGCCCGGTGAGCGCCGGGGACGCCAAGGCGCTGATGGACAAGCTGACCGAGCTGGGGGCCGCGGACAAGGCCGCCAGTACGGCAGCATAAGAAGGAGGGAACAGGCATGACAAAGCTGTTTATCAGCCAGCCGATGCGCGGGCGCAGGATGGCCGACATTGTGCGGGAGCGCAAAACGCTGGTGGCCGACGCGGCGGTGGCGCTGCAGGAGGACGAGATCGCGGTGCTGGACACCCTGTTTGACGACACCGATGCCACGCCGCTGGCCCTGCTGGCGCGGGCGCTGGGGAAGCTGGCCGAAGCGGACGCGGTGATTTTTGCGCCCGGCTGGGAAACGGCGCGCGGGTGCCGCATGGAGCACCTGGCGGCGGAAGAATACGGGATCAGGATCGTGGAGGGGTAGAAAAAATGGAAGAGCAAAATATGTTTTTGTGGATCAAGGCGGCGGTGACGGCGCTGTGCGCGGCGTTTTCGGCGGCCTTTGGCTGGCTGGGGTGGCTGGTGCTGGCCTGGGCTGTGTGCATGGTGATCGACTGGATCAGTGGCAGCGCGGCTGCGGCGTCCAAAGGCGAGTGGTCAAGCGCTGTGGCGCGCGCAGGCATCTGGCACAAGGCCGGGATGGTGGTTGTAGTGATTGTAGCCGCCATGGCCGACGGCGTGCTGGGCGTGGCGGTGGAAAACCTGCCCGTATTGGGCATACAATACACCGTGCTGATTTTGCCGGTGGTGCTGGTATGGTACATTTTTACCGAGCTTGGCAGTATTGCCGAGAATGCCGCAGCCATGGGCGCACCTGTGCCGGAGGGCCTTATAAAACTTTTGGCCGCAGGAAAACGCGCGGCGGAAAAGTGCGTGCCGGATACCGATACTGACGAAAAAAATTGTGAATAAAACGCGAAAGCGGCGGGCGGCCCTGTGTT
>ULRT01050709.1_pt1 | contig 10386 bp, 7 predicted proteins | sample 1955711 | NCBI WGS metagenome assembly ULRT01 (sample SAMEA4835690, study PRJEB28245) | human gut metagenome | biome: gut microbiome; material: fecal sample | place: Denmark | collected 2008 | reverse complement strand
AAGGCGGTCAAAAAACATCCGATGCTTCGCAACGCGGCACCAGAGATTCTGGACAGGAGCGAAGCGAAGGCACTGGCGGCGGCAGAGTTCCCGTTCGCGACAAACAGGGCAAGGAGGTTTCTGGGAATACTTCTAATGAAAATGGAACTGAGCGAAAATCCTCCGATGAAGCTACCGAAAGATTAAAACAGCAACAACAAGTAAAAGATGATACGCCAATCAAGGCAGCGGATGAAGCTAACATAGCTGAAACGCTGCCTTTGTTGTATTCGGAACAACATGAAGATATAAAGGCGATAGAAAAGCGTCTGTACTCCAACGACAAGCCGGGTATGCTGGTTGCAAACGGTACAGGCACTGGCAAGACATTAACTGCGCTTGGTGTTATTAAGCGCCAGATAATGAACGGCAAAAAGAAAATACTGATAATCGTCCCCAGCCAAGATATTGCCAACGACGCTTGGGTGAAGGACGGCAAGCTCTTGGGGTTGGATGAGTTCGCATATCTCGGCAATGGCAAGACCGTGGATGGTGTTCCGAACATAATCAGTTATTCCTCCTTGGCGACAAATAAGCACGTCCAAGAAGTAGACTGGGATTTGATTGTCTGTGACGAGGCTCACCATATTGCGTCTGGTCAAAAAAGAACAGATGTCAACGGCAAGCCCGAAGAAATTGGCGTGTATACAACTGCTTTCAGAGGTCTGTTTGGACATAAGCAAGGCGGGTTTAGTGGATATATGCGCATCAAGTACAGTGAATTGTACAAGCAGCTCGATGGCCTGAAAGAAAAGAACGATTCGCTGAGTGAAAAAATAGCCGAGTTTGACAAGGTAGCACGCTCGCGTGCTCTAACGCCGAAAGAGCAAGAGCGGTTGAATAAGTTTAAGGCTGAATCTCCTAAACTTGAAAACGAAATAAAGGCGTTGAAAGTGAAGCTCTACAAGATTGAAGAGAAAGAGCGCCCGCTGTACACTAAGCGAAAAAAGGATGCTAGCACCAAAACTCTACTGCTTTCCGCAACGCCGTTTGCTTATCCACAGAACGCTTACTATGCAGAAGGATTACTGTTCGATTATGCCGACAGCCGCTTTGGTGGAAGCTCCGGCGGCTTCTTAACCAAAGTATTTAACTTTGTAATTCAACAAAGTGGCAAAATAGTTCCGAAAAGAGACAGCTATGGCCAATTAATAGACACTACTGCGAAAGAAATCGCTTTCCATGACAAACTTGTAGAGGACGGCGCAATGGTCAATAGACGATTGGTCGGAGACAAAGACTACAACAGACGCTTCATCAAGGTTAAAACAAACAACGTAACCGAAAAGCTGAAAGAAATAGCTCACATAATGGGTGCCATTTCCGACGCTGGAGGCGATATTGCTTTGTCAGAAAAGGAGAAGGTGGTTGAGGAAGCGAAAAAACGAGCAGCGGAAGATACTCCTGTTCCGAGCAGCAAAGGAAAAGAAGGCTCGTTTGCGGATTTGTGGCTGTCAAGAATGAATATGGCGCTGGACTTTGTGCTGGAAACAGAAAAAGCGAGCGCTTCCGTGCCAATAATCAAGTCTTATCTTTCTAGAGGAAAGAAGGTTGTGCTGTACCATGACCTCAAAGAAAGCAAAATCACAAGACCGTTTAAACTGACGGATGCTGAGTACAAAAGAATGAACGCGGAGCAAAAGAAGCAGTACAATGCGTTCAAGAAAATGTTCCCGGAATACGTTGACTTAGACCTGTCCCAAGAGTTGTCTGCTATAAACATCATCAAAGAAGCCTTTGGCGATAAAGTTAGATTCGTTAACGGCAACGAATCAGACAGTAAAAGAAAAGCGGCTGTAAAAGAATTTAACGATGACAACAGCGGCGTTGATATTATTATGGTCACTTCTGCTGCTGGTCAAGAAGGTATTTCCCTGCACGATAAAACTGGCGCACATCCTAGGGTTCTAATCAACCTTGGACTGCCTGTAAGGCCTACCGCAGCAATCCAGATTGAAGGCCGCATATACAGATATGGAGCGAAATCTGATGCTATGTTTAGGTATCTGATTACAGGCTCACAAGACGAGCAAAACGCCTTTTACGAAAAAATAGCAACTCGCTCTAAAACAGCAGAAAACATGGCTCTAGGTAGTGAAGCGCGCGCGCTAGACATTGCGTTTCAGAACGGCTTTTTCTCTGCTGTTAACAACTTAGGGAAAAAATTCGACTACACAACCGACGAAGAAAGCACAGGCGGCAAAGAATCTGACAGCCAATCTAGGGAGGCAGCAATGAAAGACCTGCTTAACGCAGCTGCTGCTTCTGATGATATTTCCTTCAAAGCTGCTGTCAAGCGATTAGTTGACGCTGAACGCGAAAGTGAAATCGCAAGAAAACAGGAAGAAATTCTGACGGAAGATAACGAAAAGAAATTCTTGAGAACCTTAAAGGACGCTTTCCGCGGCAGCAAGATTGCGACTGTAGCCGACGGTGTGTATGTGGTTGAGCTTCCGAACGGTAACAACCTTTGGATTGATACCAACACATCACAAGCTGCTATCTTGGGTAAGATGACATATGAACAGAAGAAGCAGATGCTGAGCGCGGCTGATATTAAATCATCTGGCTTTGTAATCCGCGGATATTACGGCAAGGAAACCGTCAACGAAGCGGGCGGCGAAGTGGTTGATGTAATCAGACTGACCGAGGCGGCGAACGACGCTACGGTTTATCACGAAGTCATGCACTTTGTTCACAGAACTTTGCTGAAACCTTCTGAAATAGAGCATCTGTATCGTTATTATAGATACAAACTCAAGAAGCAAATGGGTGAAGCCGCTTTCAACAAGCTCACGGAAGAACAAATCAGAAAGCGTTGCGAAGAAATGGAGTGTGACGACTACGCTGCATTTGTGCAAGAGGACAAGCGCCCGAAGAATCTTGCAGAGCGAATCGTTTGGAAGATTCAAAAATGGGTGGCTGGACTTGCCAAAAAGTTCGGTATAGATACCGACACGGGCATTTTCCTTGCCGTCAAGAGTGGCAAAATGTTTGAGCGCGAAGGTCGAGACAACAAAACTGGTCGCAAATATCAAGCTGTTGGTGAAAAGGCGAAAACCGCTGACGTTGCAAAACTTTCTAAAGCCGAAGAACTTGAAAGACAAGGCAAATCTCGCGAGGAAATCTTCGACACTACTGGCTGGTGGAGAGCCAAGGACGGGAACTGGCGTTTCGAGATTAAGGACGACCCGGCACTAATAAATTTCAGCGAATTTCAAAAGATAGACTTCGGCGATGAAGGCGCTACAAACTATGTAGAGCTGGGTAAAATTTACCACAACGAGAAGCTTTTCGATGCGTACCCGCAGTTGAGAAAGGTAAAAGTTTACGACGAGGAACGCAACGACGAGTATGCCGGGGCGGCATACACTAGCGAAGGCTATTTGGTTCTTACTGGCATAAGAGACGCGCTGGAGTTACCTAAGGCGTTCAAAAGCTGGTTTCGGGACGCTTTGATGAAAAGTGTCAACGCGGACAGGTCAAATGTTGACGAAATTGTAAAACTGCTGGGTGAAACAGACAAACTTGTAGACGAGGCCTATTTCGGGGATTATTTTGCTGCTAAAAAGCAAGCCAAAGAATTAGTGGACAAACTTCCGGAACCTTTTTGGAAGGCGTTTCCAGAGGAAAATCTAGTTGACCCGGATTTGCTTGAACGCAATCCATCTAAACCCCTTAGAATGATTCAATGGCTTAGAACAATGTCCAAAATAGGGGAAACACAAATGGATGATATTAAGGGAAGCTTGCTGCATGAAATACAGCATTTTATCCAAAGCTATGAAGGCTTTTCCCCCGGTAGTAATGCAAAAAGCGTTCGTGAACAGGTAAACGCAAAACTCGACAAAATGGGCTCGCCATTAAGTTTCTATCTGCTTCCCAAGGAACAGCGTAAAGCCTTGCAAAAAGAAAGGTCATACCTGAAAGGCAAATTGGGAGGCTTATCTGACTTTGAATTATACATGGATACGCACGGTGAGCAAGAGGCTAGAGCGGCAGAAATCAGAGGCATGGGAGAAGGATATTGGGGCAAATATTATCAAGAAGCTCGCCAATATCCTTGGGAAAATATTGACGAGAACGAAAGTATAATTCTTCCACCCGAGCAAATTTTATCCTATTCTGCCAGCGAGCAACCTAACGGAGACTTGGCTTTCAAGGTTGAGGCGGTTGACGAAATCAACGGCAAAGCGATGCCGGATGACTTACGAGCCGTGGTTGCCGAAGCCAATCGCGAGGCAGATGAAGCTGGTGTTAAAGCTGGCGAAATCAAAACCAAAATCAATAAAATGACCGACCGTGCGAAAGATGCAGTTGGCGGCATCTTTGAGGCGACATTGCGCAGTCCGAGCCGCCTTGCCGAGAAGAGTCCTGTGTTCAGAAGTTTCTATAACATCTACTCAAAAGCTCAAGAAACCCAAGAGAAACTTCGCGCTAGGTGGAGAAAGCAATTCCAGACATTCGTTGGCATGTTAAAAGACAACCAGCAATTCGACGATTATTTAGACCTTTTGCAGTCTGGCGAGATGGAGCAAAAAGAGTATACATTGAAAGAGTTGCAAGATGCTGGGTATGACAAGAACGTCGTCGAGGCTTATGTCCGCACACGCCAACTCATTCGCAATGTATGGAGTGCAGTAAACGACGCACACAGAGGTCTGACACACGTTCGTGAAACCTTGAGTGCAAAAGAGTTCAAGACACTGATGAAGGAACCGTTTTTGGAGAATGTAGAAGTTCTTGTACCCGACAGTTCCAAGAAGGATTCTAATGCCAAACAATGGGTGCCAGCATCAAAATTGGAAAAGGTTGTGAACGGGGTAGAGTACGAGGTGCGCTACGATAAACCCAGAGTTTACACAAGTTCTTCTAAAGAAGTCTTGACTCCAGAACAGTTAAAAGAACTGCAAAACAGTCCGTATGCTGTTGTGTCAGCAGTTGTTGAAAAGCACATTGGCGAGAACGGTCCTGTATATTACGAAGCCAAAGTGAAGCGTGTAGCTCCGCCGATTGGAAAAATCGCTGGCTATTTACCGCATATCTTTGAGCAGTGGATGGTCTTGGCAGAAACCAAAGACGGACTTGTGCCTGTCGGAAGCGGCAAGAACTTGAAAGAAGCCTATAAGGTGGCTCAATATTTGCAGCAAAACGGCGGCGAAAAAGTCAACCTCCAAATCGCGCCCAAGTTCTTCGACCCCAACAGATACTTGGGCGACGAAAACAATTCTGCTGGCGGTAAAAAATCTTCTCTCGTTGTTAGTGACGCAGAATATATTGCACTGCAAAGAGCCATTGTTGACAACTGTAAGATGAGTGTACCGGAAGCAAGAGATGCGCTGAAGGGCGTTGTGGGCCGTACAAACCGCAACCGCTTCTTTGGCAATCTGCGCCACAGAAAAGGCAGAGTTGGTTATAACTCCAACGTCATCAATTCTTTGGACAGATACTTTACAATGTCGTCCAGATACTGTGCTTTGCAGCCAGCGAAGCAGAAGTCGATAAAACTGTTCGAGAGGACCTTCGGACGCTGGGATAAAGAGTATGGCGGTAAAGAGGCGATGGCCAACATCATCAAACGTTATATTCGCCATAACAACGGCACCCCGAACTACCTCGAATCCATGATTAACAGCATGATTGCCAAAAACGACTGGCTGTTGAAGAATCTGAACGCTAATTATGGCGACAGACTGGGTGTGGCACTTGCCGGAAATATCAACGGATTTTTAAGCAAGAGCCTTTTGGGCTTCTTGAATGTATCATCCGCCCTCGTCAATATGACGCAGTTGGTCAATACGGTGGCATTGATAGGCGTAGGGCATACAGCGCATGGCATGTCGGCGCTGAAAAACATGAGTCTTTCTGACAAGAAGATTCTGGCTGAGGTTGGTGTTCCTTATAACATCGGCCTCGACACCCCTAGCGGCTTCTCGAAGCGCAGAAGCGCTATCGAAGGCAAGCGCCAAGGCTTTGAACGCTTACGTTCCATGGTCAGCAAGGCCGGAGATAAAGGCATGTATTTATTTAAAAAGGCCGACGAACTTACAAGGGCTGTGGCTGTCTTGGGCGCATACAACGAAGCGACAAAAGACAAAGGCATGAGTCACAAACAAGCGATAGCTTATGCTAGACGTATAAATCGTGAAGCTAACTTTGATTACGGCTCATCCGATGCTCCGGGCATCTATCAGATGCTTAGCGGAACGGTTCTTGGCGACTTGGCTCTGTTGTTCCAGAAATATCCCATGAAAGAATGGGAGCTGATGACGTCACTTATGCCGTATTTCGGTAGAGGAACAAAAGCGCAGAAGGCAAGATTCTGGGCAATATACCTTCTCATGGCTGGCTTTGCAGGATTGCCCGGTGGAGACTGGCTGGATGAGTTCTTGGAGAAAATACTGGGATATAAGCCATCCAGTGTTTTGAAAATGGAGTTGTTTAAAAACCTTGGAGATAACCCGGTTTCAAGAACGCTTGTATATGGCATCTTCTCTAATCTCGGTGTAGATATTTCCAGACGAGTCGGCATGTCTGGCATGTTCCCGGACAACGATTCCTTACTGGAGTATTTGGCAGGCCCTGCGGGCAGAGTAATCCCCGGCAGCATTGCTAGTGCAATGTCTGGCGATTACATCAAAGCCATGAAAACAATTAATCCAACTATAGGCAATATTGCAGAGGCGCTGCGTGGCTATAGCACTAACTCCAAAGGCCAAGTGTCGTATAAGTACGAAAGCACAGAAAGATACCTCAAGGGCATGGGATTTAGACCTGTAGGCCAGAGTTTGGCGTCGGACATGTCATCTGCGACATACGCTGAAAAGACACGTACTAAAAACAAAAAGCAAAAACTGTTGATGGACGCTGCGAGAAAGCGCGCTGATGGCGAGAAACTGACCACGGCAGAAATGACGGAGCTTAGAAAGAACGGCATAACAGGCGCGCAACTGAAAAAGGCTGTTGGTGATTTAACATTAACAACTGCTGAACGTGCGCAGAAATATATGTCGAAACAGCAGAAAAAAGATTTTGCTGATGTACCCACATTGGGTAAATAAAGTCGGGGGAGCCGTTACCTAGGAACGGCTGTATATAAAAAGAGCCACTGCTTGCGCGGTGGCTCGAACTATTTTCTGAGAGGTGAAAAATGGACTTAGAGTTACTGAGCTTTTTGATTAGCGGGCTGGCGTTTGCGGGGGCTTGGCTGATTGTTCAGCCGCAGAGAGTTGAGAACGATGCGCTGCATCAGAGCATCGACAACAACACGCTTGCGGTGAAAGAACTGACCAAGGTGATAAACGACATTCGTGTAGCACAGGCCACTACCGAGGGGCAGATAAATTCCTTATTGCTGCGCTATCAAGAGGTTAAAAGAGAGGTCGACGATGTTCGCAAGTGCTGCTGTTCCAAAGGTGCTGATGACTGATGTTCAGCAAGCTCAAAGACTATCTCAGAAAATATATTGAGGTAGCAAAGAATAAAGTCAGCGATATGCAGTCGCCTATTAAATGGATGATAATGTCGTACTTCGCTTTGGTGGTACTGTTAGTGCTGACATATTACGCAGCATGGTGCTATCAAGCGTGGTTCGGCAAAATCATAATGAGCGATTTGCTGGCGATAATAAAAGAAATGATAGGCCCCGCTATGATTGGCTTCGTGACATTTATTGCCGGGTGTTTTGTTGATGTAAACAGCAACGGCATACCCGACAAGTTTGAGGACGAAAAGGATGGTGAGAAACACGAACATCGTTGAAACAGATTTAAGTTTTGACAGTTTGAACGAGCGCCAGAGTACAAACATGATTGTTGTACATCACACAGGCGACCCGTCAGACGATGATTTGTCTGCTGCCGAAATTCACGCATCACATAAGGCTCAAGGCTGGGCTGGCATCGGCTACCATTATGTCATCCGCAAGGACGGCACAGTGGAGCGAGGCAGACCTAGATGGGCTGTTGGTGCTCACGCTTACGGCAGGAACAGAGACACTATCGGCATCCACGTGTGTGGCAATTTTGATATTGCAGAACCTACGGAAGCGCAGTTAAGTTCTCTATCTCAGCTTATAGCTGAGCTGTGTAACATTTACGGACTTATTGCTTCCGACGATATTGTAGTCGGACACAGAGATTTAATGGCTACGGCTTGTCCGGGTGAAAATCTCTATAATAAAATGCAGGATATTCGCGGCAATGCCGAATGGTATAGGCTGCATTAAGAAAGGTAGGTGAATAAACGATGATGGAGAAAGTTGATAACTTTTTAGAGTATGTCACTGATAAGAAATTTCTGGCTGGACTTGTGCTGGGCTTTGCGTTAGGCGCACTGCACCACTATTTCGGCTTGTGATAATCAACTAGCGACAAAGCACAAACAGTTCAACAGGGGGACAATTTGTCCCCCTGTTGCTGTTATATGAGGTAAAAATGGATGGATTTAAAACATTTATTAAAAACAATCGCCTTTTGTTTATTGCTCTTGCTATCTTCTTGTGCGTTGGTATCTGGTTCAGCTTCGGCGCAGGAAGCAGAACGCACGATAGCGGAAGCAGAGTACACGATAACGGAGTCGGAGCTGACACTGTTAGACACGAGATTAGAACAGCTCGCGAGCAGCAACACAAAATTAGCGAGGGATTGCAGAGTGCTGAAAGCAGAGCTGGAAAAGTCACAAGCAGCATTGAGCGAAGCGCAAGCGCAAACCGAGAAGCTGCAAGCAGAGCTGATAGTATTGAAGAAACAATCGAAAAGCAACGAGCTGCTATTGCAGAGTGCCAACGAACACTTAAAGCTATTAGAAGAAGAGGAACGAAAGAAGCAAGCGGCGATTAGAAAGCAAAGAAATTTCGCCTATGTTGTATCTGCTGGGTTGTTATTTGCGTTGCTAAATAAATGAGGTAATTTTATGCGGAAAAAATACGGCAACTGGACTGTTATAGGCACTCCCAAAAAGAATTCAAAAGGAAAAACTCAACATTATAAAGTTTTGTGCCGCTGCATATGCGGGCAGGAAAGAATGGTGGATATTGACAATTTAAAAAGAGGAAAAACTAAAAGTTGCGGATGTTCTAAGAATGGCTTTTTATCCGAAAAAGCAAAGCAACGATTGCGAGGGAGAAACATCTATTTAATCGACGGTGAAAAAACTACGGTTTATGATATGAAAGGGAAAAACTTTATCATTGATACAGAAGATTTGGGAAAGATAGAGCCGTATTACTTTAGAATTGATAAATACGGATATGCAAGAACCTGCAATACGCCGCAGATAGGGGTTCACAATATCATAACGCCGGCTCCAGAAGGATTTGTTGTAGACCATATAAACAGAAATAAAGCAGATAACAGAAAGTCAAATCTAAGAATATGCACATATATGCAAAATTCTTGGAACAGAAGCAGGAGTGTCGGCGCAACAAAAGTTCGCAGTGGTAAACGGGTGGCGACAATTAGAGTGAATGGTAATCGTTTGCATCTAGGAACATTCGATACTGAAAACGAAGCTATTCAAGCTAAAAAAGTTGCCTTAAAAAAATATTATGGAGAGTTTGCTCCGTGTTGAGCATTGAGGTCGCAACATGATATGGACGATTTCAAAAAGCGTGCAAGGGATTCAATGCAAGGCTGATTGGTATTACGTTATGAATATGCTGCATAGCGATTTTGTGGAAGTTCTGGGGAACGACACAAGCAACTATGTGAGGATGGCCAAAGCCTATATGTGCGACCCCGATGCCGCGGAAAGCAAAGTGTTTGACCTGTGGATAGCGGGCATGAGGGCAAAAAGAGAAGAATAAATTGAAACTACAAAGCGACCTACTAAATCGGTAAACCCGGTCGCTTTGTGGTTCAACTTTGGTTGCAAATAGTATGGAAAATAGGGCAAAATATGGCAAATGAGACAAATAAAGCAAGGCTCTCGAAAACCTCGAAAGCCTTGCTGTACAAGGGGTTGAGCCGTTTTGATGGTGGTTGGTACTGTTAATTCGTAATCAGTAGGTCGCAGGTTCAAATCCCGTCAGTAGCTCCATTAAAAAATTAAGCACCCATGCGGGTTTCGCATGGGTGCTGTTTTTGTGTAAAGCTAGTACCGCAAGCAGCAAAAAAGGCCCTGCTTGGGCAGAGTCAACACGGCTACGATTGCCGCTAGAACTGCTCAAGCAGAGCCTTAATATTGAGAAAAGTATAACACATGAATTGCCGAAAAGCAATTCTAAGTTATCCGCTTGCTCCGGACTGTGTGCCGAAGTTTCTTCTTATGGAATAATCAAAAACAAAATAAAAATATTAGCAAAAATATGCTGAATATGATATAATGATTTTGGTAGATGTCATAACA
>ULRT01044628.1_pt1 | contig 10527 bp, 8 predicted proteins | sample 1955711 | NCBI WGS metagenome assembly ULRT01 (sample SAMEA4835690, study PRJEB28245) | human gut metagenome | biome: gut microbiome; material: fecal sample | place: Denmark | collected 2008 | reverse complement strand
CCTTCCTTGTGAGCGGATACGATAGCATGTAAGCTCATAGCGTAGTTCAGACCAGCCTTGATGTGACCGGTTCCGTGAGGTGCCGCACGATCGAAGTCGGTGACACGGATGGTCAAAGGCTTAACGCCGCCCTTGAAATAAGGTCCTACAGGGGTGCACAGGATACGGAACTGATACTCATCCGCAGGCTTTACACCGATGACAGGGTTGCTGCCGAACATATAAGGACGAATGTACAGAGTTGCGCCGCTGCCGTAAGGAGGCACGAAAGCATCGTTCGCCTTAACCGTCTCAGTAACAGCTTCCACGAAACGCTCCTTGGGGAAAATAGGCATCTCCAGTCTTGCTGCGGAAGACTCCAGACGCTCACCATTTAAGTCAGGACGGAAGGTTACGATATGTCCGTCTTCTGTGGTGTAGGCCTTCAGACCCTCGAATACGGTCTGTGCATACTGCAGTACACCTGCACACTCATTTAATACGATGTTGGGATCCTGGGTCAGCTGACCGTCATCCCATTTGCCATCCTTGTAATTGGACACATATCTGTAATCCGTAGGGATATAACCGAAACCGATATTACCCCAGTCAATGTTCTTCTTTTCCATTTTGTATTCCTTCTTTCCTCGGTTTACCACTCTGCCTGTTGATTTCTCTTAACAGAATTTATTGATTTTCATTATTATACCATTTGTAATAAAAGTCAATATACACATTTATGCTTTCCAGTGCTTTTTTCAGCGAAAATGTGGCTCATTTCTCCTTTTAGCTGAAAACTCAAATTAAATTCACTACAATTATTTTTCTCCGGTAGCTTCCTGATATGCACTGTTCGCTACCACTGACCATCCGGTCTTATCCCCCGCAATGACCTGCAGATCTTCACTGCGGACCGCATAAAACTCCACGATCTGTGCTGCCTCTGTGGACAGATTCTCTTCCGGATTCCGGTACAGCACGAAAATCTCACATTTTCCGTTCTGCGAGGTACGATTGTAGACCAGCGTGTATGCATAGGTCTTTCCCGCCTGCTCCTGTTCTCCCAGCTGCAGATAGAAATTGCCTTTGGCATTGTAGCAAACTTCGAAGGAAAAGCCCTGTTGTTGCAGCACAGCATCATATACTGCCTGTGCGTAAGGCTCTAAGGGATCCTGTACATCTTCCGCGGTTTCCGTCTCCGACGCATAGTATTCCGCAAGCCACTGTTCTTCCATCGCCTGCTTTGCTACCGTTTCTGCATCCTCCGGGTGGGTATTTTCTTCCTTGTCCATCAATTCCGTCAGATAAGTAATGTAATCCTCACCGGCAAGCTCCGTCTCTCTCCGAAACAGCACGCCCTCTGGACGCCAGTAGGAATACCAGTGCCTGTCCGGGAACTCCATCTCTTCCACACTGATCAGATTCTCTGTGAGCCGCGTCTCCGAAGGGATGTCATTTTCAAACCAAATCCAGGCAATTCCGGCAAACGTGACGATCAGGCACAGCACTGCCCACAAAGCAATGCCGATATCCTCCAGCCACTCCCATTTCCCGGGAGTTCCCCACTTGTCCCGTATTTTCCGGTGCAGCCTGATGGGTACTCTCAGATATACATAAAACAGGAGAAGCAGCAGACACAGCAGATCCCCCAGTAACAACACATAACTGCGAAAACTTACGGGACCACCCCACAGAATCATTCTGGCTGCCACATATATTCCTGCCAGAGTAAGCAGTAAAACCGTAACTGCCAAATATATCTTCTTTTTCATCGTTTTCCGCACTCAGGCTTTCTTGCGCTCGTACTTTAAGAACTGATAAGTGATGTCAAAATAGACCTGTTCGTCGCTGTCCGCGGTGATCTCCCACTCGGAATCACTGTCCAGATCCGGGAAATAAGCATCCGCCTCGTAGGCATGGTCAATCTTCGTCACATGTGCCACATCACAGTAAGGCAGCATCTGACGATAAATGCTCTCGCCGCCGATGATGTAGATGTTTTCCTCGTCGTATTTTTTCAGTTCTTCCAGCAGCTCCTCGATGGAGTGTACCACGATGGCATCCTTCACCTGATAATTCGGATCTTTGGATAAGATGATATTGGTACGGTTCTTTAAAGGCATTCCCTGGGGAAACGTCTCTAAGGTCTTACGTCCCAGAACGACGACCTTACCGGTGGTCTCCTCGCGGAAATGCTTATGGTCATTGGGGATGCGGATCAGCAGTTCATTCTTGCTGCCGATCGCCCAGTTACTGTCTACTGCTACGATTAAATTCATATTGTCCTCCTTAGAATAATCGATTTCTTCGTGCCTTGCACTCTCGAAATCAGATTGCTATGGGAATGTCTTTGATCTGTTCGCCGGTCTGGTAGCCTTCCAGCTTTACATCATCCGGTGTGAACTGATAGAAGTCCTTGATCTCCGGGTTCAGCCAGAACTTCGGTGCCGGGAAGGGTTCTCTGCTGATGAGTTCCTTAATGGCATCCACGTGGCGGTCATAGATATGAGCATCCGCAATGACATGCACCAGCTCGCCCACGTTCATATCGCAGACCTGCGCCAACATATATACCAACACCGCATACTGTACCACATTCCAGTTGTTGGCTGCCAATACGTCCTGGGAGCGCTGGTTTAAAATGGCATTCAGGGTCAGCCTGTCCTCTCCCTTTTTCTGTGTCACGTTAAAGGTCATGCTGTAGGCGCAGGGATACAGATTCATCTCGTGCAGATCCTGATGGACATAGATGTTGGTCATGATCCGGCGGCTGAAGGGATTGTTCTTCAGGTCGTAGATCACACGGTCCACCTGATCCATCATGCCTTCCTTATACTGATGCTTCACCTGCATCTGGTAGCCGTATGCCTTACCGATCGAACCGTTTTCATCTGCCCACTCATCCCAGACGTGGCTATTTAAATCATGAATGTTGTTGGACTTGCGCTGCCAGATCCACAGCATCTCATCTGTGGCGGATTTTAATGCCGTCCGGCGCAAGGTCAGGATTGGGAACTCCTTCGACAGGTCGTACCGGTTCACCACTCCGAATTTCTTAATGGTATAGGCAGGAGTGCCGTCCGGCCAGTGGGGGCGCACTTTCTCGCCCTCCGTACTGGTACCGTTCGTTAAAATGTCATTGCACATATCGATAAAAATATGATCCGCTAAACTCATGTTGTCTCCTTATTCTGATTCCAATATAATATATAAACGATTTCTCCGTGCTACGCACTCTCGAAATCGTCCCCCCCTCGTATTCCGGACTATCGTCCTACATACTCAGGGTTGTTTGTGTCTATGGATGCACTTATATCTCCCACTTGTCACATAGGGAATTGATCTGGTCCGCGAACTTCGCCATATCCTTGTTGGTCATGACACCCTCGCTCTTCGTAACCAGTGCCAGTAAGCGTCTCGCAGAGGCAAGCAGTCGTTCGAAGACTCCGGTAGCAGGCTTCGTCTTTTTCTGCACGGCAACAGGTGCTGCCTCATAGGTGAACTTATTGCCTGCCAGATCGAACTCTGTACCGCTGTAAGGAGCATAGGCTCTCTGCCCATACTCCATCTTCAGGCATTCGGCAAATCCGGTACATACACTGTCCTCTCCATGTACCACGAACACCTTCTTCGGCTTTTCCTCAAAGGCCCGGATCCAGTCGATCAGACCTTCCTTATCCGCATGACCGCTCAGTCCCGTCATTTTCCGGATCTCGGCGCGCACTGAAACCGTCTCACCGAACAGCTTCACCTCGTCAGCACCCTCTACCAGTGCCCGGCCCAGTGTTCCCACCGACTGATAACCGACGAACAGGATCGTACACTCCGGTCTCCACAGATTATGCTTCAGATGATGCCGGATACGTCCTGCATCACACATACCGGATGCGGAGATAATGACCTTAGGTGTCTCGTCAAAGTTGATGGCTTTGGATTCCTCACTGGTGATAGACAGCTTTAATCCTGAAAAAGCAATGGGATTAATGCCCTCTTTTACGAATTCCATCGCCTCATCATCGAAGCATTCCCACCTGTTCTCCTGGAATATACCGGTAGCCTCTACCGCCATGGGACTGTCCACATACACCGGGAAATCTTCATGACCCTTTACCAGGCGCCCTACCTTGATCTTCCGCAGGAAATACAAAATCTCCTGGGTACGGCCCACAGCAAAAGACGGGATCACCACGTTACCGCCCCGGTCTAAGGTCTCCTGCAGCACCTTGGTCAGTTCTGCCACATAATCCAGCTTATCCTTCGGATGCAGTCTGTCACCGTAGGTAGACTCCATCACGACATAATCCGCTTCCTTCGTAGGTGTCGGATCCTTAAGTAACGGCTGGTGCTTGTTGCCGATATCGCCGGAAAATACGATTTTTTTCGTATTGCCGTCCTCCGTCAGCCAGACTTCGATGCTGGCAGAACCCAGCAGATGTCCGATATCCGTAAAACGGATTTTTACTCCCTCGCATACTTCCACGATCGTATTGTAATGGCAGGGAACGAACCGGCGGATCACACCATCTGCATCCTCCATGGTATACAGTGGCTCCACCACTGCATTATTCGCAGAACGTTTTGCCTTACGATTCTTCCATTCCGCTTCGGCACTCTGGATATGTGCACAGTCACGCAGCATAATGCTACACAGATCCGCCGTAGCATCCGTGGTATAGATCTGTCCTCTGAAGCCTCTGGCATACAGAAGCGGCAGAAGACCCGAATGATCCACATGAGCATGAGTCAGGAATACATAATCGATCATGGATTCCGCCACCGGCAGCGGCACATTTTCAAATACATTGACACCCTGCTCCATACCGTAGTCCACTAAAATATGTTTCCCGGCAACCTCCAGATAATGACAGCTTCCGGTTACTTCATGGTCTGCCCCCACAAACACAAGTTTCATAGCTCTACCTCCGTTTTTGTAATATTATTTTAAAGCATTGGCTGTTTCGTAGAACTGATAATAAATTCCCTTCTGCTCCATGAGCTGGTCGTGATCACCTTCCTCCACGATACCATCGTCCGTCAGCACCAGGATCCGGTCCGAATTGCGGATACTGGATAGTCTGTGGGCTATGGTCAGGGTCGTGCGTCCCTCCGACAGCTCTCCTAAGGACTTCGCCACCGCAAATTCACTCTCATTATCCAGTGCGGAAGTAGCCTCATCCAGTATGATAATGGGCGGATTCTTCAGAAATACTCTGGCGATGCTGATCCGCTGCTTCTGTCCCCCGGACAGCTTCACGCCCCGCTCTCCCACATAAGTATCATAACCATCCTTCAGATCCATGATAAAATCATGTGCTCCGGCGCGTTTTGCCGCCTCGATCACGTCTTCTTTGGAAGCTCCCGGACGTCCATAGGAGATATTTTCATAGATCGTACCGGAGAACAGATATACATCCTGCTGCACGATACCGATATTGCCCCGCAGGCTCTTCAACGTAAAATGCTTGATATCCTGACCGTCCAGCAGGATCTTTCCTTCCGAGACATCATAGAATCTGGGGATCAGATTGCACAGTGTCGTCTTTCCTCCACCGGAGGGTCCGACGATCGCCACCTTTTCCCCCGCATGGATCTGCAGGTTCAGATTCGTAAATACCTTATTGTGATCATCCGGATATTCAAAGCTTACTTTTTCAAAAGAGATCTCTCCCTTCGGATCTTTCAGTTCGACCGCATCCGGTTCGTCAAAGATCTCGATATCCGCATCCACGATCTGTAGAAAACGCTCGATGCCGGTCATACCCCTCTGGAACTGCTCGGCGAATTCGATGATACGACGGATCGTTGCGATCAGTGTGGACACATACAGCATATATGCCACCAGATCACCTGCGGCTATCCTGCCTCTTACCATGAAGATACCGCCTGCCACCAGGACTACCAGATACATCAGTCCGTCGAACAGCTTGACTGTGGTATTAAATGCTGCCATGTAGCGGTAGGTCAGCTTCTTAATATCCAGAAAGGTACCGTTGTCCTTCTCGAACTTTTCATTCTCCACTTCTTCATTGGTAAATGCCTTAACGACCTTATGTCCTAAGAGGCTGTCCTCGATCCGGGCATTCAGTTCGCCGATCTGATTGCGCTGCTTACGGAAAGCGCTCCGCATCCGGAAATTCAGGATCATGCACACGCCGCACATAAGCGGTACACATAAAAAGATCATCAAAGTCAGCGGCAGATTGATATTTGCCAGAATGACAAAAGAGATCACCGTCTTGATCCCGGCGATGAAAAATTCCTCCGGGCAATGATGGGCGAATTCCGTCACATCAAATAAGTCATTGGTGATCCGCCCCATGATCTGACCGACCTTGGTATTGTTATAGTAGGTATTGGACAATTTCTGCAAATGATTGTACGCATCTCTGCGCATGTCCGTCTCGATCTTCGCTCCCATGACGTGTCCCATATCGGACATATAGTAGCCGGCGATGCAGTCCACGATACGAAGTCCGAAATACAAAATGCCAAGCGTAAATATGGTCTTCACCGACAGAGCAGCCAGATCCCGCAGCCCCTCATTGGTAATATAGCGCATGATCAGTGGCAGTACCAGTTCACAGACCGTAGTCAGTGCCGCACAAAACAGATCCATACACAGGGTAAAACGATATTTTTTAAAATAAGGTGCAAATCTGCGAAACAGTTCGCGGGTCGTGTATTGTTTATTCTCCATTGCTATTAAATTCCTTTTTGATCATTTCTATAAATGTTTCTTATAAATATTTCCCCTCTCCCTGATAGAAACGAACTTTCCCCTTTTGTTCTTTCTTCTGTTCATACAATGTATTATCCGCTGCAGACAGAAAATCCCACACTCGGTTTGGTTCCTTCGGAATAGCACAGACACCACCTACAGAAATCGTAAGCCACGGTTCCAATTCGGAATCTTCATTGGAAATTTTGCTTTCCCGGATGCCGGCACACAACAATTCCGCATGTTCCATTGCATAGGCCAGATCACGCCCTGTCATCACTACGAGGAATTCATCCCCACCGTAACGTGCCACATAGTCCTCCGGGAATATTCTTTTCAACGTATCTGCCACTGCACAGATTCCTTCATCCCCTTTTCCATGCCCGTACCGGTCGTTTAGCTGTTTAAAATAGTCAATATCCAAAAATAGAATTCCCAGTTCTTTCTCATTTAATTTGCAGGCTTCAAAGACATCCTCAAGATAACGGTTCAGACTTCTCTTGTTGTACAGTCCTGTCAATTCGTCATGCTCTGACTGATACAGTAATTTGTTTCTCTTCTTCGTCTGCTCCCGCTGCTCCTCTTCCGCCGCCTGCAGGCGCTTACGCAGCTCCAGCATATACATGACCTGATTGCTCTCGATCATTTCGCTGCTTTCCTTGATGTGGAAAAAAGTCTCTGTAGCCTGACGGAATTCCTCTATAGACATCTGTGCACTGCAATAACGCAGCCGCAACATTAAAAGCTGTAGCAGCAGGCTCCTATTCTGTTCGATTGCCGCCTTGGGCTCCAGACAATCCAATATCTCCTGCAGCAACTCTATATTACCGGTCTTTTCCACATATTGGAGAAGATTCTGAATACTGTCATATTCGGAAGATACCTGACGCATATCTTCCAATGCCATCACAGCCTGTCTTACATGATCGGCCGCTTTTTCCCGGTGTCCTTCGCTTTCTGCCAGATACGTAAAAAATACATTCGCCGTAAGTCTCGTTCCCCGAATGATCTCTTCGCTTTTTCCGGTTTCTTCCAGTTTGCGGTATACCTCCATTGCCTCCTGCTTCATATCCAGATGTAGCAGACAACAGCCGTACTCTGACAACATTTTCCGGAAATTGATCCGGCTGTAAATGCTGTCATCACCTGCTTTTTCAAATTCACGGATGCATTCCCTATAACACTGCACGGCTCTGTCATAGACTCCGATAAGATAATATGCATCCGCCATATTACTTAATACTATACTATGTACCATCTTATCATTGTATTTCGCTGTATAATCCAATGCCCTGCCATACTGTTCCATGGCCAGAGACAGATTGTTCTGCATATGTGCCACGATACCGATCATATTATAGGCCCTGGCTACGTGAATCTCCTGATCCGTTCCCAGCAGGCATCTCACGCTTTCGTCCAGATACTTCAGACACTGTTCCTGATTCCCTGTATCCAGATGATAAAATGCTGCGAAATAACAGATCCTTCCATGGATTCCCTTATCCCTCTTCTCCGTCACAAAGGACAATGCCTGTTCCAGTGTCTCCCAAGTATAAGGGATCCCATCTGCCATCTGTTGGTTTAACCGTTCTGCTGTCTCTAACATCTGCTGTCTGTCTACACTCATATTTGTTCCATCCTGTCAATTCCCCAATGCTTTACTCCTTATCATTGTATTATTTTATACCCCGGTGCGCAAGTTATTTTACGGAATAGATAAAATGTTTCCCTATTCTATAAAAAAATGTTAAAATGAGAATATGTTTCGGAAATAAGTAAGAAAAAGGTATGATTTTTATGGAAAATATCGCAATAAACAAGAGATTTCAAGATCTGCATTTTGACAGCATCCAGGCTTTACGCGGTCTGGCTGCTCTTTTTGTGGTGTTTCAGCATATCCGTTTCTTAAATTTCGGTGCATTCGGGGTAGACATATTTTTCTGCATCAGTGGCTTTATGATCATGTTCACCACAGAAAAAAGTACAAAATACTTCTTCCGGAAACGTCTGATCCGAATTCTGCCGCTGTATTATCTGATGACACTTGTGACTTATCTGTCGCTGTTATTGTTTCCATCCATGTTCCAGCAGACCAGACACAATCTTTCGTACCTGGTCAAGAGCCTGCTGTTTATTCCTTTTGATATCGGTGGTGGAATTATCCAGCCTCTGGTGCGGATCGGATGGACTATCAACTGTGAAATGCTGTTCTATCTGTTATTTTTCATTGCCTTTCATATCAGCATGAAATACCGCGGCCTGATCTGCAGTGCATTCCTGGCAGTTCTGGTAGGGGCAGTCCAGATATTCGCTCCATTGATTTCCTCCTGGCAGTCTCCGATAGGCAGGATGTTTTCTCCTGTTCTTATGTTTTACGGTGATCCTGTCATGCTGGAATTCATTTTCGGAATCCTCGCCTATTATCTGCTGCGTTTTTTATATCACAGGCATTTGGAGCATCCGTTTCCTATGGCTGTAAGTGTGCTGTCTGCGGTAGGCATTCCGGTGATTTTTTGTCTGCTGGCATTTTTCACCCCCAGGATCAATGTGATCGGTTTCCGCAGGCTTCCGCTGTGGGGACTTCCGGCACTTGTAGTGTTGGTTTTAGCTTTTCTGGCCGGACTGAAGCTCTCTCTGCCCCGCTTTTTCATCCTTATGGGAAATATCAGTTATTCCCTGTATCTGGTGCATTACTATCCGGTAATGCTCTTAGACCGGGCGGTGTTCGACTTCTCCACCCTCTCTGTAATGTCTGTCATCGGTGTGATCTTAAGTGTGGCGCTGAGTATCGGGCTGGCTTACCTGTCCTGGATCGTTGTGGAACAAAAATTCTCCGGATGGCTGCGGAAGAAACTGCTGCACTAAGCATTTCCCTTGTAGCACTGCTTCTGTCATTTAATTATTTTATGAATTGTATATGCAATTGTTCAAAAAGATGCACACTTTTTCTGTTGACATTTAGAACACCTTATAGTATATTATAACTTGTCTGTAAGACATGCGCGAGTGGCTCAGCGGTGGAGCACCTCCTTGCCAAGGAGGGGGTCGCGGGTTCGATCCCCGTCTCGCGCTTCTTAAAACCCTTGATTTTTCAAGGGTTTTTCTATTTCATGTTGCATTTTGTGTTGCATCAAGTTGTTTCCTGTAATTTATTTTCTCTGTAAATGGCAATTTAGTTAAAACAAATGAAACAGTATCATCATATTTCAAAGCCTATAGTATTGGTAGCGGTAGTGAATTAACTGATTGCAATGATTTACCACTCTATTCCATCGGGTACGTCTATCCAACTGCAAAAAATAATGCCTTTTCAATTTCAAATATGGTTTTTACGATTGGAACTAGCAGTGTTTATAAAACACAATTTGCAATTAGTTCAGAGGATGGGTCATTAAAGACTAGATATAAATCAAGTGGCGGTTGGACTGCATGGAAAGCTAATTAATTAATTATCTAATGTAGAATGTTACGAAAAAACCACTTGTTTGAGCAGTACCATTTTTAACGTAATCAACTACATTGATTTCTGCATCACTAATATAAATAGTACACGTTTGCCAATTTGATGATCCCAGATAACATCCTGGTCTGGCATACCCAGTACCATTTATATGACCATTAATAATAGGATACGTTTCGGAAGTTTCAAAGTAACTTAATGTCGTTAATATCAATAATTCCTTGTATGACGATAGATCTGGTATTGTAAGACCTTTTCCAGAACCTATAGCACTTAATGTTGTTACTGTACTAATAAGCTTCCACTCTTTTGGTAAATTGCCAGTTAATAATCGAGTAGGAGGGAAATTTAACTAAATTTCCCGACCTCT
>ULRT01038972.1_pt1 | contig 10529 bp, 6 predicted proteins | sample 1955711 | NCBI WGS metagenome assembly ULRT01 (sample SAMEA4835690, study PRJEB28245) | human gut metagenome | biome: gut microbiome; material: fecal sample | place: Denmark | collected 2008 | reverse complement strand
CGGCAGCCTCGCGTCTCTTTTGCAGGTCGGCCAGGAAGTCCTGTTTGGCCTTGCCGCTCTTGTAAGCCTCATACTGCGACGGGTGCATGGCATACTCGAAGAGTTCCTCGTCGTCTTGTCCCGTGTCCCAACCTTTTTCGGCCATCATCTGGCGGTATTTGTCCAGTTCGTCCGGATAGTTGGCTTGCGGGTCGGTGTCGGAGAACTTCCGTCCTTGTGCTTCGGCCAGTGCCTTCAGTTCCGGTGCCACTTCGCCCGGCAGGCGTCCGGCCTTGCCCAAAATCATGTCCCAGATGTCGTCAGCAATCATACTCCAGCGTTCTTTGCCTTTCTCCATTTGGATGACGTTCATCAAGGCCAGGTTTTTCACATATTGGCTGAACGGAGTCACGAGGCAGGGGTATCCCACCTTGGGCCAGATGTAGGCCACTTCGTCGAACAGCTTGACGAGCAATTCGTCCTGCGTCAGTTCGGCTTGCCCGTGTTTGGCCTTCCATTTGTTGAGCGACTCCAGGTTGGTCTCCAGGTCGGCCATAAGCGAACCCATCATGCCGCCCGGCAGTCCCGGGGCGATGAGCAGGGAGTTGTTGATACGGTTGAGCGGATTGCAGTAGAGTCCGAGGAAGTCGTCCATCATTTCCTGTATCTGCGAGCGTACCTCCATGTAGGCCGCCATATTGATTTCTTTCACCTTGAAGCCTGCGTCCTTCAGCATGGCCTGTACGGCCAGGATGTCGGCGTGTCCCGTACCCCATGCCAACGGGGCTACGGCCGTATCCACGTAGTCGCATCCGTTCTTGCATACTTCGAGGATGGAAGCCATGTTGAAACCCGGTCCCGCATGGGAATGGTATTGCACGATGATGTCTTTCTTGTAAGCCTTGATGCCCGCACAGATTTTACCGAGGGTTTCGGGGCGGCCGATGCCCGCCATGTCCTTCAGGCAGATTTCGTCGCATCCCAAATCGATAAGCTGCCGGGCCATGTCCACGTAGTAGTCCACCGTGTGGATGGGCGAGTGGGTGATGCAAAGGCTGCACTGCGAAATCATGCCGGCTTCCTTGGCGTAGCGGATGCTGGGTGCGATGTTGCGGATGTCATTCAACCCACAAAACGTACGGGTGATGTCCGTGCCCTGCGCTTTCTTGACTTTATAAAACAGGCGGCGTACGTCGGCTGGTACGGGACTCATGCGCAGGCCGTTCAGTGCACGGTCGAGCATGTGAGTCTGGATGCCTGCTTCGTGGAACGGTTTCGTCCATTGGCGCACGGCGTTGTTCGGGTTTTCCCCGAAAAGGAGGTTTACCTGTTCAAAACCGCCTCCGTTGGTTTCCACACGGTCGAAACATCCCATTCTGATAATGGGGGGAGCCACTTTCACCAACTGGTCCACGCGCGGCACGTATTTTCCGGCGCTTTGCCACATGTCGCGGAACACCAGGCTGAATTTTACTTCTCTTTTTTCCATTGTATGTTTTTCTTTTAAATTTCGATGACTGTTTGTGCCTATAAGCGTTCTACCTTGCTTACGCTTCCCTTGCCTCCGGTGATTTGGCTGACAGCCTCCCGGATGACGGCCAGTGTCTGGGCATCGATAGCCGTGGTCGTACCGGGTGCGGGCTTCCGTTTCGGAGCCACCGTTTCTTCGGGGGCTACTTTGTTGACTATCTGAATCAGCCATTTGCCCAACTGGATGACAATCATAAGGATGATGAACACCGTAACCATGCCCACCACCATGAGTTGTAATGCTAAACCTATGTTTTCCATTGTTTTGGTGATAATTTATTATGTGATTTTGTTCTTTTGTGTCTGTTTCATGTTATTGCCTGCTAAATTACGAAAATTTCTTGTGGAACGGAAGAATAAGTGTAGAAAAATATTCTTAAAAAATGCAATCTCGGTATTTGGTTTGTATGGAGGTTTTTCAGGAGTTTCCGATAACCTTGTTTGAGATAAATGACACGAAAATGTGGCTTTCTGGGACAAAAAGAAAGATAAAGACCGATTTCGGGGAGAAAGAAATCAGCGTAAAAAACACCTTTCAGACAATTTTTGCTTTATTTTCTATATGTTTTTTTTGCATTTTGGGTTGTATTTTAATCTTTGTTAAAGATGTTGAGGCGTCAAGCACAGCCAAATAATTTTTCGTTGGGCTGAAAAAACATTTTTTTTCTCCGCAGGATGTGGAAAAAACATCTGTCCGACGGCGCGCCGACGGGTAGAAAACGATGTGAGGAAGTGCGTAAATCGCCCTCTTTTTCTCTATTTGGAGGTCGGAAGTTGTCGAAATCAGGATGGCACAATGAAAGGTGAATCCTCTTTGGGGCTTACGTGCTTCTTGCCTGTTTGCGCGTTGTATGCCTCATTCTTGTGCAAGAAGTAAGCAAAAGTTGTGGCGGGGGTGACACGAAGGGTTTCTGCAAATGCGTGAGAATCGTTTTTTTTCTTCGTGTGTGCCTTGCTGTCCGGAATATGCGATTCTGAGGAGGCGGAAGTGACAATTTGGCAAAATGATATTTAGACAAAAAGACATAAGAATAGAAAGTTAAGGAGAGACATAAGGACAAGGGGATAAAATGATATTAAGACATAAGAACAAAAGAACATATTTTTCAAGTCTTAAAAGGCTTTTTGTTCTTTTGTTCTTATGTCTAAAACATAGATATTCTGTCTAAAAACAGTTCATACCGATGTCCGGGTTCTTATCTTTCCGCTTCGATTTCCACCCCGGCTTCGCGGCAATCGGCCCCCATAGGTGGATTTTCCTTGGTCAGGGTCAGACGGATGCGGCTGATGGAAGAGAAGTCGTCGAAGAGTCTTTGAAGGATTCTTCCCGCCACATGTTCCAATAATTTTGAAGGGATGTCCATTTCCGTCTTGATACTTTCATATAAGTCGGCATAGCTCACTGTGCCCTCCAACCGGTCGGTCTGCATGGCCTCGTTGAAATCCGTGTCGGCTTCTATCCCGACGTGGAAATAAGCACCTGTCAGTTGTTCTTGCGGATCCACGCCATGGTGGGCATAGAAACGTACGCGGGGCAGCAGGATGCGGCTGTTCTTCACTTTCATAGAGCCTATCCGCATCTGGAGGCGCCGCAGTGCTTACAGATGAGGCATCCTTCTTGATATACCAACGATTCGTGACCGCAGTTCGGGCATTTCATACCTTTGGCTTCCGTGCCGTCCGTGATGTATTTCTTCAGGGCGCGTTCCACACCGTTTTTCCAAGTGTTGATGCTTTCGCTTTCCAACTGTAGCGAGCCGACAAGCTTGATGACGTGTTCGAGCGGCATGCGGTAACGCAGCACACCGGAAATCAGTTTGGCGTAGTTCCAATATTCCTTGTTGAACTTCTCGGAAAGCCCTTCCACGGTGGTCTTGTATCCCTTCTTGTTTTCGAACTGGAAGTCGTAACGTTTGTTGCCGTCTTCGTCCGTATTCTTGATGATACGTCCTTTCATGACGCTTTTCGGAAGGACGATGCCCTCGTCGTCGTCCTGAATACCCGTGAAGATTTCATAGGGATAGCCGTTCAACAGTCCGACGAAAGCCACCCATTTTTCTTTGTTGTTCTGGAAGCGTACCACGTCGCATTCCAATACCTGCGGACGTTTTTCCGTCACTTTGGGACTTTTGCAGGGAAGTTCCGGTTGTTTTTTCTCGTTCTTCACGGAAATCATCACGCCCGAACGCGAACCGTCGCGATAGATGGTACAACCCTTGCATCCCGAACGCCAGGCTTCCACATAGAGTTGATTGACCAGTTCTTCGTCCACATTGTTCGGCAGGTTGACCGTCACGCTGATACTGTGGTCCACCCACTTCTGGATGGCTCCCTGCATTTTGACTTTCATCAGCCAGTCCACGTCGTTGGCCGTGGCCTTATAATAAGGAGAGCGTGCCACCAATTCATCGATTTCCTCTTGCGTGTAACGTTTCTCCGTGTCGTAGCCGTTGATTTTCATCCACGTGAGGAACTTATGGTGATAGACGATGTATTCCTCGAAAGCGTCGCCCGTCTCGTCGATGAAGTCGATATGTACTTCAGGGTCGTTCGGGTTGACTTTGCGCCGACGTTTGTATACGGGCAGGAATACCGGTTCGATGCCGGATGTGGTTTGCGTCATGAGGCTGGTCGTCCCCGTCGGGGCAATGGTGAGGCAAGCGATGTTGCGTCGTCCGTATTTTACCATGTTTTCATACAGTTCCGGGTCAGCCTCACGCAAACGGTTGATGAACGGGTTGTTCTTTTCGCGTTCGGCGTCGAAGATTTCAAACGCCCCGCGTTCTTTGGCCATCTGTACCGATGAGCGGTAAGCCTGCAGGGCCACAGTCTTGTGTACTTCCACGGCAAAGTCCGTGGCTTCTTGCGTACCGTAACGGAGGCCGAGTGCGGCCAGCATGTCGCCTTCTGCCGTGATGCCTACGCCTGTACGCCGTCCCTGTCCGCTTTTCTTGTATATCTTTTCCCACAAATGACGTTCCGTGCCCTTTACTTCCTCGGATTCCGGGTCGGCGTCTATTTTTTGGAGAATCATTTCAATCTTTTCCAGTTCCAGGTCGATGATGTCGTCCATCAGCCGTTGGGCCAGTTGCACATGTTTCTTGAACAAATCGAAATCGAAATAGGCTTCCGGCGTGAACGGGTTGACCACGTAAGCATAAAGGTTGATGGCCAACAGGCGGCAACTGTCATACGGGCAGAGCGGTATCTCGCCGCAAGGATTCGTACTCACGGTACGGAAACCGAGATCGGCATAGCAGTCGGGTACGGATTCGCGCAGAATCGTGTCCCAGAATAAGACACCTGGCTCGGCGCTTTTCCATGCGTTGTGCACGATCTTCTTCCACAAATCCTGTGCGCTGATGTTCTTGGCCACCATGGGCGACGAGCTGTCAATGGGGTATTGCTGCGTGTAGGATTGCCCTTCGATGGCAGCGTGCATGAATTCATCGTCGATCTTGACGGATACGTTCGCTCCCGTCACTTTGCCTTCGGTCATTTTGGCATCGATGAAAGCCTCGGCGTCGGGGTGCTTGATGCTGACGGACAGCATCAGTGCGCCGCGCCGTCCGTCTTGTGCCACCTCGCGGGTCGAGTTGCTGTAGCGTTCCATGAAAGGAACGAGGCCGGTAGAAGTCAGGGCCGAATTTTTCACCGGCGAGCCTTTCGGGCGGATGTGCGACAAGTCATGGCCTACGCCGCCGCGCCGTTTCATCAGTTGCACCTGTTCTTCGTCGATGCGGATGATGCCGCCGTATGAGTCGGCTTGTCCGTCCAGACCGATGACGAAGCAGTTGGAAAGCGATGCGATTTGGTGATTGTTGCCGATTCCGGTCATGGGACTACCTGCCGGAATGATGTATTTGAAGTGATCAAGAAGTCCGAATATTTCTTCTGCTTTGAGCGGATTCTCATATTTATTCTCGATGCGGGCGATTTCGTTCGCGATACGCCAGTGCATGTCTTCGGGCGATACTTCATAAATATGACCGTATGAGTCCTTCATGGAGTACTTGTTCACCCAAACCCTTGCGGCCAGTTCGTCCCCCTTGAAATATTGAAGGGCTGCCTCAAAGGCTTCGTCATAACTGTAAGTCTTCTCTTTCACGACTGTTTGAATTTAAATGGTTTACTTTAGGATTCCGTTATCAGATTTTGTAGAAGCAATAGCGGTCAATCCGGAAGGATGTTGCAAAACTACACATGTTTTCTGATATGACCAAAAGAAAAACTTAAAATCTTGTCTTTTCATGCAAAGTTTTCCATTCTTGTGTGTTATTCACCTGATTATAAGTATTATGTGTTTTTGGCGAATCGGAAAAGTTATCCGAAAATGAAAATCTTATGAAATAAAAACCTTTGAAATCTAATCTATTATGAATCATTTTGTGTATCTTTGCCCGAAGTAAAAAACGAATGAATCATGGAAACAGTAAAGAACCGTAGAAGTATTCGGAAGTATGCCGGAAAACCGGTGGATGAGGAGTTGTTACGCCGTCTTTTGGAGGTGTCGGAAAGGACACAGACCATGGGGAACATGCAGCTCTACAGCGTGGTGGTGACGCGTAGCGAAGAGATGAAAAAACGTTTGGCGCCGGTGCATTTCAATCAGCCTATGGTGACTCAGGCGCCTGTGATCCTGACGATATGTGCGGATTTCAACCGTACGGTCAAATGGGCGGAGCAGCGCAAGGCGCATCCCGGATATGACAATTTTCTTTCATTTTTGAATGCCGCCACGGATGCGCTGTTGTTTACACAGACGTTTTGCAATCTGGCCGAGGCGGAAGGGCTGGGGATTTGTTATTTAGGTACGACTTTATATATGCCGTCCCAAATTATCGACATTTTGCAGTTGCCCCGCTTGGTGATGCCGGTGGCGACACTCACCGTCGGATGGCCCGATGAACATCCCGAGCAGACCGACCGTCTGCCTTTGGAGGCTGTGGTACATGAAGAGACCTATCACGACTATATCCCCGAAACTATCGACCGATATTACGGGCCGAAAGAACAATTACCAGAGAACAGGCATTTTGTGGAAATCAACCACAAGGAGACGCTGGCTCAAATCTTCACGGATATCCGTTACACCCGTAAGGATAACGAAGCTATGAGCCGGGGCATGTTGGAGGCTTTGAAACGTCAGGGGTTTTTAGACTGACGGGCGCAGGCATGCGTCGCAAGGGCGTGCCTTTTACTTTGTGTTAAATAAACTTAACGGGGGGGGTAAAAAAGCTTTGCCTCCCTTTTTGTTTTGTCGGAGTTTCAGTATTTTTGAAGCCGTATAAAACCAACTTTAAAAAAATAAGTGTATGAAGAAGATCTTACTTTTATTGTGCTTGTTCTTAGGCATGCAGACTTATGCCCAAGACGAGGTGAGAGAGTTGACTACGGTGATAAAGGTCACCCCGTCGTCTTCCGAGCGTTTCGACGTGGCGCAGTTGCAACTTGAACTCAACGGGCAGGGGATGCCTGAGAATGGGTTTGTTTGGGATGCAACTTCCAGTAGTTTCAAGGGCAAGTTGTCTTATAACCCTTACGAGGATAACTTCATCCGGCTTTACATGCCGGACCAGTCGATTTCTTACGAAGGGCCGATACTTTTTGATTTCGGCAACCCGGAAATTACGACGGTGGAAGTGAATGCGGATTTCTCTCCTTATCATTATGTGAGTTTCACGTCGGGCAGTCCGGAGGATTACAATGTAGAGTTGGATTATATAGGACTTTCCGATGGCAGCAGTTGGAATAGCTCTTATCCCGGTGTGCAGATTCGGCAGATGGATGACGGCGAATATCTGCGTACAGGTGAGTACATTTATGAACTGTCTGCGTTTACGCCCGAAGGAATCAGCGTAGATGTGAAAAACGGTAACGTGACCGTAGAGGATGAAGATGTAGCTGTGACTACGGCGGAGAAATTGGATGATATGACACTGGTCACTTTTCAGGTCAAAGATGCTGAGGGGAAACCGGGCGAGGCCGAGGTCATTCTTCTCCAAGCGAATTTAGATTTGTCTACCGATGAACAGGGGAGCGTGCAGGGATATCTTCAGCCCGGTACATATTACTATTATCCTGAGATGGAAGGCAACTATTTGGCTTCGCCTGCGACGGATTTGGCTACTTTTACGGCTTCAGGGAAAACTACCACTGTGGATTATTCTTTCCAAGACAAAGGGTATAAACCCGTGACGTTCCGTACGGAGGGCGATGTGCAAAGCGGTAGCTTGATAATTTCGCCTGTGGGTATGGAGTATAATGAATTTTATGTGAATAATATAGACTTCCCTTATTCCGTTTACATGGTAGATGGCTTGTATAAGTATGTAGTGGAGCCCGGCTACAATGCTAATACGAATTTCGAAACGGCTCACGGGCTTGTGAATACGGCAGAAAACCGTGACGTGGTTTGCGCTTTCCATTCCTCCGATTATGGGACGATGCGTTTCAAGTTGAAAGGGGCGGAAGAAGGTTATGCCTATACGATTTATGCCATGAGCGGACAAGAAAGTCGGGCTACTGATTTCATGTCGGTTACAGGTGCTGATGGCGTTTCCGGTACATGGGAGGCCGAGTTGGGTTTGAAAACCGGAGCATACACTTATGCGTTGGAAAGGCAGGATTATGCCACGCAGCAAGTAGACTTCCTGACACTCGGTGCGTTTGATATGGAGGAGCAGCAGGAGGTTGAGATAGATTTGTCAAAGACGGAGAGTGTGCCGGTCGAAGTCTCCGTGGCGAACTTGCCGGACTTCATGGAAGGGCGGTCGTTCACGTGCGAGGTCAGTACGTCCCGGGGTGAAAGGCTGTGGCAGTTCCGCATTGAAAGCGGAGAGACGAAGTTCCAGACCCGTTTGCCGGAAGGGGAATATGTTTTCAACTGGAACAGTTATTCCTCTTATTCGGGAGAAGATGGCATAGAGCTTGATTACGTGGCGCATGAGACCGTAGAAGGTGCATCGGACAAGGTGGTATTGGACTTCAGTCGTTTGGCATATGCCCGTGTGAAGACCGTTGTGCCCGACGGGTTGGAGGCGGATTATTGCAATGTGTCCACCGGAGGGGATTTCATCACTGAGATAGAATTCGAGGGCAGTAGTACGGCGACTTATGTCATACTCGACCCCGGTCAATATGACATACAGGCCACGGCTTCGGATTACGAAGGGGTTGATGTGCATGTATCCGATTTGCAGGCTGTGACATTGGAGGCAGGCCGTTTGACTGACGTGGAACTCAACATAGACCGCAAGCAGGAGGGTATCTTGGTTGAACTGGAAGTAGAGAACGTAAAAGGGCACAATCTGGCAGGGGCTACCGTGACGCTGAATGGTAAAGTGTACCGGACGAATGCTTCTGGTTATCTGACTTTGGCCGATGTGCGTGGTGACGAAATCCGTATGAAAGTGGAAGCTGAAGGCTACTTGCCTTTTGAAAAGGTGTATGCCGTGAGTGACATTTACCGTTATGTCGGAGAAACTTATATGAATGTGGTGCTTATGCCTAAGGGTGGTTCTTCTGTTTCAGCGGTCGAGACCGATGGTCCGTTAAGTGTGGAACGCACGGTCGTGGATGGTCGTATTGTCATTTCCAATGCCACGGATAAAGTCTGGAACGTGCGCTTGGTGTCATTGTCGGGAGCCGTCGTGGCACAGGACGAAGTGCCTGCGGGGACAACCGAATTGCAAGTGGGGCACTTGCGTAAAGGTATGTATCTCTTGAATTTGTATCGCGACGGAATACAGAAGACCATCAAGGTCATTAAGAAATAAGGCTCGGATATGGGGTCGGCTAAAAAAGATGTGACGCATGCAGGAAAAACCTTCGCATGCGTCACTTTTTTTAAGTATCAGAGGTTTTCTCTTCTTACTTAATCAGGCGGATGATGGCTACACAATTCCATTGCGTGTCCGTAGTGTCGTCATAGGGTTGCCGTGCTGTGCCGATAGCCTTGGTCTCTATGCGCGAAGCATCGGCCTTGTAAGTGTCTACCAGTTGTTTGCGTACATATTCCGCACGTTGCTGTGCCAACTTGTGGTTGTAGTCTTCCGATCCGGAAGTGGCATCGGCGTAACCTTCGATGCGGACAACGGCCTTCGGATGTTCACGCAGATAGCGTGCCACTTCGTAGATTTGCGTTTCCTGCCCCTTGTATGCCATTGAGCGGTTCACGGCAAACCGGACGGATGCCATAACCACACCGAGAATGTTCCTGTGGTCAGGTACAAACTCTATCACTTTGTCACGTCCCGGCACTTCGCGCACGAATACCGTATCCGTGCGGTAGCGGAAGGTCTCTACCGGAACTTTCACCGTCGGCTTGCGGAAGGCACGTCTGCCCGGATAGAAACTCACGCCCACCTGTACGGCCATGGAGGTCATGTATCGGTCGGTCACGGGGTTGACATAATTGTCCGTCCATCCGGCGGTCACGTCCAGGTTCACGTCCACCATGCGGTGCACGGCAAAACGGTTACGCACGCCGGCGTGTCCGGTAAAGAGGTTTTCCTTGGTGGAACCGCGGTAGGCAAACATGTGTGCATACCCGATACCGATATAGGGCACCAAATCGTAGGGCGCTCCCTTGCGTTCCCGTCCGGCAATCAGATTCAGCAGGCTGAACCGGATGTCGGCGTTCAGTCCCATATAGCGCAGGTAGTAACGGAACGAGCCGTCATAACCCACATCCACCCGGTTGAGCGGCGAGAAAGGATCGTAGGCGCCACCCGGTCGGAAGCCGTTGAAACTATAACCCTCGGCGGCGAAATGTATGCCCCAAAAAGGGTTGAACCACTTGCCCACACCCAATGAGAAAGAGGGGGTGATTTGCTTGCCGAAGGCTATATCCTTCCAGCCCGGAGCGAAGAGCGTCTGCACGCCGCCTCCGACATCGATATAAAGATTACTGCCGAAATCTTCCCAAACAGACGGCTCGTGTGTCTGGGCTGTAACCGTAGCTCCCGACAGGAGAAGCAAGGCACTTGGTAAAAAATGTTTTATATTCATGCTTTCTT
>ULRT01015783.1_pt1 | contig 10553 bp, 10 predicted proteins | sample 1955711 | NCBI WGS metagenome assembly ULRT01 (sample SAMEA4835690, study PRJEB28245) | human gut metagenome | biome: gut microbiome; material: fecal sample | place: Denmark | collected 2008 | reverse complement strand
CCCCGCCGATGGCGAACAAGCCCGCGCTGACGCCGCACAGTGCACCGCAGGCCACACCGGCGGCAGGCTTCGGGGCACGGATACACATTCGCCGCGCCACCACCAGAAAGTATACCGCCAGCGCCATCAAAAATACGGCGAACACCCGCGCCAGCACATGCAGATCAAGCCCGTTCACAAAGGGCAGCGTCAGCAGATTGGCCGCGCCGAAGGCCAGCGTCGGCGGCAGCGCCAGCCGCCACCGGATGTACTTCCGGTACTTCCAGCACAGCGCCATGCAGAACAGCTGGTTGGTGACGATGGCCAGCGTCGGCGCGTCGATCATATCAAAGTAAAAGGGCAGCACCATCATCAGAAACACCACCGAGCCAAATCCCGTCACCGTCTGGATGATCCCGGCGATCAAACTGGCGCCTGCCACCACAGCCCAGATCAAACGCTCCACCTCCTGTAGCTTGCGTCAATATGGGGGTATCATACCACATTGCGGCAAAAAAGGAAAGTGTTTACAACAGTTGTCTTAACGCCAGTTTAATGTACACTCGTGTTAAGAATCAGTTATCGATTGATAAATCGCAAATCCTTGCAGGATATAAATATATTTACGCGTGTTTTGCAGAAAGCGACGCTTTTCGACAAAGGGCTTGTGATAGAATTCCCTCATCAACCAAGGAAAATGGTTTATTTTACCGCACTGCGGAGTAAGGAGTCGACTTATGAACTATTTCACCCGTACCTATTCCCTTATGAAGATCGCGTTTCACAGCCACCAGATCCGGCGCTACCGGCTGCAAGGACAAAAACTGATGCACCGCACCGGCGAGTTAAATACTCCGCAGTTGATCTCATTAACGCGGCAGATCGATCACCACGGCTTTCTGCTGCGTCAGCTGGAGCAGCGCTTTGAACGCGTGTAAGCCATAAGGGATACATAAAACCGCAGTCAGCCTTTCGGCTGACTGCGGTTTTTAACATGTGTTTGGCCGTTAGTTCTTCTTTTTACCCAGATAGGCTTCCTTGATGGACTCGTCGGCCAGCAGTTCCGCGCCGGTGCCGGACTTGGTGATGTTGCCGGTCTCCAGCACGTAGGCGTAGTCCGCGATCTTCAGGGCCATGTTGGCGTTCTGCTCGATCAGCAGCACGGTAACGCCCTGCTCGTTCACGGTGCGGATGATATCGAAGATGCCCTGCACCACCAGCGGCGCCAGACCCAGCGACGGCTCATCCAGCATCAGCAGCTTGGGGCGGCTCATCAGAGCGCGGCCCACCGCCAGCATCTGCTGCTCGCCGCCGGACAGGGTGCCCGCCAGCTGCCAATGACGCTCCTCCAGACGGGGGAACAGCTCATAGACCCACTTGATATCCTTCTCGATGCCGTCCTTGTCATTGCGCAGGTACGCGCCCACCTTCAGGTTCTCCAGCACCGTCAGGTTGGCGAACACACGGCGGCCCTCAGGAGACTGGGCGATGCCCGCCTCCAGTACCTTGTTGATGGGCCTGCCCAGCAACTCCTGGTCGTTATAGGTGATGGAGCCGCTGTCGGCCTTCACCAGACCGGAGATGGTGCGCAGGGTGGTGGACTTACCGGCGCCGTTGGCGCCGATCAGGGTGACGATCTTGCCGTCAGGCACTTCCAGACTGATGCCCCGCAGCGCCTTGATGCCGCCGTAGGACACATGTAAGTTCTCAATCTTCAGCATCGTCTGCCACCCCCAAGTATGCGTCGATGACGCGCTCGTTGTTTTGGATCTCGTCGGGCGTACCCTGCGCGATCAGCTGGCCGAAGTCCAGCACATAGATACGGTCGGCGATGTCCATGACCAGATCCATGTGGTGCTCGATCAACAGGATCGTCTTGTGGAAGTTGGTGCGGATCTCGCGGATAAACTGGGCCAGTTCCAGCGTCTCCTGAGGGTTCATGCCGGCGGCAGGCTCATCCAGCAGCAGTAGCGTGGGCTCGGTAGCCAGTGCGCGGGCGATCTCCAGGCGGCGCTGCTTGCCGTAGGGCAGGCTGGTGGCCAGCTCGTCCTTCACGTCCTCCAGACCCACGATCTTCAGCAGCTCCAGTACTTCGGCACGCTGCCTGGCCTCCTCCTTGCCGTTCAGGTGCAGGGCGGCGGTAAACAGGTTGCTGGTGCGGCGCATATGCTTGGCGATCAGCACGTTGTCAAACACCGTCTGGGTCTTCCACAGGCGGATGTTCTGGAAGGTACGGGCCATGCCGCGCACTGTGATCTTATCGGGCGTGGGAGCCAGAATGTGGTCGGAAAAAGCGTATTCGTCCCGCTCCTTCTGCGCCTGCTTCCACGCCTTCAGCGCTTCGCCCTCCAGAGGCTCCTCCGGGGCGAAGTGGGCGGTGTACATGGTGGGATGCTCACCCTTGTAGGTTTTCTTCATCTTGCCGGTGGGGTGGTTGCGGACGATGCACTCGCCGTTGAAGGTCACGCGGCCGTTGGTGGGCGCGTACACACCGGTGATCACGTTGAAGGCGGTGGTCTTACCGGCGCCGTTGGGGCCGATCAATGCCACAATCTCGCCCTCGTTGACGTCCAGATTCAGGTTGTCGACGGCCACCACGCCGCCGAACTGCATGGTGGCATTTTCCACGTGCAGCACGTTTTTCACTTCACTCATTTGGATGCCACCTCCTTTGCGGGCTTATCCTTTTTCTTGAAGAGCTTCCCGAAGAAGTTGATGATCCCATCCCACGAGAACTCCCGGTCGCCCATAATGCCCTTGCGGAAGAACAGCACCACGATCATAATGACCACGGAGAACACCAGCATACGGAAGCCGCCCCGCATGAAGGGGACGCTGACGCCGATGTAGGGCATGGGGTCATCCAGGAAACGCAGCCACCACTCGGAGCAGGCGATGTACAGGAAGGAGCCCAGAATGGAGCCGGTGACGGAGCCGATACCGCCGATGACCACGATCAGCAGGATCTCATAGGTCATGGTGGAGGTAAAGGTGTTGGCCTGTACGCTGGACTGGAACATGGCCAGCAGTGCGCCGCCCACACCGGCGAAGAAGGAGCTGATGAGGAAGGCCTGCATCTTGTGCTTGGCCAGATTGATGCCCATGGCCTCGGCGGCGATCTCGTCGTCACGGATGGCCTTGAAGGCGCGGCCGTAGGTGGAGTTGATGATCAGCACGATGATGCCGATGCAGATGGCGGAAATGATAAAGGGGAACAGCACGCTGTCGAAGTTGGCGAACTTCTTCAGCAGGTTGGATGCGTTGGTGAGGGGACCCACCTGCTTCCACTGGATGATGGCGCGCATGATCTCGGCAAAGCCCAGGGTGGCGATGGCCAGATAGTCGGACTTCAGCTTCAGGACCGGCAGGCCGATCAGCCACGCGAAGATCATGGGGACAACGCCCGCCAGGATCAGCGCCACGATCATAGGCAGGCAGAACTGGACGATACCGCCGTCAAAGTACTGGTACACTGCGGCGCGGGACTCCACAGGGATGGTCAGGATGGCGTAGGTATACGCGCCGATCATCATGAAGCCCGCCTGACCCAGGGAGAACAGGCCGGTAAAGCCGTTCAGCAGGTTCAGGGACACCGCCACCAGCGAGTAAATGGCGCCTTTTTTCAACACCGACGCCAGCATGGAATAGTGCTGGAACTTATCCACATACAGCAAAAACACGATGCAGACGGCGGCGAGGATCAAAGACAGCAACAGATTTCTTTTCTTATTGTTCTTCATATCTCACACCTTCTCCGTCAGTTTTTCGCCGAACAGGCCGTTGGGCTTGCACAGGAGGATGATGATCAGCAGCGCAAAGGTGAAAGCGTTGCTGAACACCGCAATGTTTTCATTGGCCTTGATAAAGGACTCGCAGATACCGATGATAAACGCGCCGATGACCGCGCCGGGGATGGAGCCGATACCGCCGAACACCGCCGCCACGAAGGCCTTCAGGCCGGGCATAGCGCCGATCATGGGGCTGACCTGGCCGTAGTTGGCGAAGTACAGGATGGAGGCCACACCGGCCAGGAAGGAGCCGATCACGAAGGTCATGGAGATCACGGAATTGATCTTGATGCCCATCAGCTGCGAGGTCTCGAAGTCACGGGACACGGCGCGCATGGCCATACCGATCTTGGTATGGTTAATCAGCAGCACCAGCGCTACCACCAGTACGATGGTCAGGATGGGGGTGATGATGGTGATGCGCTTGACGCTGAGGCTGCCCATCTGTATCACCTTGGTCAGGAAGGGGATGTCGGGATAGGCGCGGGCGATACCGCCGGTGATGTAGGTGGCCAAATTCTGCAGCAGATAGCTGACGCCGATGGCCGAGATCATGACTGACATACGGGGCGCGGTACGCAGGGGCTTATAGGCCGCCTTCTCGATCAGGACGCCCAGAATGACCGTCAGGATCAGTACCAGAGGAATGGAGATGGCCAGCGAGCAGGTGGCGGAGATGTAGACCATAAAGAAGCCCGCCATCATGAAGATGTCTCCGTGGGCAAAGTTGATCAGCCGCAGGATGCCGTACACCATGGTGTAGCCAATGGCGATCAACGCATACAGGCTGCCCACCGTGACGCCGGAGAGCAGCAGTTGGATATAATACGCTGCGTCATGCATAAGTAAGGAAACCTCCCTCGTTATGAATCTTGCGCTTTCAGAAGCCGGAGAAGCCTCGCGGCTTCTCAAAACGCAAGAGTCATCAAAGTTGCATCGTGAGGGGAGCGCTGGCTCCCCTCACGATGGATGCAATAGTGATTCTCTGCGCGAAAGACCGATGACTTAGCCGTTGTAGGTGCTGAAGTACACGATCTGGCCATCCTTGATGGTCTTGATAACGGCGTAGGTCTTGACAGCGTCGCCGTTCTCATCGAAGGACAGGTCGCCGGTGATCAGGCCGGGCACGTTCAGGGAAGCCAGGGCATCACGGATGGCGGGGCCCTCGGTGGAGTTGGCAGCCTCGATAGCGTTGACGGCAGCCATGTAAGCGTCATAGCCGCAGGGGGTCACGCTGGAGATAGCATCGGCGGTGCCGCCATTGTTTTCGATACGGGTGTTGTCCTCAGCGACCCAGGCCTTGAAGCCCTCAACAAAGGCCTTACCGGCTTCGTTGGTGGTATCGTCAGCGTCAAAGAACGCGGAGAAGTACACGTCGGTGGCCTTGTCACCGGTACGCTGGGCGATGGAGATATCATCCCAGGTATCGCCAGCCATGATGGGGCAGGTGATGCCGGCATCGCGGGCCTGGCTGATGATCATGGCAGCGGTCTCAATGGAAACGGGAGCGAAAATGCCGTCATAGTTCTCGGACTTGACGGAAGCCATGATGGTGGAGAAGTCGGTCTCGCCCTTCTGGAACTCCAGAACGGTAGCCTTACCGCCCAGACGCTCCATTTCCTTCTGGAAGTAGTTGCCGAAGCCGGCGGAGTAGTCGTCGCCGGACTCAATGATCAGCGCGCAGTTCACGCTGCCCTTTTCCTTGTTGGCGAAGTTGGCCATCACCGCGCCCTGGAAGGGATCGATGTAGGATACACGGAAGTAGTAATCATTGTCCAGGGTGACCTGGGGGTTGGTGCAGGAAGTGCCGATGGCGGGGATCTGAGCATCCTTGAACAGGTCGCCGGCAGCGATGGCGCAGCCGGAGCCGTAAGTACCGATCACCACGGACACACCCTGGGAGATCAGGGTCTGGGCGGCAGTGGGAGCCTTGGCGGCGTCAGACGCGTTATCCGCGGTGACCAGCTGCACGGTGTACTCCTCGCCGTTGATGGTGACGGTGGGCTTGATGGAGTTGGCATACTCGATGCCCAGGATCTCCTTCTTGCCGCCGGCAGCGTTCTGGCCGGAAGTGGGCTCAAACACGCCGATCTTGACGACCTTGTCGCCGGTGGCGCTGTTGTCGCCGCCCTGCTGACCGTTGTCACCGCCGCCGCAGGCGACCAGAGACAGTGCCATGACCAGAGCCAACAGCATTGCAATAAACTTTTTCATGGTTTTTCCTCCTAAAATTCTCTTTTACCGGATGCTTTCCCTCCGGTAGAACAGTCTTATTTTAATGGAATCCCAACGAAAAAACAATTGTAACATGCTCCGAAATTGCACAGGCGTTTGTCCGTCTCAGACTGGCAAAAATCGTTTTCCACCGGCAGGCTGTCCTCCTGTAAGAAACACCCACTTGTCCCCGGTGCACACCAGAAAAACGTCCCTTTCGGCATTAACGGTCCTTTTACATCTATATGTTGTAAAATAATACTGAATTCTCTCTATTTTGCCGCCATAAATAGTATTTATTTCGTAATAATATAATTTCTTTCTATTTTTCCCTTTGCCCGGCATTTTGGCTTGTCCCGCCCGGCAGGACAGGAAAGGGGTGTCCCTCTTTGAAAGACACCCTTTTCGTGATTTTGCACAAACAACCCCTGTGCCCCTCTGAAAAAGTGTTGTTTTCTCCCCGTTTTGCACAAAAAGAACGCCTGCACGCTGTGCAGGCGTTCTTTCATGTCACTCATTTTACTGCGCGTCCTGAGAAACCTCCGTGAAAAAACTCTCGAACACGTCGCCGTTCATGGTCTCGTTGGCCAGCAGATACTCCGCGATCTCCGTCAGCTGCTTCTGGTACGTCCGCAGGATATCCTGCGCCTTCTGATAGGCCTCGTCGATGATGGCGCGAATTTCGCCGTCCATCTCGGCGGCGGTTTTTTCGGAATAGGGCCGGGTGTGACCCATGGACTTGCCGATAAACACCTCGTCGGAACCGGCGTCAAAGGCCACGGTGCCCAGCTTTTCGGACATGCCGTAGGTGCCCACCATCCGCCGGGCCAGCGAGGTGGCCCGCTGGATATCGTTGGACGCGCCGGTGGAGATATCGCCCAGCATCAGCTGCTCGGCGGCCCGGCCGCCCAGCAGGGACACAATCTGCTGGAGCATGTACTCCCGGCTGAGATAGGAGCGATCCTCGTCCGGCAGGGAGATGGTCATACCGCCGGCCTGACCGCGGGGCACAATGGTGATCTGATGCACCGGATCGTGCTGGGGCAGGGCGCGCATCACGACGGCGTGACCCGCCTCGTGATAGGCGGTCAGCTTCCGCTCCTGGGGCGGAATGACGCGGCTGTGCTTCTCCGGACCGGCGATGACCTTGATGACCGCCTCGTCGATGCAGGCCTTGTCGATGGCCACCTTGTCCTGACGGCCTGTCAGCAGCGCCGCCTCGTTCAGCAGGTTCTCCAGATCCGCGCCGGTAAAGCCGGGGGTGCCCTTGGCCACCTGACCCAGATCCACATCCTCCGCCAGCGGCTTGTTGCGGGCGTGGATCTTCAGGATCTCCTCGCGGCCCTTAATGTCCGGCAGACCCACATACACCTGACGGTCGAACCGTCCGGGACGCAGCAGCGCCGGATCGAGAATATCCACACGGTTGGTGGCAGCCAGCACCACCACGCCCTCGTTGGAGCCGAAGCCGTCCATTTCCACCAGCAGCTGGTTCAGTGTCTGCTCCCGCTCGTCGTGGCCGCCGCCCAGACCGCTGCCGCGCTGACGGCCCACCGCGTCGATCTCGTCGATGAACACGATGGCGGGCGCGTCCTTCTTGGCCTGCACAAACAGGTCGCGGACACGGCTGGCGCCGACGCCCACGTACATTTCCACAAAGTCAGAGCCGGAGATGGACAGGAACTTTACCCCCGCCTCGCCGGCCACCGCCTTGGCCAGCAGCGTTTTACCGGTGCCCGGAGGACCCACCAGCAGCACGCCCTTGGGGATGTGCGCGCCCAGCTTCAGGTACTTCTCCGGGTCGCAGAGGAATTCCACGATCTCCTGCAATTCCTCTTTTTCCTCGTCCGCGCCCGCCACGTCCTTGAAGGTGACCTTCTTGTCGCCCTCGGGAATGCTGCTGACACGGGCCTCGCCAAAGTGGGCCATCTTGTCGCTGACGCCGCCCGCGCCGCCGCCGTTCATGCGGGTCATCAGGTTCATCAGCAGGATAAAGGCCATGATAGCCAGCACATAGGGCAGCAGCACCTGCAGCCAGTTGGTGCCCGGCGCGGCGGGATAGTCATACTGGGTGATGATGCCCTTGCTGTACTGCTCCACCACCAGATCGTTCAGATCGTCGTAGAACAGCGTAAAGTCCCGGATGGGGCAGGTAACGGTGGTCTGATCCTTCAGCGTCGCCGTCAGGCGGCTGTCGCTGACGGTGAAGGACTGCACCTTCTCCTGCACGAAATTCTCGCGCATGGCGCTGTAGGTAATGTCGCCCTGACGGCTCATGGTGCGGGCCAGATACATGACCACCAGCAGGCACAGCACCAGAAAGATCAGGGGACGAAAGCTGATTCTTCTACTCATGACCGACCTCCCTGTCCTACCAGACGGATGCCCTGCCAGCTCTGGTCGCTGCCCACGCTGATGACCAGGAAGGGCTTGGCCTGAATGGCGGAGACCTTCACATAGGGATTCGCCCAGCTGCGGGCGTCATTGGAGCCGGTTCGATTGTCTCCCATGGGGAAGAAGCAGCCCTCCGGCACGGTAAAGCTCTCGTCGCACTCGGTGACGCCCTTCACCGGCAGGTACTCCTCCTCCAGCTTTTCACCGTTGATATACACGTAGCCGTCGGCAAAGGTGATGGTATCGCCGGGCAGACCGATCACACGCTTGACCAGCACCTTGCCCAGCTCATCGCTCCAGAAGGTGACGATATCGCCCCGCTGGGGCACGGGGTCGGCCACGATATAGGGCAGCTGCAGGCCCACCAGCACCGACTTGGTAGGCAGCGTGGTCTCCATGGAGCCGCTGGGCACCCACGCGATCTGTAAAATAAATTTGAATACGACGAACACCGCCGCCAGAATGAGAATGACCTCCCGCCATTCCTTCCAGAAGCGCTTCAGCGTCATTTTTTCTTTCTTCTGGGGCAGACCGGCAGACTCCTGCCGCTCTACCCGCTTTCCCTCGTTGTTCATAGGGCGTCGCCCTCCTGTTCTGTCCGCCTCTCGGCGGGAAATCGGCCATTCATGACATTTGTCAAAACGCCTCGCAGAGTTCGCGCCCGCAGGCGCGAAATAGTCAAATCATTTTTCTGACGACATGTGCGTCAGAAAAATTCTTCTCGGCCAGCAAGTGCACCCAGCGGGTGCGCGCAGTCGGCCGCGATCCCCTTTGGCAATGAAATCGTCAGATTTCATGCCAGCTTTACTTACTGTATACCTCCGGCTTCAGCACGCCGATGCAGGGATAGTTCCGGTACTGCTGGGCGTAGTCCAGACCGTAGCCCACCACGAACTCATCCGGCACCTCGAAACCGGCCAGATCGGCGGTAATGGGCTTTTCCCGGCGGGCAGGCTTATCCAGCAGCGTCACGATGGTGATGGAGGCCGCGCCCTTGGTGGTCAGGTAGTTCTTCAGGAAATACAGCGTGTTGCCGGAATCCAGAATATCCTCCACCACGATGATGTGGCGGCCGGTGATGTCCTTTTGCAGGTCGCGGGTGATCTGCACCACGCCGGAGCTCTTGGTGCCGTTGTTGTACGAGGAGACGCCGATGAACTCGATCTCGCTCTTGATCTGCGCCGCCCGCACCAGATCCGCCATGAAAATGAAGCAGCCCTTCAGCACGCCCACAAAAATGGGATCCTTGTCGTGGAAACGGTCGTACAGCTCGTCGCCCATCTCCCGCACCCGCTTCTGCAGCTGCTCCTCCGACATCAAAACCTTCAAGATGTCCTGCTCCATGTTGCTTTTACCCATTCCCGGTATCCTCCTTATGGTTTTCTCGTTTGTTGATGATGATCTCTATGCTTTCGCCGTTTTCCGGCGATACTCTCTCTCCAACGCCGTACACGGCGTAAGGCGCTCCGTCCACGCACACCACGGGGGCGGTGTCCCGCCGCTCCGGGGGAATGCCCGCGTCGCTGAACAGCCGCTTGAGACTGCGGCTGCCCCGTCCCACGGTCATGCGGTCGGCGCTGCTCCACGTCCGGACGGTCACACGGCGGCTCTCGCCGCCCCGCAGGGTGATATCGAAATCTCCCCAGCGGTTCACGCCCTGCCGCAGTGTCATTTCCGGCGGCGGCTCCTGACGGATCGTCAGCCGCAGCCAGCCATCCCGGCACACGGCCCGCAGACCGCCGGGCAGCGCCAGTAGGCCGCCGCTTTCCGCCAGCGCCAGCAGTGCCTGGATGTGAGCCGCGCCCACATCCTTTTTCCCGGTGGGCGTCCGCTCCAGCAGCAGCCGCATCACGCGGCTGCGCAGCGCCTCCGGCGCGGACAGCAGCCGCGCCGTCTCCACCGCCGTGCCCGACGGCGGCAGATATTCCGCCGCCAGCGTGTCCAGATAGCCGTTCTCCCGCCGCAGGATCTCCGCCGTGCGGCCGATGGCTTTCGTCAGCGCGGGATTGATGGTCTCCAGCCGGGGCCACAGCTCCCGCCGCAGACGGTTGCGGGCGTAGTGGGTATCCTCGTTGGTGCTGTCCTCCACGTGGGACAGCCCGTTTTCCTGTAAATAGTCCTCGATCTCGGCGCGGCCGGTTTGCAGCAGCGGCCGCACGATACGGCCACGCACCGGCG
>ULRT01008121.1_pt1 | contig 10559 bp, 9 predicted proteins | sample 1955711 | NCBI WGS metagenome assembly ULRT01 (sample SAMEA4835690, study PRJEB28245) | human gut metagenome | biome: gut microbiome; material: fecal sample | place: Denmark | collected 2008 | reverse complement strand
GAGGAGGATCCCACCTTCTCCGTCACCAACAACGCCGAGACCCACCAGACCGTTATCTCCGGTGCCGGCGATATCCAGATCGACGTGCTGTGCAGCAAGCTGAAGTCCCGCTTTGGCGTGGATTCCGAGCTGAGCACCCCCCGCGTCGCTTACCGTGAGAAGATCCGCAGCACCGTCCGCAAGCAGGGCCGCTATAAGAAGCAGACCGGCGGCAGCGGCCAGTTCGGTGATGTTCATATCATCTTCGAGCCCCAGAGCGAGCAGGAGGATATGATCTTTGAAGAGAACGTGTTCGGCGGCTCCGTGCCCAAGAACTTCTTCCCCGCTGTGGAAAAGGGCCTGCGCGAGAGCTGCCTGCACGGCGTGCTGGCCGGCTATCCCGTGGTGTTCCTGAAGGCCACTCTGGTGGATGGCTCCTACCACCCCGTGGACTCCTCCGAAATCGCCTTCAAGCTGGCCGCCAACCTGGCCTTTAAGGCCGCTCTGCCCGAGGCCAAGCCCGTGCTGATGGAGCCCATCGGCGAACTGAAGGTCACCATTCCCGACAGCTATCTGGGCGATGTCATGGGCGACCTGAACAAGCGTCGCGGCCGCGTGATGGGCATGAATCCCACCGGCGACGGCGAGCAGGTGCTGGAGGCTGAGGTTCCCATGGCCGAGATGATGAGCTACGCCATCGACCTGCGCTCCATGACCCAGTCCCGCGGTACCTTCACCTTCAACTTTGTTCGCTACGAGGATTGCCCCGCTGCGGCTCAGGAGAAGGCCATCGCCGAGGCTAAGGCTCTGGCCGAGGCTGAGTAAGCTTATATGATGAAAAAAGACCGGTACGGCCGTACCGGTCTTTTTTACATATTTTCCGGACGTGGCGGAGAGAATAAAAGGCGGCGGAAAATTTTTCTGAAAAATTTCAAAAAAACTCTTTACAAATCCAAAAGGGTGTGGTAGTATACTAATGCAAACAATAATTGTTAGCGATTAAAGAAAGGGGGAATGCCAATGGAGACAGCCACAAGATACAGTCCTAAGCGAGAGGCAATTTTGAAGTGCCTGCGCTCCACCACGTGCCATCCCTCGGCGGAATGGGTGTACACCCAGCTGAAGCCACAGATCCCCGATTTGTCGCTGGCCACGGTGTACCGTAATCTGGCCCGCTTCCGCAGCGAGGGTGCGGTGCAGGTTATCGGCTGTGTGGATGGCGAGGATCGCTACGACGGTAACGTCGCCCCCCACGGACACTTTATCTGCCGCGGCTGCGGCGCGGTCATCGACCTGCCGCCCATTCCGGTGGACGCCCCGGATCTGGCTCAGGTGGGACGGCAGGAGAGCTACAGCGTTACATTCTACGGTCGGTGCAATCAGTGCCTGGCGAAAGAGAAAATCAGTTGACAATGGCTGCTTTTTGGACAAGAGCAGCGTCAAAATAAGAACAAAACAAATATTTAATTACGACAATGGAGGTAAAAAGTTATGAAGAAGTGGGTCTGCCCTGTTTGTGGTTATGTTCATGAAGGTGATGTTCCCCCCGCTGAGTGCCCGGTGTGCCATGTTTCCGGTGAGAAGTTCACCCTGCAGGCCGAGGAGAAGTCCTGGGCTGCCGAGCATGTGGTAGGCGTCGGCAAGGTGTTCGGCGACAACGTGCCCGAGGAAGTCCGCAAGGAGATCATCGACGGTCTGCGCGCCAACTTCGAGGGCGAGTGCTCCGAGGTGGGTATGTATCTGGCCATGGCCCGTGTGGCTCATCGTGAGGGCTATCCCGAGATCGGCCTGTACTGGGAGAAGGCCGGTCTGGAAGAAGCCGAGCACGCCGCCAAGTTCGCCGAGCTGCTGGGCGAGGTCATCACCGACAGCACCAAGAAGAATCTGCAGATGCGCGTGGACGCCGAGAACGGTGCTACTGCCGGTAAGTTCGAGCTGGCCAAGCTGGCCAAGCAGTACAATCTGGACGCCATCCATGACACCGTCCATGAAATGGCCCGCGACGAGGCCCGCCATGGCAAGGCTTTCGAGGGTCTGCTGAACCGCTACTTCGGCAAGTAAGCGATATTAGACCAATACAATTCGTAAAAAGCGGAGAGGGATGATCCCTCTCCGCTCTTTGTTTTTCGGTGAAGCACAGTGCTGCCTTAGAAGCGGTGACTGCGCTTTGTTGATGTTTCTGAGAAATAATGAATGATTGTCCCATATCACCGCATCGCGCGAAAAAACCGGAAATACGGCATGTTTGCACCGATTTTTTTATTACAGAATGATTGTTTACAAATTGTGAATAAAGGTTTCCGGGGGACGGATCACCACGCGGGCGTTGTCCGCCACGGATTCGGTGAGGAAGGCGTTGCCGCCCACCACGGCGTTTTCGCCGATGACCGTCTCGCCGCCGAAGATGGACGCGCCGGAGTAGATGGTGGCGCCGGCGCCCACGGTGGGGTGGCGTTTGCCGCTGCTGTGAGCGCGACCGCCGCGGGGACTGAGTGCGCCCAGCGTCACGCCCTGATACAGCTTCACATGGTCGCCGATGATGGTGGTCTCGCCTACCACAATGCCGGTGCCGTGGTCGATGAAGAAATAGCTGCCGATCTGCGCGCCGGGGTGAATATCGATACCGGTGCGGCTGTGGGCGTACTCCGTCATCATGCGGGGGATGGTGGGCACGTGGCGCAGGTACAGTTCGTGGCTGACCCGATAGGCGAAGATGGCGAACAGGCCGGGATAGGCCAGCACGATCTCCTCCCGGTTCTGGGCGGCGGGGTCGCCGTCAAAAATGGCGTCAATATCCGTCAGCAGAAGCTGCTGGATGCGGGGCAGCTGCTCCACCACCTCGCGGGCAATCTGGGGTGCGCGGCCCTCGTCTTCCAGGGGCAGCGCCAGCGCAATCTGCTGGGAGAGACTGGTTTCGATCCGCTCCAGCAGCAGCGCGGCGTAGTCCGCCGCCGCCAGCGTCATCAGTGCGGGGTCGCCGAAATAGGCGGGGAACATCAGCTGACGCATTTCCTTCAGCAGTGTGATGATAGCCTTGCGGTCAGGCAGGCGCAGGCGGCTGCCGTACATGGGAATGTCAGCGTTTTTCATGGTTTCGGCCATTGTGCGGGCCGCGTTGCAGATATATTCCTCGTACACGGTTATTCCTCCGACCAAAGGGGTGTGGACAGGTAACGGTTGCCATCGTCGGGCAGCAGCGCCACGATGGTCTTGCCCTTGTTTTCTGGGCGGCGGGCCAGTTCGTCGGCAGCCCACAGAGCGGCACCGGAGGTGATACCGGCCATAACGCCCTCGGTACGGGCCAGCAGACGGCCGGTGCGGTAAGCGTCCTCGTCGGTGACGGTGACGATCTCATCCACCACGGAGCTGTCATAGTTGCCGGGGACGAAGTTGGCCCCGATGCCCTGTAAGCCGTGCGGGCCTGCGTGGCCCTGACTCAGCAGGGGAGAGGAGGCGGGCTCCACCGCCACGATGCGGATGCTGGGGTTCTGCTCCTTCAGGTAGCGGCCCACGCCGCTGATGGTGCCGCCGGTGCCGACACCGGCCACGAAAATGTCCACGTGACCCTCGGCGTCCCGCCAGATCTCCGGGCCGGTGGTCTTGTAGTGGGCGGCGGGGTTGGCGGGGTTATCGAACTGGCTGGGGATGAAGCTGCCGGGAATGGATGCGGCCAGCTCCTCCGCCTTTGTCACGGCACCGGCCATGCCGCCGGTCTCCACCAGCACCAGCTCCGCGCCGTAGGCCTTCAGCATGGCCCGGCGCTCGGCGCTCATGGAAGCGGGCATGGTGAGGATCACCCGGTAGCCCCGCGCCACAGCCATGGCTGCCAGACCGATGCCGGTGTTGCCGGAGGTAGGCTCGATCACGGTGCCGCCGGGCTGCAAAGCGCCGGTGGCCTCCGCCTGATCCAGCATTTCCAGCGCGATACGATCCTTGGCGCTGCCGGCGGGATTGAAGCGCTCCAGCTTCGCCAGAATGGTGGCGGGCAGCTGACGCTGACGGACATAGTTATCTACGCTCAGCAGCGGGGTATTGCCCACAAGCTGCGACACAGAATGATAAATAGCCATGATATCGTTCCTTTCTTTTTCTCAAATCTTGTTCGATGTATGACATGTAGAAAAAAGCAGAGGGTGTATGAAAGCTCATACACCCTCTGCGTGAATCAACACACCTTCCGCGCCTATTTGACGCGGCGGGAAAACGTATGACCTTCCAGCGCACAGCGAAGCGTGCCCATGCAACACATGGACAGACAGCTATCACAACAGGCGCGAAGCATCATACGGTGTTTTCTCCTTTTCAAAAGTCTACTTCTATTATAGGCTTATCTCCAACACTGTGTCTATGGGCAGGACGCACAAAGTCCGTCGGGAAAGAACGAAAAGTATTCAGCAAATAGCCGAAGACCACGGCTCCTTCGCCACATAGAACATGGCCAGCGCGCCGGGGCCTACGTGGCTGCCGGTGACAGGCTCATAGTCCACGAGGATGATACGGGCCTTGGGGTCGTACTCCTTCAGCATGGCGGCCAGCGCCAGCGCCTCGTCCCGGCATCCGGCGTGGGCAATGCCGATGGGCCAGCGGCCCAGCAGCTCGGCGTTGGCGGCGAAGTTGTCCGCCAGCGCACGGACGGAGCGCTTGCGGCCCTGCACCTTGCCGAACACCACGATGCGGCCCGCCTCGTCGCCCTTCAGCAGCGGCTTGATCCGCAGGGCTGTGCCTACGGCGGCGGCGACGCCGGACACCCGGCCGCCCCGGCGCAGGTGCATCAGGTCGTCCACGGTGAAGATCTGGCGGATACGGGGACGCAGCTCCGCCAGCTCACGCACCGTCTCGTCCAGTGTATAGCCCGCCTCGCGGCATGTGGCGGCGTGAAGCACCTGAATGCCCTCGCCCAGCGAGGCGGCGCGGGTGTCGAACACCACCAGCCGCCGCTGGGGATACTCCTCGCGCAGCTCACGGGCGGCCATCACCGCCGACTGGTACGCGCCGCTGATGCCGGAGGACATGCCCACGTGGAGAATGTCGTGGCCCTCCTCCAGCAGCGGCTCCCACAGCTGGCGGTACTGATCCATGGAGATCATGGAGGTGCTGGCGGGCGTGTGCCGCAGCATTTCGTAGTAGGCATCGCCGTCAAAGGCGGACAGGTCAAGGCACTGGTGCTCGACCTCGTTGACAATATAGGAGAACGGCAGCAGATACAGCTGGTGCCATTGCAGCTCGGCGGTGGGCAGATTGGCGGATGTATCGGTAGAGATCACAAAGGACATGATAGATACCTCTCTTATATCTAATGAATGATATTATTATATAGAGTTTTCGGGACATGTCAATAGCGTCCGGCGATTTGACTTGTCATTTTCCGCAGTATATGCTATAATTCCGACAAATACACACGCGGGAGAGAGAAAAGAACGATGCAGGAGATTTACGATTCCCGGCTGGTGGCCGGAAAGCTTCGCCGGTGGAGCCACTATTTGCAGCACTACCGCCTGCCCACATGGGAGCAGATCCCCACGCTGGGCCTTTATATGGATCAGGTGCTGACGCTGCTGAGCCGGTATCTGCCCTTTTTGCCCAAAAAGGAGAAGGAGGAGCAGATCATCACCACCAGCGCCATCAACAACTATGTCCGCATGAAGCTGATGCCCGCGCCGGAGAAGAAAAAGTATAACCGCATCCACATCGCCTACCTGATCATGATCTGCGCCTTGAAGCAGAGCCTGACCATGTCGGAGATCCAGAAGATCCTGCCCAACGGCCTGACGGAGGACGAGGTGAAAAAGACCTACGAGGCCTTTGTGGATCAGTACACCGATTCCGCCCGTGTCTTCGTCTCCATGGTGGAGAGCATGGCGGCCCAGCTACTGGCGGCGGAGAGCGCCGATGCGGCGGACGTCAACAGCTTTGTGCTGTCCACGGCGGTGATGACCAACTTCTCCCGGCTGCTGACCACCAAGCTGCTGGATCTGCAGAACGCCCCGTTTACGGAAGAGGCGGTGGCGCTGTGGAACCCGGAGGAATAACGCAAAAAGAGACACCGCCGGTGTCTCTTTTTTATGTGGGGAATAGTAAAATAAGGGAACTTAATTTAAGCTCTCCGCGTTCAGCGCAAACAGCTCGTCGATGCGCTGCTTTAGCCGCCGGTGCTCCGGTGCGGTCAGCTGGTCGTCACCGGCCAGCAGCTCCCGTGCGGCGGTCTGGGCCTCGGATAGCAAAAGCATGTCGCAGTTGAGGTCGGCAATTTGCAGCATGGGCAGGCCGTGCTGCCGCTGGCCGAAGAAATCGCCGGGGCCCCGGAGCTTCAAGTCCTCCTCCGCGATCTTGAAGCCGTCGTTGGTGTCCGTCAGGGCCTTCAGGCGGCGCTTTGTCTCCTCGCCGCCGCCTTGCGACACCAGCACGCAGTAGCTCTTCGCTTTGCCCCGGCCCACACGGCCCCGCAGCTGGTGCAGCTGGCTCAGGCCGAAGCGCTCGGCGTTTTCCACCACCATCAGCGTGGCGTTGGGCACGTCCACACCCACCTCCACCACGGTGGTGGACACCAGAATATCCGCCTCGCCGCCGGCAAAGGCCGCCATGACGGCCTCCTTCTCCTTGGGCTTCATCTTGCCGTGAAGTACCGCGATCCTCAGGTCGGGGAAGGTCTCCTCCTGCAAGGTCTTTGCATAGGCCGTCACGGCCTTGCGCTCGTCGGGCAGCTCGTCGCCGTCGCCCACCAGCGGGCAGACGATGAACACCTGATGTCCCTCCTCCACCTGCTTGCGGATGAAGCCGTTCAGCCGCGCCCGATACCGCTCGTCCACGGCGAAGGTGTCCACCCTCTGCCGTCCCGGCGGCAGTTGGTCAATGACGGACACATCCAGATCGCCGTAGATGATCAGCGCCAGCGTCCGGGGAATGGGGGTGGCGGACAGCACCAGCATATGGGGATTCTCCGCCTTCTGTCCCAGTGCCGACCGCTGAGCCACGCCGAAGCGGTGCTGCTCGTCGGTGACCACCAGGCCCAGCCTTTGGTACTGCACATCCTCCGTCAGCAGGGCGTGGGTGCCGATGCAAAGGCCGATGCTGCCGTCGGCCAATCCCTCCAGAATGGCGCGGCGCTCTTTCACTTTCGTGGAGCCGGTCAGCAGCGCACAGGAGATGCCGAACCGCTCCAGCAGCGGCGACAGATTCTCATAATGCTGCCGGGCCAAAATTTCCGTGGGCGCCATCAGCGCCGACTGCCAGCCGCTCTGGGCCGCAAACCACACGCAGGCGGCGGCCACCATGGTCTTGCCGCTGCCCACGTCGCCCTGACACAGCCGGTTCATGGGCCGCGAGGAGGTCATGTCCCCCACTGCGTCGCCGATGGCGCGGCGCTGGGCGTCCGTCAGTGGGAAGGGCAGCGCGTCATAGAAGGGCTGCATGTCAGCGGCACGGCACATCGGGCCCGCCACGTCCACCCGCCGGGAGCGCAGCAAATGCAGCCCGCAGGTGACAAGAAACAGCTCCTCGAACACCAACCGCCGGTGAGCCTGGGCCAGTGCCTCGAAGCTGGCGGGAAAGTGGATGTTCTCATAGGCATAGTTGACATAACACAGCTGATGGGTCATGCGCACTGCATCCGGCAGCACGTCCGGCAGCAGTTCCCGGCACGCGTCCAGCCCCTGCCGCACCGCCTTTTGCAGCAGCAGCTGGCTGACGCCCCTGGTCAGCGGATACACCGGCATGATACGGCCCGTCAGCTGGTGCTGCCCGTCCGGCTCCATCAGGGGATTCACCATCTGGCGGCGCAGGAGGTTGCCCTCCACCTTGCCGCAGAACACGAAGCTGTCGCCGGGGCGAAGGCTCTGGCGGTACGCCTGATTGAAAAAGGTCACGTCCAGCGTGCCGGTTTCGTCCACCGCCCGCACCTTCACCACCGTGCGTCCGCCGGGAATGCGGCGGCTGGTGGGGACGGCGGCGATCATGGCCCGGCAGCAGGCCGTCTCCCCCACGGGAAGCTCCGCAATGGGATAGATGACGCTGCGGTCCTCATAGCGGCGGGGAAAGAAGCCGATCAGATCCCGCAAAGTACGGACGCCCAGCTTTTCCAGTGCCTTGGCTCGTGTCTCGCCGATACCCTTGATGTAGCGCACATTGGTGTTCAGGTCTGCCATTCTCCCGCCTCCCTTTTCTTATTTTTCCCCATTATACCAGTTTTCCGCCGGGAATACAATCGAAAAGAAACCTGTCCCGATGGTTGCACCGGAAGCGGGAATCGATTATAATAGAGCCACCTGACAATAACATCGGAAAGGAGCCGCTTCTATGGCCGAAAAACGCAGTATTTGTCTCATCAACGATTCCTTCCCGCCGGTGATCGACGGCGTGGCCAACGCCGTCACCAACTACGCCACCGTCATCCAAAAGGGCTACGGCAACGCCACGGTGGTGACGCCCTATTACCCCGACGCCGACGACAGCGCCTATCCCTTCCCGGTGCTGCGCTATCCCAGCATCGACATGACGAAGCTGGTGGGCTACCGGGCGGGCTTCCCCCTGTCTCCGGAGCTGATGGAGCAGGTGGAGGGCCGTCACATTGACCTGATCCACAGCCACTGTCCTGTCACCTCCACGGTGCTGGCCCGGATGCTGCGGCAGCGGCTGCATGTGCCGCTGGTGTTCACCTATCACACCAAATTCGATATCGACATTGCCAACGCCATCCACAGCAAGCGGTTGCAGGAGGCCTCCATCAAGCTGCTGGTGGAGAACATCTCCGCCTGTGACGAGGTGTGGACGGTCAGCCACGGCGCGGGAGAGAACCTCCGCTCGCTGGGCTATCAGGGGGAGTACATCGTCATGCCCAACGGCGTGGACTTCCCCGCCGGACGGCTGCCGGAGGAGAAAATCCGCGCCGTGGGCGAGGGTCTTGACCTGCCGGAGGGCGTGCCGCTGCTGCTGTTCGTGGGCCGCATGATGTGGTACAAGGGTCTGCGGATCATTCTGGACGCCCTGAAGCAGCTGAAGGACGAGGGCCGGGACTTCCGCATGGTGTTCGTGGGCAAGGGCACCGACGGCGACGCCATCCGGGCCTACGCCGAGGAGCTGGCGCTCTGCGACAAGGTATTCTTTCTGGCGCCCTGCTATGACCGGGAGATCATCCGGGCGTGGTATTGCCGCGCCGACCTGTTCCTGTTCCCCTCCACCTTTGACACCAACGGCCTTGTGGTGCGCGAGGCGGCGGCCTGCGGCCTTGCCAGCGTGCTGATCGCCGGAAGCTGCGCCGCCGAGGACGTGACCGACGGACAGAACGGCTTTTTCATCGAGGAAAACGCCGGTTCCATGGCGGCCATGCTGCGCCGTCTGCTGCCCCAGCGGGAGCTGATGCGGCAGGTAGGCGAGAACGCGCAAAAGGAAATTTATATTTCGTGGGAGGACTCCATTGCCAACGCCTGCCGCCGGTATGAGGTGGTGCTGGACAACTTCCACCGCGGCCTCTACCCGGCCCACGATACCCGGATGGACGATCTGCTGCGGGGCACGGCGGAGTCGCTGGACGCCATCAACCGCATCCGCGCCATTCCCCAGCAGCTGCGCTCCGCCATGGACGAGGACGTGCGCCAGTGGCACGACGAGGTGCAGGAAAACCGTCTGCGGGCACAGGAAAATCGCCAGAAGCTGCAGGAAAAGCTGACGCAGCTGCGCCAGCGGATCGACCGGTATCTGTAAAAAAGCTTGCGGTATGGCCCGCGTTATGATACCATAAAGATATCCCACCCGTTTTCGGGCATTGAAACAAAGGAATCTGCATCATATGAATATAAAAATTTCCGCAGACAGCACCTGCGACCTGTCCCCCGAGCTGGTAGAGCGCTACCGCATCGGCATCGCGCCGCTGTACATCGTCCGGGACGGCGAATCGCTGGTGGACGGCGTGGATATCACACCCGACGAGATCTACGACCATGTGGCCAAGGGCGGCAGCATGTGCTCCACGGCGGCGGTGTCGGTGTACGACTATGAGGAGTTCTTCCGCAAGGAGCTGGAGAGCGCCGACGCGGTGGTACATTTCCACATCTCCGGTGACATGTCCGCCTGCTACCAGAACGCCTGCATCGCGGCGGCGGAGGTGGGCAATGTCTATCCTGTGGACGCCCGCAATCTCTCTACCGGCATCGGTCTGCTGGTGCTGGAGGCGGCGGAGCTGGCTCAAAATGGCCAGCTGACCGCCCAGGAGATCCAGCAGCGGATGGAGCAGCGGCGTGAGCTGCTGGACGTGAGCTTTCTGGTGGAGCAGTTGGGCTATCTCCGCAAGGGCGGCCGGTGCTCCAGCGTGGCGGCGCTGGGCGCCAACATGCTGTCTCTGCGGCCTTGCATTCAGGTGAAGGACGGCAAGATGGGCGTGGGCAAAAAGTACCGGGGCGCCTATCAGAAGTGTTTGCTGCAATACGTGAAGGACCGGCTGGAGGGCCGGGATGATATCGATCTCCGCCGCATTTTTATCACCGAGTCCGGCGGCTTCACTCCGAAGGAGGTAGCCGAGGTGGAGGCGGCGGTACGGAGCTATCAGCCCTTTGAGGAGGTGCTGCACACCCGTGCCGGCTGCACGGTAT
>ULRT01070598.1_pt1 | contig 11275 bp, 7 predicted proteins | sample 1955711 | NCBI WGS metagenome assembly ULRT01 (sample SAMEA4835690, study PRJEB28245) | human gut metagenome | biome: gut microbiome; material: fecal sample | place: Denmark | collected 2008 | reverse complement strand
CGTTTTGGTATTGTAGAGTTTGATCAGGATGGAAAGGCAATCTCGATTGAAGAGAAGCCTGCACAGCCGAAGAGCAATTACTGTGTAACTGGTCTTTATTTCTATGATAATCATGTTGTAGAGTATGCGAAGAATCTGAAACCGTCTGCACGTGGAGAGCTGGAGATTACCGATTTGAACCGGATTTATCTGGAGAAGGGAAATCTGAATGTGGAATTGCTTGGACAGGGCTTTACATGGTTGGATACTGGAACACATGAGAGTCTGGTTGATGCAACGAACTTTGTAAAGACAATGGAGACGCATCAGCATCGCAAGATTGCGTGTCTGGAAGAAATAGCATATTTGAATGGCTGGATCAGCAAGGAAGAGGTACTGGAAGTGTACGAGCTTTTGAAGAAGAATCAGTATGGACAGTACTTGAAGGATGTTTTGGATGGAAAATATCTGGATGCGTTGAGATAAATATGAGTATTGAAAACGGGGTGTAGCGCATAAGTAAAGGAGAGGGTTGCATGAAAAGAGGAAAGAAACTATTTACGTATTTGCTTGTGCTCGTGATGCTGCTGGTAAATACTGTGACTGGAGTTGCCGCGGAATTGGACGAGCCGTTGCAGGAGGCAACGCAGATTGTTCATGAGGATGGAAGCGGACTGCTGTCGGAGGGTGGTTTGCTGGAAGCAGGCGATGCGGTTGCGGACAGTAGTTATGACCATTCGCATGATGCAGCGATTGTGGCTGCCATGGAGAACCTGCAGGATACCATAGATGTGACAGGCTATGGATTGACAACAACCAATGTGGAAGATGTTATACACGGTATTTTGAACATGAATCCACAGTTGTTTTATGTATCGGGTGGATTCAGATATTACAGTGACAGCCAAAGTAATGTTACAGAATTGCTCATTACATATAATTATACGAAAACCCAGATTACTTCTATGAAAGCGGAGATCGATGCAGAAGTTGCGAAGATGGAAGCTGCGATTGATACAACTGGACTGAGTGATGTGGAGATTGCACTTGCATATCATGATTACCTTGCGACAGATGTAGCATATGATTATGAGAATTATTTATCGAGTTCTTTGTCGAGCGATGATTATACTATCTATGGCACACTTGTTAAGAAGAAAGCGGTTTGCCAGGGATATGCACTGACGTTCATGTATCTGATGAAACGCCAGAATGTTGTGTGTGGCTATGTTTCAAGCAATGCTGCAAATCATGCGTGGAATGTCGTATATTTGAACAACCAGTGGTATCACATGGATGCCACATGGGACGATCCGGTGTGGGATAATCTTGGAAGAGTGAAGCACACGTATTTTATGATTTCAGATGCAACCTTGCTATCCTTGGAGAGTAAACGGTCTGATTATGTAACGAGTGTTCCGTATGGTTATACCTATACCAAAGCAATTGACAGCCGCTATGAGAGTGGGTTCTGGAGTGGTGTGCAGACATATATGTATCCATGCAATGGGGACTGGTATTATCTGGATGGATCATATGTGGCAGCAGAAAAGAGCGCGAAATATCAGCTTTCTAAATATAATTATGCAAGCCAGATAACTACCTGTTTATATGGTCCGGAATATGTAAGGTGGTGGATTACAGACAATCGTGTGTGGGCATCTTATTGCGGACGTATGGCGGCACGAAATGGTGTGATTTATTTCTCAACACCGACGACGATTGAACAGTATAGCATTTCAACTGGAGCAAGAAAGACGATATATACACTGCCATCGGACACTGCAAAGGGAACTCACATATTTGGACTTGGATTTATAGATGATGATCTATATTATGTGATTGCGGATACGGCGAATTATGAAGGACAGGAAACCTATAATAAGGTAAATCTTTGCACTTCTCATGTATATGGAGCGGTGCAGACAATCAATCCAACGTATGAGCAGGCGGGAAAGAAATATCATGTTTGTAAAACATGTGGATATAGTGAAGACATAGAAAATCTCCCGAAACTGGTTAAGGTGTCGACAATTACGATTGTAGGTGGCAAGAAATCCATGACGGTGGGAGAGTCATATACGGTTGAGGATGTGCGAGTGGTACCGGATAACGCTACTAATAAGGAGGTCACTTGGTCTTCTTCCAATCCAAGTGTTGCATCCATAGATACGAATGGAACAGTGACAGCAAAGGCGGCAGGTACAGCGACAATCACAGCAACGGCAAAGGATGGGCAGGGAGCCAAGGATTCTTTTGTTATGACAGTGAAGAAGGCCGATTCTTCAGAAACACCGGATCCGGATCCAAATCCGAATCCAGATCCGACACCAAACCCAGATCCAACGCCAACGCCGAACCCAACACCAACACCAGATCCAACACCAAGTCAGCCGGTTACACCAGCTGTAACCGTGCGGTATACAACCCATGTGCAGACGTTTGGCTGGCAGGGAAATGAGAATGATGCAAAGACATGGTTTACAAATGGTGCGATGGCGGGAACGAGCGGAAAAGCGAAGCGCCTGGAAGGTATCAAGATTCGTGTGACGGGCAATGATAATCTGGGAATCCAGTATACAACACATTGCCAGAGTTATGGCTGGTTGCCGTGGTCTGCCAATGGTGAGATGAACGGAACGGAGGGCGAGGCAAAACGTCTCGAAGCAATCCGGATCAATTTGACCGGTGAGATGGCAAAGCATTATGACATTTATTATCGCGTGCATGCACAGTCGTTTGGCTGGCTTGATTGGGCGAAGAATGGCGCACCATCCGGTACAGCCGGTTATGCAAAGCGTCTGGAAGGCATTCAGATCATTTTAGTTTCAAAGGGACAGCCGGCACCGGCGAAAAATTACGGCGGCATTACTTCGGTTCGCGCATCGTATATTGCAAAATAAACATACATAAGATCCCCTCAGCATACATTTTGCTGAGGGGATTTTTTGCGTTGGAGGAGCGATGGATAGCCTGTATGGTTCGGCGTGTGGCGCCTATATATATGATGAGGATGTGCTTGATTTTCTTGTGAAATACGACAACAATCTGGCGGGGGAGATGCAGATCCTACAGCCGGACTGCAGAACGATCATTAACAGTCAGTTCCTTGTGGCGTATCGTAGTGTCTATGATGCGGCTGGAGCAGCACTCTCGGCAGATACACTGTTTCGGTTAGGTTATGACCGGATACCGAAATGCTTTGGACTGATGGATACCTCGGCATTGCAGGGGATTGGTATTGGGGCAGTCCAGACGGTGCCGGGGTTGTCGCTTTCGGGAAAAGATGTGCTGGTCGGGTTTATTGATACAGGTATCGACTTTGCGAATCCACTGTTCCGCAGAGCCGACGGTACATGCCGGGTGACGGCAATCTGGGATCAGACACAGACGGCATATGAAGCGGGTGAACCCAATATGTCTGTACAGAGCGGGGAGATCGATACGCGTCCCATCTTTGGATATGGCAGGGAGTATCCGCAGGAGTTGTTGAATCTGGCGATACAGACGGAACAGCCGTATCAGATTGTACCAAGCCGGGATATGGACGGGCACGGTACGTTTCTGGCATCGGTGGCTGCCGGGAACACCTATCTGGATGGGGATGATATATTTTCCGGTGTGGCACCGAAGTCGGATATTATCATGGTGAAATTAAAGCAGGCAAAGCAGCGTCTGCGAGATTTCTTCCTGATTCCAGATGGCGTTCCATGTTATTCGGAGGCGGATATCATACTTGGCGTGAAATACCTGATTAACAAGGCGATGGAGCTGGGGAAACCGCTTGTAATCTGTCTGGGACTGGGGACGAATCAGGGTGATCACAATGGGAATCTGAATCTGGAGCTTTATCTGGATACGGTTGTGACACTGCCGGGAATCTGCGTGGTCGGAAGTGCTGGAAATGAGCTTGGTACAGGCGGGCATTTTGCAAGCCTGTCTACGATCAATCTGGGCAATCAGAACGGGATCTCACAGCCGCGGACACGGACGGTAAGAAATGAGATGGAGATCTATGTGGAAGATGAGAATCCGGGTTTTTGCACGGAGATCTGGGGGCGTGCGCCAAGTCTGTACCAGATAGCGGTATATTCCCCGACCGGGCAGCGGTTTGATCAGCTTTTTCCGAACCGTGACAGTTCTGGAATGATTACATATTTGTATGAGGGAACGACGTTGTATGCGGAAAGTGTAGTGGTCGAGAACAATTCGGGTGATCCGTTTATCCTGCTGCGGTTTGAGAAGCCTGCGACCGGTATCTGGCGGATTGAAGTGACAGAGAATTACAGCAGCTTTCCGGCAGGGTACGATGCATGGCTGCCGATCCGTCAATTTTTGGGCGGCAATACGCGGTTTTCACGGCCAGATCCAGAGGTGATCCTGTGTGCGCCTGCGAATGCGCGTGGGACGATAACTGTAGCCGGGTACAATCATCTGGATAATTCGTTGTATGTGGAATCCAGCCGTGGATATACCAGAAAAGGACGGATTCAGCCGGATTTTACGGCGCCAGCCGTGCGTGTGGCGGGGCTGCTTGCGGGAGGCAGCGGGACGCGACCGTTGTTCGTGCGCCGGAGCGGTACGAGTGTCGGGGCTGCATTGACCGCCGGGGCGGCGGCACTTTTCTTCGAATGGGGCATCGTGCGTGGCAATTATTATGGGATGAATACCGAAGTGATCCGGCAGATTTTGATTCGTGGTGCGCGGACAGTCGTCGATATTGCATATCCAAACCCTGCGTGGGGATGGGGTGTGCTGGATATATCACGTGCTTTTGAGGCCCTGCGCGGCTAAGCAGACCGGATAACAGGATAGTTGGATGGATATCATGCTGATACTGGACAAATAGAGAAAAAAAGGGTATCATAAGGGAAATATGTCGTACGATTCAAATTTGAAAACAGGAGTTGTATAGATTATGATATGTAAACATTGTAAAGCGGAAAATGAAGATGGTGCATTGTTTTGCAGCAACTGTGGGAAACCGTTAGAAGATGAAGAATATGACCGCGAGAAAATGCGGGGGAATACGAAGCTGTATATCGGAATATCTATCGCGCTTATGATATTTCTGGCAAGTGGTCTGGTGTTTGGATTCTTCTATTTCAGTAACAAAGTACAGAAAGCCAACGATGAGCGAAATACAATTGCTTCAGAAAGCGATGTGGCAGCCAATTATTTCCGGTCACAGATCCGGGAGCAGGAGGATGCAATCACAGAGCTGCAGTCCCAGATTGATCTTCTGAAAGCATCAATCACAGATTATCAGAATAAGGAAGAAGACTATAAGAAGCAGATCACCGCGCTTGAGGATAAGGAAGAGGCGATGGATGGTCTGGCAAGCTTCACGGATGCGGTGCCATCCCAAGGCTATGAGGATATGTTTGTCAGTGATACATTCCTGAAGTTCACGACAAATGAGGCTGATACATCAGAGGAAGGTGCGGAAACGACAGAGGCACAGACGCCACAGGAAGCCGTACTGCGTGTATGTATTTCCGGTGATATCGAGGTAAGCGTGGAGTCCTCGGATGAGGATGTTGCGAGCTTCACATGGGATACTTCTCCAGTCGGACCATCGGTAGCGAGACTGCGTGTGATCCCGGGCAAGAAGGGAACGGCAATCTTGACATTCACAAACAACTTAAATGACGAGCAGATTAAGGTTTACGTCTACGTACAGTAACAAACATCCATATAGGAATTATAGAATAAATAAGAAAAGCACAGTTCAACTTTGAACTGTGCTTTTCTTATTTGTTCGATTCTTGCTTGCCAATTATACTGTTGGAGCTTTGTAGTTGTCGGAGATTGTTCCGAACTCTTTGTACTCCTGAATTCTTGACTGAATACGCTCAGACTGATCCAACAGGCTGCTGATAGAAGCGTTGTGGTTCAGGTGATCAATCAGAGTTGCGATATACTTGCTCAGGTCAGCAGACTCATACCAGTCATGGTTGAAGAGCTCTGGATCCTGATAAGTCAGGTTTGTTGTGATAACTTTCTCGATGGTACCCTCTGCCTTTGCCTGGTCGAAGATATCCAGACCAGCAGTAAACAGACCGAACGTTGCAAGACAGTACACACGTCTTGCCTTACGAGCCTTTAACTGACGGGCAACATCCAACATACTCTCACCGGAAGCAATCATATCGTCGATGATGATAACATCCTTGCCCTCGACACTGTCACCAAGGAACTCATGTGCAACGATTGGGTTCTTGCCATTTACGATCGTTGTGTAATCACGTCTCTTATAGAACATACCAACATCAACACCCAAGTGGTTTGCGAAGTAGATCGCACGGTTCATGGCACCTTCATCCGGGCTGATTACCATCATGTGATCGCTGTCCAAAGTCAGATCCGGTGTTGTGCGGAGCAGTGTCTTGATGAACTGATAGGTTGGCATGATATTTTCAAAACCGCTGTAAGGAATCGCGTTCTGGACACGAGGATCGTGAGCATCAAATGTAATGATATTGTCAACGCCAAGTCCGACTAACTCCTGCAATGCGATTGCACAGTCCAGAGACTCACGGCTGCTGCGCTTATGCTGACGGCTCTCGTACATGAAAGGCATGATAACGGTGATACGGTTTGCCTTGCCTGCCATGGCAGCGATAACACGCTTCATATCGGAATAGTGATCGTCTGGGGACATCATATTTGTCTTACCACAGATCTTGTACTCGATGCTATGGTTTACAACATCAACCATGATGTAAACATCAGTACCACGTACGGAATCCTGTAATGTACCCTTTGCTTCACCGGAACCAAAACGTGGACAAGAGGATTTCAGGATATAGGAATCTCTCTCATAGCCTGCAAATGTGATGTTGTCCTTGTGCTCGTTGTGACGTTCTGCTCTCCAGCGTGCAAGGTAGCTATCCACTTTTTCACCGAGGGCTTTGCAGCTCTCCAAAGGGATGATTCCGAGCTTTCCAACTGGAACTGTAATAAGATGACTTGAATCTGGCATGATTTTTTCCTCCATTGTGTGATTACAGCTTAGAACCCTGTATCATTTCTTTTTTTCTTTTTTGATACCTTATGTTTTCACCGTACAGTTGAAGTACAGTGTAACGTTCAATGATGCGGGACATGATACGTTCGGAATACCGCTCCTGTAATTCCTTCATGGAAAGATTGGTCGAGATGACCGTCGATTTTCCGGTAAGTCCCCTCTGGTTGATAACTTCAAAAAGCTTGGAGCAGACAAAGGCATTGGTTGTCTCTGTGCCCAGATCATCGATTACCAACAATTCGCTATTATAAATATATTTGTATAATTCTTCAAGTTCTAATTTTTTATTCATCAGATATTGTCCGAAAACCTGTTCAAACAGATCGTTTGCGGACAGATAGAGAACGGTGTGCCCTTCGTCCAGTAACGCTTTCGCGATACAGTTCGTGAGAAAAGTCTTTCCGAGACCGGTTTCTCCATATAATAACAGGTTTCCGCGTTCGGTATCCTGTGTCGCAAATGTATTCACGAAACGGTGGACAAGATGCAGCACATTTTTGGCATTGTCATATGGACTGACAGACCAGTTCCGGTTCTCCGGAATCGTGTGACTGTAATAATCCAGATCAAATGTATCGAAGTTCTCGGAATCCAGAACCTGTGTCATGTTGGACTGGCGATATAAGGCATCCACAATCCGGCGTTCAAAGCATGCGCAGACCTTGCCGTCCACATAGGCGAGATCCTTGCAGACCGGACAATCATAGATTGGTTCCAGATATGTAGCAGGGTAGCCGTGTGTCAGGAGCAGTTCCTGTATCCGCGCAGAATTGCTGCGGTTCTGATTGGAGATCTCCTGTGTGTCAGCTGCCTGTCCGAGTGCTTTTTTCTTCGCGAGCGCGATATAGGAAAGCTTGTTTTCGGATTGCAACTGTTTGATCTCTGGAATCTTCGCATAGATTTCTTCCTGCCGTTCCTGCAGGCGCCGTTTGTTGCGCAGGCGAACCTGTTCGTAATCATGCAGGATATTTTCTTTTTTCAGCAACTCAAAATTCATTGACCGTTTACCTCTTTGTGGAACAGCTGCTCCATCTCATCAAGCTCGGAGCTCATGCTGCTCTGTGTAAAGTTTGTAAATGCATTTCCGCTTTTCTTCATGGTAGCAGAGGCTTTCTGGTTCTTGGCTGTCTCGGCGTGGGCGAGATCTTCCTGCTTGATGCCGGCAAAATCTGTCACCCCTGCGTTATGCCATGCGGTCAGAATCCCATTTACATATTTGATCGTAGGATTCTGTGTATGTAAAACTGCACGCTTGCAGGCTTCCTCTACGATATCCTCACCGAAGCCGTAGTCCTTTGTCCATGTCTTAAAGAATTCCTGCTCGATCGTTGTCGGTGCCCCGCGCTTAATGCCAAGCGTCTTGTAGAAGACACGGCAGACACCGCTCATAAGGGCGTATTGTTCCTTGGCCTGTGCCTTTGTCTGAATGCCGTCCTGATACCAGCCGATGGCGGTTGCTTCTAAGTAACGGCAGTTTTTCTTCTTCATTGTGGTACAATATTCGATCAGATACTCGAATAAGTCGACACTGAATCCAAGCGTATCATATATGTACATCAATGACTGCGTATCCGACTGTGAAATCGGCTTCTCAAATAAAGTCTCTACTTGATATAATATATCTTCCCAGTCCTGATCACGCAAGAGTTTATCGATATCTTTCTGTGTAAATTTCGGCTTTTGTGGTGCGGAAAGTTCCATCGCAGGTGTTGTGATCGGTACAATCTTGTTGGAAGCCTTCTCTGAGCGCTCCGCTGTGTCTGCTTTTTCCACATGTGCAGATGTATCATCGGAACGAAGCAGGGAAAATGCATCCGATTCTGTGGATAACTCCATTTCCGGTGCCTTCAGTGGCAGAACCACAATCCCGGTTGGCTGTCCCTTTCCGTCAAAGGTCAGACGCAGTGCATCCTTTGTCACCCAATACTTGATGGCACGGCAGATATCTTTTTCTGTGAGATTAAAATGATCCGCAATCTCGGCAACCGAGATCTGCTGTTTGCTGTTCAGCAACCGGATCAGATACAGATACACCTTTACAAACTCCCCGTTTGCATCTGTCATATAATAGTCGATAAAAAAGTTCGAGATGGAAGAATAAGTCTCGCTATTTTCAGTTGAAATCGTAATTGTCTTCATAGTTTTTTGAACCTTCCCTTCATCGCTTCGCTTAGAAGCATTTCAAATTATAGCATGAAGAAAATTAAATTCAAGCGAACATCTTTTCGGTCGGAGCGTTTACGAAAATTGTGGAAAATGTGGATAATGTGGACAATCAGTTACCATAAAAAATAAGGGTGTGGAATCAAGCCGTTTGCAGACGATTTATGTTACAATTATGTTAACTAAAAATGAAAAGACCTGTTTGGTAATTTTCCCCAAACAGGTCTGTGGATAATGTGGATAACTATTTTTTTAACAGTGTATTTCCGATAGAATCAACATTTCCGGCGCCCATAGTTATCAACAGGTCATTTTTTTTGCAATTTTTTTTCACATACTCGGTGATGCTGTCGAAGTCGCCAAGGTAGATGGCATGACCACCGTTGGCGTTGATCTTGTCACAGACATCCTTCGAGGAAACAAGTCCGGTATCCTGCTCTCTTGCGGCGTAAATATCTGCCAGAAGCACGTGATCGCAGGTTGCAAGTGCCTGTCCAAATTCGTCCAGAAGCGCCTTGGTACGGGAGTATGTATGAGGCTGGAAGATGCACCACAGTTCGTTGTGTGGTGTGTTCTTGGCAGCCGCCAAGGTTGCAGCAATCTCGGTTGGGTGATGTGCATAATCGTCGACAATTTTGACACCATTTTCTGTGACGCCCTTGTGCTCGAACCGTCGGTGGGCGCTGGAACAGCGCGCCAGACCAGCAATCGTGTATTTGCGGTCAATGCCGAGGAAATCTGCGACTGCGATAACAGACAGAGAATTCATGACATTGTGGATACCGGTTGCATGCAGTTTGATCTGATCCTGCTTCTCGCCTTTGACAACGAGTGTGTAGGTTGGGTGACCTTCTTCGTCGAAGGTAATATCAGTTGCACTGTAATCATTTCCGGCATTCATACCGAAGGTAATGATGTTGCAGTGCAGATCTTTTATCACATGTTCGTAATATTTCATATCGCCATTGACGACGAGCAGTCCGTCATCTGGCAGGATCTCTGCGAATGTCTTGAAGGAATCTGCGATCTCCTCAATGCCGCTGAAGAAATCAAGATGGTCCGCGTCCACATTCAGGATGATACTGATATATGGATGGAATGCGTGATAGCTGTTTGTGTATTCACAGGCCTCTGTAACGAAATAATCGGAGTGCCCCACGCGGATATTGCCGCCGATCGCATCCAACATACCACCGATGGAGATGGTTGGATCGGTCTGCGCCTCCAGCAATACATAGGAGAGCATGGAGGTTGTTGTTGTCTTGCCGTGCGTTCCGCTGACTGCAACGCCGTATTTGTAGTTCAGCATGATCTGACCGAGGAGCTGTGCCCGTGTCAGCATCGGAATATTTCTGCGTTTCACTTCTACAAATTCTGGATTGTCCGCATGAATGGCTGCGGTATATACGACAAGATCAATATCATCGGAGATATTTTCTGCTTTCTGTCCTATGAAAATGCGGGCGCCCAGATTCTTCAAAATCTCTGTGATCTCAGATTCCTTCATATCGGAACCGGATACGGTAAAGCTCTCCTGCAATAAAATCTCGGCAAGTCCGCTCATGCTGATACCGCCGATACCCATGAAATATACATGGATCGGTTTTTCAAAATCTACTTTATACATGGTAATAATCTGCCTTCCTTAATCTCTGTTTGTGATGTATTTGGATCGCATGCGGGGCATGCGAAGCCATATTTATTCCATATTATAGCACGATTGATTGACATTACAACAAATTTACGAAATTTATATGCAATGCCAATTGACTTCATGCGGCATTTATGACATTATATATTTTAGTAGTTTTTTATTAAAATTACGACCTATAAGAGAGGATTTATATTAGGAGGAACAGCATGAAAGTATGTGAAATGTGTGGAGCACAGAATGATGATGTCTTCACAAAATGCTCAGTTTGTGGCGCAGATCTGCCATCTATGAACAGCCAGGATGGCGATGATGAGAAGACCGTTCTGATCGATCCGGATCAGGCACCAGCACAGCCGTCAGGTCTGTCATTAAAGACAGATACAAGTACGTATGGACAGGCAGATGCAGGACAGACAAACCCACAGCCAGCAGCACCACAGTTTGGCGGC
>ULRT01054086.1_pt1 | contig 11278 bp, 9 predicted proteins | sample 1955711 | NCBI WGS metagenome assembly ULRT01 (sample SAMEA4835690, study PRJEB28245) | human gut metagenome | biome: gut microbiome; material: fecal sample | place: Denmark | collected 2008 | reverse complement strand
AGCCGTTTCATGTTCTCCGAGCTGTTCCTGAAGGAAGGCGAAGCTACTTACAAGGATGCCAAGGGCGCACGTAAGGTGCTGGCTCATCCTCTGTTCGGTACTGTATCCATGGTACTGATCGGCTGTATCCTCGGCGGTCTGTCCTTAAGCCAGATCTGGGGTCTGTTTGGTGCAGCGAACCAGCTGCTCGCAGGTATCGCTCTGATGGCAGTAGCTGCATGGCTGGGTGAAGTTGGTAAGAACAACAAGATGTTCTTCTTCCCTATGGTATTCATGCTTGCTGCAACCCTGACCAGCCTGGTGATCACCGTGATCAACAAGTGCAAGGCAATCGGTGCCGGCACTGCTGCATGGGGTGACTGGTTCCAGCTGTTCTTCGCAGCTGCAATGGCAGTTCTGGCAATCTTCCTGGTAGTGGAAGGTGCACGGACCTTCGTTAAGCAGATGAAAGAGAAGAAAGCAAAGAAAGCTGCTTGATCAGAGAAGCAAAAGAAAAATAAAAGAAATCCCGGAGACTGTGAAAGCCTTCGGGATTTTTTTGATCAGTGTGACAGCCCGCATCGTAACATCCGGAAGGTTGCGGCTGTTCTTGAGTAAATGGAAAGAATTATAATAGGTTTAATGTTCGAAGAAGGCAACCGCAACAGCTCCGGGGCCTACATGGGTTCCGATGGTGGCTCCCAGAGTGCTGATGGGAAGTTCCTTTGCGTAATCCTTCCACAGGTGTTCGCTGTCGTGAATGTATTTTTGCAACAGCTCATCACTCAGACCGGTATAACCCAGACAGAAAGGACGGGAGAAATCTACACCGTCAGCTTTTTCTATCTCACGGATCAGGAAGTTACTGCCGTTTTTGGAGCCGCGGGCTTTCCCGAGCATAATGATCTCACCGTCTGAGACAGCGACCACAGGCTTGATGGCCAGTGCACCGCCGATGAATGCTACGGTAGAGGAGATACGTCCGCCTTTTTTCAGATATTCCAAGGTGTCTAAAAGTCCCATGGTGTGGATCTTGGATTTCTCCTTTTCGAGAATGCTGACAATTTCTTCTGCGGGTTTACCCTGATCCTTTAATTGCAGACCATACTCTACCAGAATGCGTTCTCCTATGGTGGCATTCATGCTGTCTATAACGAATACCTTACCCTCATAATCTTCAGCAGCGATCCGGGCACTCTGGCAGGTGCCGGACAATTTACCGGAGATGGTGATCACGATGACGGTCTCCCCCGCGGAGACTGCCTGCTCATAAGCGTCTTCAAAGACAGCGGGAGATACCAGGCTGGTGGTGGGGAGAGTGTCACATTCGATCAGCTTTTCGTAGAATTCTCTGTGACTGATGGTGACTCCGTCAGCATATTCGTCGTCGCCGAAGCGTATGTGCAGCGGCAGGATGGTGACATCCTCCCTGGGGTGGTTCATATCAGATGCGGAGTCTGTGATAAAACGTATTTTTTCCATGATAGTATTCCTATTCTTTTTATTATAGTTTGGCAGCTAAATGTTTCTTCCTGCTTATTTTTTGGGTGGATGCTCGGAAGGAAACTCAGCAAGGTACTGTTCCAGATTATGGGAGATCCTCTCCAGGGAATCGTAGAGATTCACCCGCTGTTCCTCTGTCATGCCGTCTCCGCCGTGAGCCAGTGCAGAGTAGATCCGGGAACCGATTTTTTTGACTACAGTGCTGCCTTCCTCGGTCAGATAATATAAAGTACGGTAGGAACGCTTGTTTTCCGGCAACTCACAGGACACCAGGCCTTTAGCACTTAACTGGCTTAATGTCCGGGAAATGGCAGCCTTATCTTCCTTACAAAGCTCTGTCAGCTGTGTGGCAGTCAGCCCCTCCGGATGTTTTCCCAGGTGATACAGACACATAGTGTAACCTGCTTTTAAGTCTAATTGCCCCATTTCCAGTTCTTTTAATTTCTGCAGATAACGGTGCAATTCCGTGATCGATACAACGAATCTTTCAAAACGATCCTGCATGGACAATCCTCCTGTAAAATGTTGATACAGCAACTTTATGAAGTGTAGCATAAGGATGTTGACAAGTCAACAAAAATAGGAATAAAAATATACCCCATCTGCTAAGATGAGGTAATGATAGAAATAGACTATGCAATCTCGAGCCGTTGTTTTATTTTGCGGACATCATTTTCTAATACGTTGAGACGGACACGTATCAATTCGTCATCTTCTTTGACTTTTAATGCCTGATCGAATTTGCGGGATAAATCTAAATGAGCCTCTGCGATCGTACATATATTACGGCAAACTTCATTTTCAAGTGTCAATTCTATATTAGTGATGCGGCGCTCCATGGAAATCTGACCGGATTCTAAATTGGAAACCCGTTGTTCCAGTGAATCGAATCGTTGCTCCAGCGTGTCAAGCCGCTGCTCTACTTTGTCAAGCCGCTGTTCTACTTTGTCAAGTCGCTGTTCTACTTTGTCAAGTCGTTGATCTATGTGGTCTAATTTGATTACGATAGCTTCTAATAATTCCCGGTTGGTCATATACATCCCTCCTGTACCAGTATACTAGCATAGTTCGAAAGCGCTGACAATTGTGCAATACAGAGAAAAGAGGCGTTGTGCATTATCACAAAAAAAGTTTGATAAATAGTTGACAATCTCAAAAAAACGCGATATATCTAATGAAAAGGGGACGGGTAATAATAAACAATACCTAGCGGAAAGGAAGATTTTTATGGTTAAGAAATTGATCCTGGTAACATCACCGCCCGCCTGCGGAAAAACTTATATTTCCAAAGCTTTGGCGAAGAGACTGCAGCATGTGGTATATTTGGACAAGGATACTTTGATCACATTGTCAAAACAGATATTTGTAGTAGCGGGACAGCCTTATGACAGAAGCAGTGACTTTTTTGAAAAAAATATCCGTGACTATGAGTACGAGTGTGTTGTGGATCTGGCTATGGAAGCATTGGATTATGACGATATTGTATTGATCAATGCACCCTTTACCCAGGAAATCCGGGATATGGATTATATTCATAATCTGAAAGCCAAGCTTGCAGAGAAAAATGCAACGCTGGTGGTCGTATGGGTGGAAACATCTCCGGAGATCGTACATGAGCGTATGATCGCCAGAAATTCCGATCGAGATACCTGGAAGCTGACACACTGGGATGAGTATATTGCATCCTGTGATTTCTCCATTCCGGAGAATCTGGATGATCCTAAGGTGAAGGATGATCTGATCCTGTTCCAAAATAATAATGAAGAAGAATTTGAAGCATCCATGCAGAACTGTCTGCATATCCTGGAAGAGACCATGAAAGGCTAGAGATATCCGGCATGTATGGATTGTGCTGTGCACCGGTTTATGCTATGCTGAATACAGATCGCATATAATAGTAGAATGTATCTGTATAAAGTGAGGAAGCACAGCATGCTCAGACCTAGTATCGGTATTGACTGGGACGATGTCACCGCCCCGTTTAACAGCATAGCCATCCGTATGGCAAATGAAAAATATCATCCGGAGAAGCCTTATCGCCTGGAAGAGATCACTTCCTGGGCCAATGAGGGAAGAACTTCGGTGATCAAAGAATTTTATAACGATCCCGAGCTGTACAGCCGGCAGATTCCCACGGAGGAGACAAAGCGTGGGATCCGCCGGCTGATGCAGATTGCGGATGTTTTTTTTATTACGGCGGTATCACCGCATTTTATGGGAGTGCGGGCAGAGCAGATCATGACGCAGTTCCCGGAGCTTCCACCGGAGAATATTATATTGGGAAGTGCGAAAGACCGTGTACATTTTGATATTGTACTGGATGATGCCATTCACAATATTTTGGACAGCAAGGCAGAGTATCCGGTGTTGATGCGGAAGCCATGGAATGCCAAAATGACAGGGCTCCTGTCTGTGAATACCATGGCTGAATTCGTGTCGCTGGTGCGTCAGATCATGAAAGCCTCCACTTCAAAGCCGGAGAAGATCACCGCTCCGGCGGTACTTGCACTGGTGGGGCCTTCCGGCTCCGGGAAACGTGAGATCACAGAAGCTCTGTGCGGCAGCAAAGGTGGAAATACGACAGAGAATATCCGCGCGGAGCAGTTGTTTGTGCGCCCGGTGAATTATTGCACGGAACCGGAACGTCACGGACACCGGTATGTTTCAGAAGAAGCCTTCGACCGGATGGATTTTTTTGAAAAAACAGCTTATGCGGGAGTACGTTACGGAACGAGAAAAGAAGATATCCGTGAGCTGCTGGATCAGGGGAAGTTTGCTGTGATCCCGGTGGATATGTGCGGCGCTATCGCCATGAAACGGTCTTTTCCCACGCACATTATATACGTGGCGCGCGACAAGGAAAAGCTGATTGCCGACATCATAGAATCTGACTACGACACCGAGGAGAAGACCTTGCGGATCCTGTCCATTGATGCGGAAAAACGCAACCGGAAAATCTGCGATCATGTCATTCATAATGATACCATAACCAGTGATTTTGTCAGCGGTGCGGAAGAACTCAGAAAGCTGATCATGCCGGAAAGTGAAAAATGATGAGAAATATAGGAACAGTGTTGTCTGGAAACAAGATTTGGATAGGTAAAATCCAGATAGAGAAAGAGAAAGGCTTTCATCAATGGAAGAAAAACAGCTGAAATACTATAAAATGCATCATGACCTGGAGGAGCAGATCCACCGGGGAGAACTGCGGGCGGGGGATCGTGTGCCTTCTGAGAACCAACTGGCGGCTGCTTATCAGGTGAGCCGTCAGACTGTCCGGAAAGCACTGGCGATCCTGGAACAGGAAGGATATATTTATGCAATGCATGGAAAAGGAACCTTTGTATCGGAGCGGTTACGTCCCGGACATAAATCCCACAATATAGCTGTAGTGACCACTTATCTGTCGGATTATATTTTTCCGAGGGTCATTCAGGGGATTGATGATGTCCTCACGGCTGAAGGATATAGTATTCTGCTGAAAAATACCCACAATTCCAGAAGTCAGGAAGCCAGATGTCTCGAAGAACTGTTGCAGAAGGACATCGACGGAGTCATCATCGAACCCAGTAAAAGCCAGATCAGCTGCAGGCATCTGCATTTATATGAACAGCTCGAAAGCTATGGAATCCCTTACGTGTTCATACAGGGCTGCTTCGACCGGATGGAGGACAGACCACAGGTGCTGATGGATGACTGCAGGGGCGGATATATGATCACAAAGTATCTGTTAGACAATGGGCACCGTAGTATTGCCGGAATCTTCAAGGCGGATGACATCCAGGGGCAGAACCGCCATCGCGGCTATGTGCAGGCATTACAGGAAGCGGGTATGCTCTACGATCCCGATAAGGTGATATGGTTCCATACGGAGGATAGAAAGGTACATCCCCGGGAAGGAATTCTGCGACTACTGGCAAAGGGGATTTCACTGGATGCCGTCGTATGCTATAACGATCAGATCGCTATGCAGATCATTCCGGCACTGGCCTCCCGCGGGATCCGTGTTCCGGAGGATATTTCTGTCACCGGCTATGACAACTCATGCATGGCCATGGGAGATGGTTTTCACCTCACGACCATCGTGCATCCCCAGGAAAAACTGGGGGAGATGGCTGCACAGCTGTTGTTGTCTCTGCTGAGAGGGGAGACCTTGCAGCCGGAGCAGAGTAAAATCCTCATCCAGCCGGAGCTCGTGGTGGGAAACTCCTGCTGCGGTATATTCACCTCCAAATATACAACTTGTTAGTAGAAGCATACAAGTTGTAAAATGGAAATATCGAAATCGTATTTTTCAGAGGAGGTATTACTTATGTTACAGACGAAAAACTATCAATTCTGGTTTTGTACAGGCTCGCAGGACTTGTATGGAGACGAGTGCCTTGCGAAGGTGGCGGAGCATTCCCACAAAATCGTGGATGCCCTGAATGCTTCCGATGTGCTGCCCTACGAGGTCGTATGGAAGCCGACCCTGATCACCAACGAGCTGATCCGCCGCACCTTCAATGAAGCCAATCTGGATGAAAACTGCGCCGGCGTGATCACCTGGATGCATACCTTTTCTCCGGCGAAATCATGGATCCTGGGATTGCAGGAGTATCGCAAACCGTTGCTGCATTTCCATACGCAGTTTAACGAGGAGCTGCCCTATGATACCATTGATATGGACTTCATGAATGAGAACCAGTCTGCACATGGTGACAGAGAGTACGGCCACATTGTCAGCCGTATGCGTATGGAGCGTAAGGTGGTGGTGGGCCATTGGTCAGACCCGGTGGTACAGGGCAAACTCGCATCCTGGATGCGCACCGCGGTAGGCGTGGTGGAGAGCAGCCATATCCGTGTCATGCGTGTGGCAGATAATATGCGCAATGTAGCGGTAACCGAGGGCGACAAGGTAGAGGCACAGATCAAGTTTGGCTGGGAAGTAGATGCTTACCCCGTAAACGAGATCGCAGAGAGTGTAGATGCAGTTTCCGAATCTGATGTCAATGCTCTTGTAGATGAGTACTATGAGAAGTATAATATTTTATTAGAGGGAAGAGATCCCGGAGAGTTCAGAAAGCATGTAGCGGTGCAGGCACAGATCGAACTGGGTTTTGAACGCTTCCTGGAGGAGAAAAACTATCAGGCGATCGTGACCCATTTCGGTGATCTGGGTGCCCTGAAGCAGCTACCGGGACTGGCGATCCAGCGGCTGATGGAGAAAGGCTACGGCTTCGGTGCGGAAGGCGACTGGAAAGTAGCAGCCATTGTGCGTCTGATGAAGATCATGACCGGGGGAGTGAAGGATGCCAAGGGTACTTCCATGCTGGAGGACTATACCTATAATCTGGTCAAGGGAAAAGAGGGTATTCTGGAAGCTCATATGTTGGAAATCTGTCCTACTATTGCGGACGGTCCGATCAGCATCAAATGCCAGCCTCTGTCCATGGGAGACAGAGAGGATCCCGCCAGACTGGTATTTACTTCCAAGGAGGGACACGGCATTGCTACATCCCTGATCGATCTGGGCAATCGTTTCCGCCTGATCATCAATGATGTGAACTGTAAGAAAGTGGAGAAACCTATGCCAAAGCTGCCCGTAGCCACCAATTTCTGGACACCGGAGCCGGATATGTATACCGGAGCGGAAGCCTGGATCCTGGCAGGCGGTGCGCATCATACCGCCTTTACCTATGATCTGACGGCTGAGCAGATGGGTGACTGGGCAGCTATGATGGGTATCGAGGCTGTATATATCGACAAGGATACAAAGATCCGTGATCTGAAGAGAGACTTGATGCTGGGAGAGGTATTCTACCGCTAGGGTACTTCAAGTGGACAGGAACCCCAAAAACTTCTATCCGCAGTAAAAAGAAGGGTATCGTAAAAATGTTAAAAGTGTTTTTGGTGGAGGATGAATTCGTCATCCGCGAGGGAATCAAAAATAATATCGACTGGGAGACTCATGGCTATGAGTTCTGTGGGGAGGCCGGTGACGGAGAACTGGCCTATCCCATGATCCAGAGGCTGCGTCCGGATATCGTGATCACTGATATCCGGATGCCGTTTATGGACGGGCTGGAGCTCAGCAGACTGATCCGCAGAGAGCTTCCGGACATCGAGATCATCATTCTGTCCGGTTATCAGGAATTTGAATACGCGAAGGAAGCCATCAAACTGGGGGTGGCGCAGTATTTGTCCAAGCCGATTAACGGAGAGGAACTTCTGGCCGAACTGGAGGAACTCTCAGCAAAGATCGAGGAAAAACGCAGAGCTACCCAGATCCGTGAGCGCTATTTGAAGGAGATGGAGGAAAATACACTCAGAGAGCGAAAAAAACTGTTCCAGAGTCTGGTCGTTGGCGATAATACCGCAGCAGAATTACTGGAGTCAGCGGAGAGACTCGGCATCGATCTGTCGGCACCGTGGTACAATATTATTTTATTTAAGACGCAGTCACTGCGCCATGCACAGGACGAATACTCCGGCAGCCTGATCCGCATCGAAGAAGAACTGCGGTCACTGGAGGACGGAACAACGGTAGTATCATTTGACCGTAACCTGGAGGGCAAAGCATTTCTGCTAAAGGCGGAATCTGAAGAACAGTTACAGCTTCAGCAGCAGGAATATATTGAGAAGATCAAAGATATTATGGAAAAGTATGAGCACGTCCACTATTTCGGAGGCATTGGCAGACCGGTGAACCGTCTGCGGGAGCTTCCGGCCTCCTTTGAACAGGCCAGTCATGCTTTTGCTCACAGGTATCTGGTGCAGGACAGCCGCATCCTGGATGGCGGGTATCTGGCACAGGGAACGGAAGAAGAGCACTTTGATATCAAGCAAGTCAATCCCAAACAGATCGATCGGACCAGGATCCAGGAATTCTTAAAGCAGGGAGACAGAGAAGAGGTCGTTTATTTCGTAGAAGAATTTTTCCGGGATCTGAGCAACAAAGCACTGCAGTCCAATATTTTCAGGCAGTACATCACGATGGATGCTTATTTCTGCGTGGCGGATTTCCTGGAAAGCCTGTCAACAGATACGCAGGATCCGGAGACTCCGAGCCAGGATGAGAAGACGCAGCAGGACAGCGACAGTGCTATACAGTATATTATACGGATCCTGGACAAAGCGCTGGAAGCAAGAGACAGAGTAGCCAGCAGCCGCTATGACGATGTGGTGGAGCAGGTGATGAAATATATAGAGGAAAACTATGCAGAAGAGGAGCTGTCATTGAATCTGCTGGCATCCCACGTGAATTTCTCACCGAATCATCTGAGCATGATCTTCAGTCAGCAGACAGGGATGAGTTTCATTAAATATCTGACGGATTACCGTATGAACAAAGCAAAGGAATTATTGCGCTGCACCGGCAAACGCAGCAGCCTGATCAGTCAGGAGGTAGGGTACAAGGACCCTCATTATTTTTCCTATCTGTTCAAAAAGACCCAGGGGATGACACCTACCCAGTATCGGGGCGGCATCAAATAGCCACGATCGCGGAAAGGACTTCTTATGAGAAAAAAGTTAAAAGAAATTTACGATCATTCTACGCTCGTGGCAAAGATAAGATATTCTTATCTTTGCCTTTTAGTGCCTTTTGTATTGTTTCTGATCTTCTGTTTCTATAATCTGTGGAATAACAATCGCAGATATGAGGACATGGTCAATTCCTCTGTTATGGCCAGTCAGTTCAGCCTGGATTTCCAAAAGGATTTTGATTATGAGACCTATCTCCTCATTGTGGGCAACAAGACGCTGGAGGAATCCAGTCTCCATGCCATGCTGGAGGAAGCAGATGAGATCGTGGCAGGACTGGAGGAATTAACTGAATCACAGGAGAATCGCAAGCGCCTGACCAGCGTAAAGAAATATCTGAATAACCTGGGAACCTATATTGGAAGGATCGAGGACAATATCCGTGAGGGTAACCGTTACGAAGATAATATAGAAATCTGGGAAAATGATGTACAGATCGTGACATCTCTGGTAGGAGACACGATGTCACGATACATCTATTATGAGATCCGTGGGATCCAGGAGAGCAGACAGCAGTATCAGGACTTTTTTGTGAATATGATCCGGTTTTCTGTGATCGCTTTTGCATTGATCCTGATGTTGTGTTTATTTTTATCCTATTATATTCCGCTGAGTATTACAAGACCTATCAGACGACTGACCCAGGTGACAGATCAGGTGGCGAAAGGGGATCTGACGGTACGATCGGATGTGACCGGCGGATTGGAGGCCCGGGTGCTCAGCGATTCTATGAATACCATGATCGACAAGATCAATGAACTGCTGGAGCAGGTGAAGACCGAGCAGGTACGCCTGCGCAAGGCGGAATTTGAACTGCTGCAGTCCCAGATCAATCCTCATTTTCTATATAATACGCTGGATGCCATCGTATGGCTGGCGGAGGCCGGTGAACAGAAAAAGGTTGTGAGTATGGTAGGCAGTCTGTCCGATTTCTTCCGCATTTCATTAAATCAGGGACAGGATATTCTGGATGTCAGGGAAGAGCTTCAGCATGTGCGCAGCTATCTGGAAATCCAGCAGATGCGCTATCAGGATATTCTCCAATATGAAATCTGCGTGCCGGAAGAACTGTACTCCAGCCGGATACCCAAGATCACATTGCAGCCGCTGGTGGAAAATGCGCTGTACCACGGCATTAAGAACAAACGGGGAAAGGGTATGATCCGCATTGATGGGGAAATGGAGGACAGTGACTGTATCCTGCGGATCACCGACAATGGCAGGGGCATGACACCGGAACGCCTGGGACAGGTACGGGAGGGCATCCGCAATCGAAATGCCTGTGAGACGGAAATCTACGGACTTTATAATGTAAATGAACGGATCCGTTTGAACTTCGGGGAAAAGTATGGGATCACCATTACCAGTACCTATGGCGAGGGAACCTGCGTGACGGTACGGCTGCCGGAATATACTTTGTGAGAAAAATAAACCATCATCGTAAAATATTCAACCGTTTACGAGGGCGGTTCTTTTTTGCCATAAAAATTCCAACTTTTCCGAGAGGTATCTTCATGGTTTTTTGCTTTTTTTCACGATAAAATAGGATCATCAAAGAAATAGTTCTTTGAACAACAAAAAAATTGGGAGGTTACACAATGAAAAAGAAAATTTTAGCAGCAGTAATGGCAGCAACCATGGTATTTAGTCTGGTAGCATGCGGCTCCTCTGATGCGGGCAGCAGCGCAGCTACCGGAAGTGCAGCTACGGACACCGCAAGCGCCGGAGCTACAAGCACGGATGCATCCGGAGATCTGATCAAGGTCGGTATCATTAACAATGACCCTAACGAGTCCGGTTATCGTACTGCAAATGATAAAGATATGAAGAATACTTTCACTGAGGCAAACGGCTACGAAGCATCCTTCGCATACAGCTTAAAGAACGACGAGCAGATCACCGCAGCACAGAAGTTCATCCAGGATGGCGTTGACTACCTGCTTCTGTCCGCAGCAGATACTGCCGGCTGGGATTCCGTATTGAAGGACGCACAGGATGCAGGTATCAGAGTTATCCTCTTCGACCGTACCATTGATGCAGATGAGAGCCTGTATGAGGCATCCATCGTATCCGATATGGCAAAGGAAGGCCAGACCGCAGTTGACTGGTTAAAGAGCCAGAACTTAAGTGAATATAACATCATTCATTTACAGGGTGTTATGGGTTCTGCAGCACAGCAGGGACGTACCGGTGCCCTGGATGACGCGGCAGCAAACGACGGCTTCAATCTCGTAACACAGCAGACCGCTGAGTGGAACGCAGAGAAAGCACA
>ULRT01045658.1_pt1 | contig 11388 bp, 8 predicted proteins | sample 1955711 | NCBI WGS metagenome assembly ULRT01 (sample SAMEA4835690, study PRJEB28245) | human gut metagenome | biome: gut microbiome; material: fecal sample | place: Denmark | collected 2008 | reverse complement strand
GATTTTTATGTTCTTTGAAGTTTTACCGGACAGCAATAATTTGAAATTACAAACTTGTAGGACACAATGTTAACCTCTAATGATTGGATTTACCCATAACAATAAGAGTTACAATATCAGGGTGAGGCCCAATTGCAGCTTATCGGTAATGTTTGTTTTTTGTAAAAAAAAATCCCCTTGTCACCCCGTGTGGGGTGCAAGGGGATTTCAAGCAACTATGGCTTTCTTTCATTCAATATTTTCAGAAAGGGAAAGTTTCGCGATGATTAATCGCGACGAGGACGACGAGGAGCGTGACCGCCTTCAGCGCCACCTTCGCGGCGTGGACGACGTGCGGGACGTTCTTCCCAGCCTTCGGGCTTCTCCTCCAATACGCGGTGTGAGAGTCGGAACTTACCCGTCTTCTCATCAATCTCAAGGAGCTTCACTTGAATGGTATCGCCTTCCTTAATGCCAGCTTCTTCAACTGACTCAAGACGCTTCCAAGCAATCTCTGAGATGTGGAGCAAACCTTCCTTGCCAGGCATGAACTCTACGAAGCAACCGTAAGGCATAATGCTTACTACCTTAGCGTCGTAAACTTCGCCTACTTCAGGAATGGCTACGATTGCACGAATCTTAGCTACAGCAGCGTCGATGCTATCTTTGTTAGGACCTGATACTTGAATCTTGCCTACGCCGTCAGCCTCTTCGATTGTGATAGTTGCACCCGTATCTTCTTGCATACCCTGGATGATCTTACCGCCCGGGCCAATAACGGCTCCGATAAATTCTTTAGGAATATCGAAGGCTTCAATGCGGGGTACGTGAGGTTTGAGTTCTGCACGGGGAGCGGGCATCGTTTCAAGGATCTTGCCCAAAATGTGTTCACGTGCTTGTTTAGCTTGTGCAAGGGCCTTTTCAAGGATTTCGTATGAAAGACCATCGCACTTAATATCCATTTGAGTGGCAGTAAGACCCTTAGCAGTACCCGTAGTCTTAAAGTCCATATCGCCTAAGTGGTCTTCATCACCAAGAATGTCGCTCAATACAGCGTACTTCTCTTCGCCAGGGTTCTTAATCAGTCCCATTGCGATACCACTTACAGGAGCCTTGATGGGCACACCAGCGTCCATAAGAGCGAGCGTACCAGCGCAAACTGTAGCCATTGATGAAGAACCATTTGACTCAAGAATGTCACTTACTACGCGTACAGTGTAGGGATAGTCTGCAGGAATTTGCCCCTTGAGGGCGCGCCATGCTAAGTGGCCGTGACCGATTTCACGACGACCTACACCGCGTTGTGCCTTAGCTTCGCCTGTAGAGAAGGGAGGGAAATTGTAGTGTAACAAGAAGCGCATGTAGCTCTTGTCAAGCACGTCGTCCACCATCTTCTCGTCTAACTTCGTACCGAGTGTAGCAGTGGCCAAAGCTTGTGTTTCACCACGGGTGAAGATAGCTGAGCCGTGAGGCATGGGGAGGGGTGATACTTCACACCAGATAGGACGAATGTCAGTAGTCTTACGACCGTCGAGGCGCTTGCCCTCGTCTAAGATGCAACGGCGCATAGCGTCGCGCTCTACGTCGTGGTAGTAGCGGTCAACCATGGCATTCTTCTCTTCCAACTCATCGGCAGAAAGTTCGGGGTGAGCCGCAGCGTAACGTTCCTTGAAGTCTTCACGAATTTGTGTGAAGGCGTCTTCGCGTTGGTGCTTATCGTGGTCGCCAGCTTCGGCAATGGCGTAAGCGGGCTGGTAGCATTCGTCTTTAACTTGCTGACGGAGCTCTTCATCATTTACCTCGTCATCATATTCGCGCTTAACGTCCGTGCCGAGTTCCTTAGAGAGTTCCTTTTGTAATTGACACATAGGCTTAATGGCCTCGTGAGCGGCCTTGAGAGCTTCGAGCAGTGCGCTTTCGGGCACTTCGTCCATTTCGCCTTCTACCATCATGATGTTCTCTTCCGTAGCACCTACCATGATGTCCATGTCAGCGTGCTTGAGTTGTTCGTAGGTAGGGTTAACTACGTATTCGCCATTGATGCGAGCTACGCGAACCTCAGAGATCGGGCCTTCGAAGGGAATGTCGCTGGCAGCCAAGGCCGCTGAAGCAGCGAAACCAGCCAATGCGTCTGGCATGTCAACGCCATCAGCAGAGAAGAGCGTGATGTTAACGTATACCTCGCAGTGGTAGTCAGAAGGGAAGAGGGGACGCAATGCACGGTCAACAAGGCGAGAAGTCAAGATTTCGTAATCGCCTGCGCGGCCTTCGCGCTTAGTGAAGCCACCAGGGAAACGACCTGCTGCACTATATTTTTCTTTGTAATCGCACTGTAAGGGCATAAAGTCTGTGCCGGGCTGAGCTGTCTTTGCAGCACAAACGGTGGCCAAAAGCATAGTGTTGTTCATGCGCAACATTACTGCGCCGTCAGCTTGCTTGGCCAACTTTCCTGTTTCGATGCTGATGGTGCGTCCGTCAGGCAACGAAACGGTTTTCGTTATCACGTTCATCTGATTGTTATTATGATTGTTGTTTTTTATTATCTTATAAGAAACGTGCAAAAATAGTAATTATTTTTCATGTGGTATTAAACTCTGCACCTTTTTTATTCACATACAACGATTTATGCTACAAAAAAAAGACTTGCCAAGTTCCCATTGCTTTTGTTAGAGCAATGAGGGCTTGACAAGTCTTTGAAGTTTAGTTTATGTTGTAAGGTATAATAAAAGAGAGGATTACTTACCTTTTTTAGCAGTTAGCTTTGTGTTGAGAATTTTGTAGCGCGGTTGTTGCTTCTTGCGAAGTTCAGCCATGTGTTGCTGACGCACGCTTTCGCCACGTGTCTTCCATTCCTCCATGGTGTAGAAGCGACCGGTGGCGGGGTCGAGATATTTAACTTCGGGAATGTAGGGCGCGGCTTTTGTATCCTGTCCGCCGACATTGCCAATGGGCTCAAGTTTGACAGCTGCGATGCCTTGGTTGACCATTCCCAATTCGCGAGCGGCAGCCATTGAGAGGTCTACCACGCGACCAGCGGCGTAGGGGCCACGATCGGTTACGCGAACGATCACTTCCTTTCCGTTTTTCTTGTTTGTTACCTTAATCAAGGTGCCAAAGGGAAGGGTGCGGTGGGCGCAAGTTAAACTGTCTTTGTGATAGCGCGAGCCATCGCTAGTGCGATGTCCGTGAGCGCGGTTGCTGTAGAAAGATGCCTTGCCGTGCTGTTGGGCATGGGCGTTAGTGGTGAATGCGAATGTTACGAGTGATGCTAATAATACTTGTTTAATAGTCATTTGTTTTGTTTTGCCACGAGGATTGCCGACGATGCTTGTGCTGTGGCAGCTTAGCCATACTGCCTATGCCGCACCATGGTTTGAACGGGAGGGGTGAACTTATAACAAGTCGAAAAGAACAGGAGGTAAAGAGTTTCATTATGCAATCACTATCGGCCTCAAATCTGCCTCAACTTGTCTAACTTCACGCGCCGTAATTTCGGCAAATGCACGAGGGACAATTTGTGTCTAAAATAGACCTTATAAGTGTCCGCCCCGTGAGGTTTACGGTTGCAAAGATACGCATTTTTCTTGGTTTGGCGAAACAATAAGTGTTGATAATCACCGCTTTAACATTTTTGGCCGTTGATTTTAAGACATTCGTTTACAAGCGTCTCTTAGATGGCGCAAGGCTTACAAACTGTGTGAGAATAGGCTTTTGGGCGTCCTGTTGCTTTGTTAAAAAGTATTGAATGAGTAAGAAAATGCAGCATGTAACGAATAGAAGTGTTAAATGCTTTTTTAACAACTCTAAAAGGCTTGTTTTGGTGTAAAAAAGCATAGTTTTCAATTGCCTTTGCTTACACTTTGCGCTTTTATTGTTACCTTTGTGGCCAATGAAAGCAGATAAATTCATGACACGAATATACACATTACTCATTGCGCTTTGTTGTACACTTGTCGTTGCAGCGCAAGATGCGTTGCCAACGGCCAATCCAACGATGACCTACGTAGACGCTGACGGACAGGAGGTGAGCGAGAGTCAGTACGACGGTTCGGCCCCCTTCCGCGCCACCTTTAAGGCTTGTCCTGAGAATGTGGGCGACTACACGCCACTTTATGAATGGCGCTTTACGCGGAGTGGCGAAAGCACTCCTTTTTTGGTGCGCTATGATGAAGACACAGAGTATGCCTTCAATCAATCGGGCACGTTCAGTGTTGAAGTGCGCATCAGTTTTGTGCAAGGCACCGACACGATAGCCTACGAAATGGACCAACCCTTCGCAGTGACCATCAGCGAGTCCAAACTTGAAGTTCCCAATGCCTTTACGCCCAATGGCGATGGCGTGAACGACGTGTTTAAGGTGAAGGACGGCTATCAGAGCATTGTATCGTTTAAGGCGATGGTCTTCGACCGCTGGGGCAAGAAACTCTATGAATGGACTGATCTATCGGGAGGTTGGGACGGCCGAAGCAACGGACACGATGTGCCCGACGGCACTTACTACCTCAACATTCAGGCGCGAGGCGCTGACGGACGAAAGTATAACATAAAAAAGGTAATCAACCTATTGCGTGGCTATAACGAAAACGGCACGTCAACAAACTAAAGGTCAATGTCAGAACAAAAGATTGAAATATTAGGAGCACGCGTTCATAATCTTAAGAACGTCGACGTAACCCTGCCCCGTTACAGCCTCTGCGTTGTAACGGGGCTCAGCGGTTCGGGCAAAAGTTCGTTGGCCTTCGACACGCTTTATGCCGAAGGGCAACGTCGTTATATCGAAACCTTCTCGGCTTATGCTCGCAACTTTTTAGATAACTTGGAGCGCCCCGATGTTGATAAAATTACAGGCCTTAGCCCCGTAATCAGCATTGAACAGAAGACTACGAATAAAAATCCTCGTTCGACGGTAGGCACCGTGACCGAGATATACGATTTCCTACGTCTACTCTACGCGCGTGCTGGCGAAGCTTACTCCTATGTGTCGGGCGAACCGATGGTGAAATATACCGAAGAGAAGATAGTCAACATGATACTTGACGATTATGAAGGCCATAAAGTCTACCTCCTTGCTCCCCTCATTCGCAATCGTAAGGGACATTATAAGGAACTCTTCGAAAGTACCCGTCGCAAAGGATTCTTGACTGTACGCGTTGACGGTGAATTGCGTGAGATTACTTCGGGCATGAAGCTCGACCGCTATAAGAACCACGACATTGAAGTAGTGGTTGATAAGTTAGCCGTACAAGCCAAAGACGGCGAACGATTGACCAAAAGCGTGGCCGAAACGTTGCGTCAAGGCCATGGTATGATGATGCTGCTCGATGCTGCCGACCACCAAGTGCGTTTTTATTCTAAGCAGTTGATGGATCCCGTATCAGGCATCGCGTATCGCGACCCCGCTCCTCACAACTTCTCGTTCAATTCTACGCAAGGAGCTTGCCCCAAGTGCAAGGGGTTAGGCTTTGTAAGCGTAATGGATCGCGACAAGGTAGTGCCCGACCCCAAGCTCTCTATCAAAGAAGGAGGACTCGCCCCTTTAGGTAAATATCGCAACGCTTTGATATTCTGGGAGATACAGACCGTCTTAGCCGATTACGACTGCGATCTCAAAACACCCATCTGCGATATTCCAGAAGAGGCTATGGACGAAGTGTTTAACGGCCGTGCCGACCGTCTACGCATTCCCGCCTCGACGGCTCATACTACTGACGACTATTATGTAGAGTTTGACGGCCTTGTAAAGTACATTCAGCAAATGGCCGACTCTGAGATGAGTGCCGCCTCGCAGCGGTGGGCAGAACAGTTCTCAAAGACGGCCCTCTGCCCAGCGTGTCACGGAGCACGACTCAACAAGGAGGCCTTGGCCTATCGCTTTGCAGGTAAGACCATTGCCGAACTGAGTAATATGGACATTGCCGAACTCTATGACTTCTTGCAACACGTTGAGGCTGAACTCAGCACCAAACAGCGCGCTATCGCCCACGAGATATTAAAGGAATTGCTCTCACGCCTAAAGTTCTTGCTTGATGTAGGACTTGACTACCTCTCGTTGGCTCGTTCGTCAATGACGCTATCAGGTGGCGAAAGTCAGCGCATACGTTTGGCCACACAGATTGGTTCGCAGTTGGTCAACGTTCTTTATATATTAGACGAACCGAGCATCGGACTTCATCAGCGCGACAACGTGCGCTTGATTAATTCACTTAAAGAATTGCGTGATTTGGGCAACACGGTCGTAGTCGTAGAGCATGACAAAGACATGATGTTGGCTGCCGACTACATCGTCGACATGGGACCTAAGGCAGGCCGTTTGGGCGGTGAGGTCGTATTTGAAGGTACGCCCCAACAGATGCTCCAAACGCAAACGCTCACCTCACAATACTTAAATGGCAAGCGCGAAATCAGCGTTCCTACAGTGCGACGCACAGGTAATGGAAAGACGTTGCACCTCATTGGTGCACGAGGTAACAATCTTAAAGGTGTGACGGTCGACATTCCGCTCGGCACACTCATCTGCGTAACGGGCGTTTCGGGCAGTGGCAAGAGTACACTTATTAACGATACGCTGTTGCCCATTCTTTCACAACACTTCTATCGCTCTCTACGCGAGCCTTTAGCTTACGATAGCATCGAGGGCATTGACTTGATAGATAAGGTAGTGGCCGTCGACCAAAGTCCGTTAGGCCGCACCCCGCGCTCCAATCCCGCCACCTACACGGGCGTGTTTGCTGACATTCGTTCGCTCTATGTCAACCTTCCTGAAGCTAAGATACGTGGTTACAAGCCTGGCCGCTTTAGTTTCAACGTACGAGGGGGCCGCTGTGAAGTGTGTAAGGGCAATGGTTATAAGACCATTGAAATGAACTTCTTGCCCGACGTCTACGTGCCTTGCGAGGCTTGTCATGGCAAACGTTACAATCACGAAACGCTCGAAGTGCGCTTTAAGGGCAAAAGCATTGCCGATGTGCTTGACATGACGATTAATCAAGCCGTAGAGTTTTTCGAAAACGTGCCCAACATCCTGCACAAGATTAAGACGCTGCAGGACGTTGGCCTTGGCTATATTAAGTTAGGTCAAAGCAGCACCACGCTTTCGGGAGGTGAAAGTCAGCGCGTAAAGTTGGCTACCGAACTCTCAAAGCGTGACACTGGACAGACGCTTTACATACTTGACGAGCCGACTACAGGACTTCACTTTGAGGACATTCGCGTACTAATGGACGTACTGCAAAAGTTAGTAGAACGTGGCAATACGGTTGTCGTGATAGAACACAACCTCGATGTGATCAAAGTGGCCGACTACCTTATCGAAATGGGTCCCGAAGGCGGTCGAGGTGGAGGCCAACTCCTCTACGAAGGCACCCCCGAAGGCCTTGTCGAAAGCGGCGTAGGTTATACGGGCAAGTTCTTGAAGGATGAACTTGCGCGTAGCGAATGTGCAAATGAGTAAATGTGCAAATGTGGGCGAAATGTGCAAATGTGAGAATGTGCAAATGTGCAAATGGTCGCCTTTGTACGCGCAGATATTCAAACATTATTCAAACATTCTCACATCTGCACATTTGCACATCTGCACATTCCCCCTCACATTCTCACATTTAAAAAAATTATTCACTCTTAATAAATTCAATTTTCTATGTTCGAAGGACAACCGAAAGGCTTGTATGCCCTTGCCCTTGCCAACACAGGCGAGCGCTTTGGTTATTACACCATGTTGGCCGTATTCGTACTCTTCCTCAAAGCCAACTTTGGTTGGGAGGCAGGTACAGCAGGCGCCGTATATGCTTGCTTCTTGGCCTTAGTTTATTTATTGCCCTTGTTTGGCGGTATGATAGCCGACAAGATTGGTTACAGTAAGTGCGTAACTACGGGTATCATCGTAATGTTCTTGGGCTATGCTCTGCTCTCTATTCCAGCAGGAGCTGGCACAATCGCTGCAGCCCTTATGTTTGGTGCACTCGTTATGATTAGCGTCGGCACCAGTTTGTTTAAGGGTAACCTCCAAGTAATGGTGGGCGACCTTTACAATTCGCCCGAGATGCAAGGCAAGCGCGACTCAGCCTTCTCTATCTTCTACATGGCCATTAACATTGGTGCCCTCTTTGCGCCCACTGCAGCCGTTAAGATTATGGAGTATGCACAGCACAGTTTAGGCGTAAGTGCAGCCGACTCTTACCACTATGCCTTTGGTGTAGCTTGCGTATCATTGATTGTGTCAATCGCCATTTATTATGGTTTCCAAGGCACATTCAAGCAAGTAATCGTTGCGCCCACTCGAAAGGACGCTGTCAAGACCACCGATGCTGCCGCCACTGAACCCGAACTCAGCAAGAGCGAAACGAAGGACCGCATTGTAGCCCTCTGTCTCGTGTTTGCCGTTGTTATCTTCTTCTGGATGGCTTTCCACCAGAATGGTTTGACGCTTACTTACTTCGCCGATGAATACACCCAGAAGCACGCTGTGGGCGTTGAAAGCATGCTGTTCGATGTTACCAACCTCTTGCTTTGCATTGTAATCATCTACGGCCTCTTCTTACTCTTCCAAAGCAAGACGGGTAAGGGTAAGATGATTTCAGCCCTTGTTATATTAGCTTGTTTGTGCGGTTTAGGTTATAAGTACGTCACACTCGATCCCAATGGTATTGGCATCGAAGCGCCTATCTTCCAACAGTTCAACCCCTGCTTCGTAGTAGGTCTTACCCCCATTAGTATGGCTATCTTCGCATGGTTGGCCAAGAAAGGTAAAGAACCTTCAGCACCTCGCAAGATTGGTTATGGTATGTTGGTGGCTGGTATCGGTTACGTAATCATGATATTGGCTTCAATCGGTGTAACTTCAGCTGATCAAAACACCGTTTCGCCCAACTGGCTTATCACTACTTATCTTGTCCTCACCTTTGGTGAATTGTTGCTCTCACCGATGGGTATCTCATTCGTGTCAAAGGTAGCACCTCCCAAACTCAAGGGTACGATGATGGGTGGTTGGTTTGTAGCCACTGCCGCTGGTAATATGTTGGTATCTATCCCCGGCTTCCTCTGGGGCAAAGTGCCTTTGGTAGTTGTATGGGGCGTATTAGTTGCCCTTTGTCTAATCTCATTCATCTTCATCTTCAGCGTGATGAAGAAGTTAGAGAAGGTTTGCTAATTCTATATAAACACATAATTACGGCCTCAGTCCTCTTTTAGGGCTGAGGCCGTAATTACTTTTACAATTTGTCGAAGAGGAAATAAATATTAATGTCTCTTTGTGAAATTCAAGTTACAACTTTCTTGAAAATTTTGTAATGCGCAGAGTTTGCATTACTTTTGCATGTATAATAAATAGACTCAATATGCGTAAACTACTCTTTACCTTCGCGCTCTTTGTTTTAGCGCTCACAACGCTCACCTCATTCACAACACGAGGCACAGCAGTTGACCAAAAGCGTTATGCCCTTTATGGCGTAGCCTTTTATAATCTCGAAAACCTCTTCGATACCTTACACGATGCGGGTAAAAATGACTACGAATTCTTGCCTAATGGCACGATGAAGTGGGGCAAGATGAAGTATGAGGCAAAGTTGCATAATATGAGCCGCGTACTCAGTGAACTCTGCACCGAGAAGCTGCGTAGCACGGGGGCGGCCGTTATCGGTGTGTCAGAGATTGAAAACTCTAACGTGCTCGATGATCTCTTGAAGCAACCTTCACTCGCAGGACGTGGTTATAAGTACGTCAACGTTTCCAGCTACGACCGTCGTGGTATAGAGTGTGCCTTCTTCTATAATCCCAAACTTTTCGATATGGAACGCTACTTCTGCGTACAATACAACTATGGCCCCACCAATAAGGTAGACGACCCCATGGTGGGTTTCTATATCGACGACAAAGGCAAAGTGCAAGCCTATGACCACCTACAGGGTGACACTACCTACATCACTCGTGGATTCCTCGTTATGGAAGGAAAGTTGGCAGGTGAAAAGATGTTCTTCATCGTCAATCACTGGCCCTCACGTGCAGCAGGTGACGAGGTGCGTCAGCGTGCTGGTTGGCAAGTACGTCAGTTGAAGAATGCATTGCAAAAGAGCGAACCTGGTGCCAAAGTTATCATCATGGGTGATATGAACGACGACCCAGGCAACAAGAGTATGACGACTCAGTTGGGCTGTAAGAGCGAAACGAAGGATGTGAAGGAGGGTGATATGTACAACCCCTGGTATAACACCCTTTATAAGGTAGGCCAAGGCACGTTGATGTACAATGGTAAGTGGAACCTCTTCGATCAAATTGTAGTGAGTGGCAACCTAATTGGCACAGATCGCAGCACCTTAAAGTATTATCAACACGCCATCTTTATGCCTCCCTACCTCTTCCAACAAGAGGGCAAGTATAAAGGCAACCCCTTGCGCACGCATGCAGGTGGTGTATGGCTCAATGGCTATTCTGACCACCTTCCCACCCAAATCTATTTGGTAAAGGAAGTAAAGTAACCCTAAACGTTCGATACAAGTATTATAGGGGCGAGTCTCATAGGCTCGCCCCTTTTTGTTGGGAAAATGTGCAAAGAATACATTCGCTTTCGCGCACCTTTTCTCGCCATGGTAAAATGAAAGCAAGCTTTCTTTTGCTCATTTGGCTTAACGAAAAGGTTTTCTTAAAATTGCACATCGAAAAACCTGTGCAGAACAATAGAAAAGCCTTATATTTGCAACGTGAAGAATAATCCTCTCTTTATCCTATTATGATTATAGAACAACCCGCTTGTTTCTTGCGCTGGCTCTATCCGCGAGCCCTATGGCGCATGAATCCCAACGAGCATGCTGTATATTTAACGTTTGACGATGGACCGATACCCGAGGTGACACCTTGGGTGCTCGACGTACTCGACCATTATGGCATTAAGGCCACATTCTTTATGGTAGGCGATAACATACGCAAACACCCCGAAGTCTTTGAAATGGTGAAGAGTAGGGGACATCGTTTGGGCAATCATACCTATAATCATATAGGCGGTTTGCGCCATGGCATACGTTCTTATATGCGTAATGTCGAAAAGGCCAATGAATATTTACAGACCGACCTATTCCGTCCGCCTCATGGCTGGCTGAAGTGGGAACAGTATATACGTGTGATGATGAAGTACCGTGTGGTGATGTGGGACCTCGTTACGCGTGATTATTCCATGCGTTTGAATGGTCGTGATGTGTTGCGCAATGTGAGGCATTATGCGCGCAATGGCAGTATTATAACCTTCCATGATTCCTTGCGTAGCCAAGACAAACTGCTTTATGCCTTGCCACGTTCTATTGAATGGTTGCAGAAGCAAGGTTATGAATTTAAGGTATTGCCGTAAAAACTGCGGTTTATCTGCCTAATTGCAAATTTCCTAAACATATATCCATACGTTTTCAAAACCTTTGATTTATCTTT
>ULRT01035100.1_pt1 | contig 11432 bp, 8 predicted proteins | sample 1955711 | NCBI WGS metagenome assembly ULRT01 (sample SAMEA4835690, study PRJEB28245) | human gut metagenome | biome: gut microbiome; material: fecal sample | place: Denmark | collected 2008 | reverse complement strand
GGTACCGGATCGCAAAGCTCACGGTCGAGCATGAACCCGTGGAGGAAGGTGGCGAGACGACTTCCGAGAATTTCTTTGAAGTGTGTATATGGCATGCAAGTACCTGCTATGAGAAGACACCGGAGGAGCAGATCACAAGGAAAACATTTCCGTTTGATGCAGAGGGAAGGGAAGCTGTGCTTGCATGGTTGAATGAACAGATACCGGAGAGGTGAGAGTATGAAGTTTTTACATTTGGCAGATTTACATCTGGGAAAAACATTGGGGGATTTTGATCTGAAGGATGACCAGCGGTACATCCTGCAGCAGATTTTGGAAATTGCAGAGACAAAGCAGGTCGATGCAGTTCTGATTGCCGGAGATGTGTTTGACAAGACGGTACCAAGTGAAGGGGCGGTGCAGATCTTGGACGAATTTATCCGTGAATTGGTTGAACGGCATTTGCAGGTCTATATGATCAGCGGAAACCATGATTCGGACGAGCGGCTGAATTTTGGAAGCAGCTTGTTTGAGGCAAATGATGTGCATATCGCTGCCAAATATCAGGGAAAATTATTTCATCATGTGATAGAGGATGCTTATGGAGCCGTACATATCTATCAGCTCCCGTTCGTGAAAGCATCGCAGGTGAAGCGTGCGTTCCCGGAGGCAAAGATCGAGACGTATGAGGATGCGGTGCGGGAGGTACTGGCACACGCAGAGATCAATCAGAAGCAGAGAAATATTTTAGTGGCGCATCAGTTTGTATCAGGAAAGGGTAAAGATCCAACACTGGGCGGTTCTGAGGGTGCATTGACGCAGCATGTTGGAACGGTAGAAAAAATCGGGTATGACTGTTTCGATGCATTTCGTTATGTGGCACTTGGACATATCCATTCCTCGCAGAGTGTCGGCAGAGAGGAAGTGCGGTATGCTGGTTCCCCGCTCAAATATTCTCTGTCAGAGGCTGGTCCGGTGAAGCAGATTCCGGGCGGCGTGCGCGAGCGGGATGGAGCAAAGCAGGTGCCAATCGTGACAGTGGATGGAGAAGGACAGGTGACGATCGAGCTGGAGAAGCTCGTTCCGCTGCGGGATCTCATTCATATCCGGGGAACATTTACAGAGATTGTAAAGGAAGAAAATCAAATCGAACATACAGAAGATTTTGTTTATGTAACGCTGACGGATGAGGACATTGTCCCGGATGCAATGCGGATCATGCGACAATATTATCCGAACACGATAAAGCTGGATTATGATAATTCCCGTACGCGAGAACTTTCCCATGTGGATGTGGTACAGGCAACACAGAGCCGGTCATATGAGGAACTGATCGGTGATTTTTATAAGCAGATGTATGGCGCCCAGATCAGCGAAGAGGAAATGGATATGATGAAGGACGTTGCGAAGGAGGTGGGAATCTATGAAGCCGACTAAATTGGTAATGCAGGCGTTTGGGGCGTATGCAGAGCAGACGGAGATTGATTTTACCCAATTTGAGGAGAAAGGTCTGTTCCTGATTTGTGGAGATACAGGTGCAGGAAAAACAACGATCTTTGATGCGATCAGCTATGCGCTTTATGGGGAAGCGAGCGGAAGCTACCGCGATACGAAGAATCTGAAAAGCGAGTACGTGGATAAGAAGGTGGAAAGCTTTGTCGATTTTTATTTTACGCATCAGGGCAAGGACTATCATGTGTGCAGAAAACCGAGCTTTAAGTATACCAACCGAAATGGTAAGCCGGATGAGCAGGCGGAAAAGGTGATCTTTTATCAGCCGGATGGAACAACGCTCGAAGGTGCGAAAAACATTGATGGAACGAAAGAGAAGCCAGGCGCGATACCTCAGCTTCTGAATATGGATGCCGGACAGTTTATGCAGGTTGCGATGATCGCGCAGGGAGAATTCTGGAAGCTGTTAAATGCGAAGACCAACGAGCGGACGGAAATTCTGCGTACGATCTTTCAGACCGATGCCTATAAGAAACTGGAACTGAAACTGAAAAATCGAATGGATGTAAGTTTTGCCGCGCGCAAGGAAAAGGAGCAGAGCATCTCCCAGTCGTTCCGTGAGGTAAAGGTGGAGCCAGCGGAGATTTCAGAAGGGATATCTGGAATTTTGACAGAGGACTTGGCGGAGGATTCGGAAGAACAACCGCGGTCGGTGGTACAGCGTATCTGTGACTTGCAGGAGAAGCTGCAGGACAGCAAAGCGGTGTGGAATATTGAGGAAATGCTTACGTTGCTGCAAGCTGCGATCGGGGAAGATACAGAAAAAGCAAAGCAAAAAGAAACTGTGCTTGCACAGGCGGAGGAAGAATTACAGAAGTTACAGGGCACACTCGTATCGGCAAAGGATAACAATGCAATTTTAGAGCGGTATGCACGGACGAAGGAAGAACGGGAAGTATTAGAATCACAAAAGGGATTATTTGAAGAACGAAGGATACAGCTTGATCGCACGAAGCAGGCAACCTATAAAGTAAAGCCGGAGTACGATGCATGGAGTGCCAAGGAACATGAATGGGAGCGGACAAAGCAGCTGATCACAGATGGCGCGCAGACGCTTGCGGATTGTCAGACACGTGCCGGGATGGCAGATGCAAAAGTGAAAGAGACGGAGGCTTTACGACCAGAAGCGGAGCAATGCCAGAAGATCGTGGATAAGGTGCGCGAGGAAGAACCACGTTACAAAGAGCGGGAAATGCTACAACACGAACTTGGACAAATCCAGTTGCAGCTTGCCGCACAGGAACAGCAGGAAGAGGCACTTGTAACAGCGGAACAGATGTTACAGAAGCGGATTGGAGAGCTACAGGAGCAGCAGGCAGTGTGGAAGGAAGAGCCACAGCAGCTTGCGCAGGCACAGGCGGAGCATGATAAGCTGCTGGACAGCCAGAAAAAGACAGAATCTATTGCAAAGAATCTGATTCCTGCATGGAGACGGAAGCAGCAGGAGTTAGAGGAAGCACAGCGTGAATACCGGGAAAATCAGGATGCGTATGAGTCTGCGAAGGAAGCATTTACCCATGCAGACAGGCTTTATCGGGCGAATCTGGTAGGAATTCTGGCAAGTGATCTGGCAGAGGGCGAACCGTGTCCGGTGTGTGGAGCCACGCATCATGAGAAGCTCGCGACGCTGGTTGAGGCATCTGTGACGGAGGAACAATGCAAAGAATTAAAGGCAGTGGAAGAGAAAAAACTGGATGCTTTTAATCAGGCAACTGCCAGCGCTTCGTCTTTGCGAGCAGATGTACAGGTAAAGGGGCAGCAGATAAAAGAGGAGATACGGGGATACATGACACCTGAGTTTATCGGTGGTGTTGAGGCATTAGAGGAATTGATTGTAAGCTTCGAGAGACAGCGGGAAAAGCTGGTGGATACTGTTGCGCAAAGCAGAGAGCGGCTGGATACATTACAGCAAAACTGTGAGAAGCTGCGCGAGGTGGAAGCTATGCTTGCACGTGCACAAGGGACAGAGATGGCGCGGCTTGCAGAGCAGCGAAAGTCGCTTGTAGAGGAGCGACAATCGCTCATTGCGAAGCAGGCTGCTTCACAGGCGACCTTAGCAGCATTACAGACATTATCGTATCCGGATTGGGAAGCCGCCATGCAGGCGGGGAATCATGCACTGGCACGTGTGAAGGAGATTCAGACAGCACTTGATACAGCAGCGAAAGAAAAGAAATCCGCAGATGAGGCGGTAGCACGTGTACAGGCGTCCATAGCAACGCAGAAGCAGGCACTCGAACAGCAAAAGTCCGATGCGCAGATGTTAAAACAGCGATTAAATGAGAAGCTGACGGCATGCCAGTTTGCATCGGTAGAGGAAATGCAGGCGCAGGTGGCAACAGATGCAGAGATACATGCGGAGGAAGCGAAACTGGCAGATTATGACAAAAAGGTAACGGAGGTTGCCGCCAGACTGTCACAGTTAGAACAGGAGCAGGATGCCAGACATCGGACGCTGGTTGATCTCGAACAGTTACAGCAGGAGCATACAAGCAAACGTGTACAGGTGGAAACACTTCGAACGGCTTTGCAGGCGATTACATTCCGTATCCAGAATAACTGCGAGAAACAACAGAATATCCGTGCACAGCAGGTGGCATACGAGAAAGCAAAGAAGGAAAATGATACGAGCTATCGGTTGTACACGCTTGTATCCGGGCAGACAAGAAACGGAAAGATTACGTTTGAGCAGTATATTCAGGCAGCAGGCTTTGACAGCATTCTTCAGGCTGCAAACCGGCATCTGCTTCCGATGAGTGACAACCAGTTTCAGTTGTACCGGCAGACGAATGCAGTTGGAAAACAGACCAATACATTTCTGGATCTGGAGGTGCTGGATATCAGCACAGGAAAACGCCGCCCGGTTGGAAATCTGTCAGGCGGCGAAAGTTTTAAAGCATCGTTATCTCTAGCGCTTGGCTTGTCGGATACAATTGTGGAAAATCGAGGCGGTATCCAGATGGATGCACTGTTTGTCGATGAGGGCTTTGGTACGTTGGATTCGAAGTCGCTGGAGGAGACAAAGGATGCGTTACTCAGCATGTCAGGAGAAAATAAGCTGGTCGGCATCATCAGCCACCGGGATGAACTGATGGATATTCCACAGAAGCTGCGCGTCACAAAAGGCAGAGGCGGCAGCCAGATTCAGATGGAACTGTGAAACTCGATCGTGTAAGTGTGCACGGCTTCGGCGTTTGCGATAAGCTTCTGCTCGCCCGGTTTCTCAGCCAGATCTCCGGTGAAATCCATGTTATCGGTGCGACCGAGCCAAGGCTCTAAGCAGACGTATGGACCATCCGGTTTTGACCAGATTCCGACATATGGGAAGTCCGTGCAGGTAAGCGTGACAAATGGCTTCTTGTCTGCATCGACTAGCCCCACGCTAGGAAGTTGTCCGTCTTCGAAGACGAGCGCGTCTTTGTCGAACAGCGTATCTGTAACAGGAACGTAGGCGTTACCGGCGTCGTTGAATGGATAACTCTTGCTCGTATCGGCAAGTCCGGAACCGGCTGCATCAAGCAGGAGATAGTGCCGCGGATTTGCATCCGGCAGGGCGATGGAATATTCGCTCCGCGCATGTCCCGGTGCAATCTGGAATCCCGGATGTCCGCCGATGGAATATAGCATCTCATCAGAACCAAGATTTTTCACTGTCCATGTGACGTGCAGGAGACGAGGATTTTCTGCATCGAAGCGGTGTGTGATTAGCAGTTCGAATTCAAATGGATAGATCTCCAGTGTCTCATCGGAATACACAAGCTTGTGCGTGATAGAATCAGTGGTTTCCTCGATGCAGGTAAATTCCGCATCGCGCGCGAAACCATGCTGTGTCTTCATGGCGTATGTATTTCCGTTGTAACGATAGGCACCGTCCTTCACCTTTCCGACAAATGGAAACAGCACCGGAGCATGACGGTTCCAGACTGCTGGATCGGCGCACCAGATCCGCTCGAAATCCTGTGCCTTATCGTAGACGCTTGTAAGCTCGGCACCGTGGTCGGATACCGTGACTTTTAAATAATCATTTTCGATCGTATGTAACATGTGGTTATTCCTCCTGCAAAATGGATTGTAATATAATTTGTTTACCAGTCGGTTGTCCCGGATGAAACATTTATTTCTAAATTAAAATAGATTCTCTTTCGTCAACATCTCGTCAACAATTCCCAGAATCGAATTAAGCTCATAGCGGAACCGCAATCTGGTTTCATCCAGACGGGATTTGCTCCAAAGTGTCTTTGTGAGTTCGAAAGAATTTTTCCCGTTATTTAGTGCCAGCGTGACTCTGCTGTTCTCAAATTCAATCTTCGTGTAGCCGTCGACCTTCTCATCTGCAGCAACAATATGTTCCATGAATTGTGGCGTGAGAATATAGAAGGCAAGCTCGTCATCGGAAGTGATTACCTTGAACTGCTGGTTGAATGGATCGCTCTCCATCTCAACTTTGTTCTGGCTCATGCCGAGAAATTCTGCCGCACCGCTGACGATACCGGAGAGAAAACCATTTTCTTTGCGTGGTAACGCGTTCTTTTCCGTCCGTTTTTATCCCGGTAGGTATCCTTATACTGCAGATGCAGATCGCAGAAGGTAAACGGAACCCCGCGATAAGTACCGGATACATAATCCGAGCCGGAGATACGATCGTAGTTTGGAAGAATGTTGCAGTTTTTCACGAAGTCCGGGTTGATATACTCATTTGGTGCGTATTTTTCAACCTGTACCTTCTCTGCAAGCACGCCTTTGACAAGGTATTCACCGGTCAGAGATTTGATTTTCCGTTCCAATGCATTTACAGACTTTCCGAGTACGACCAGAAATGGGATACAGAGAAGACCAAGGATTATGAAGAAGATTCCTTTCCCTATATTTCTGTCCCAATTTGCAAAGCCCCAGAAAATCGCTGCAGGCATGGCAATAAATAGAAGTGGATGAATAAAGTTTAGAAATTTAATCATCCGCTGCTTGCCGGAAATCTTCGATACAATCTGTGAATCGGATAGTTTTGAATCCATAATGTACACCCCCCCACTTATTTTGTAATATTTTGCATTATTATACATGGAAAAAACGATGAATGCAATGGAACTGACCGGTCGGATGCTGTATTATTTTTTGTTCTGCCTGTAATAATGTTTGCGTTGATGGTTATTCAGTTGTATTATGTAATTTGGATTGTAAAATATGTAGAAATATAAGAGATGTTTGAGATGGAGATGATGATAGATGACAATGGATGAATTACAGCCGGGGCAGAGTGCTTATATCACGGCGGTCGGCGGAGAAGGTGCCTTGCGGCATCATCTTCTGGATATGGGACTGACGCCGGGAACGGAAGTCACTCTGCAGAAGATTGCACCGATGGGTGACCCGGTACAGATGAAGGTGCGCGGATATGAGCTTACGCTGCGCTTGAGTGAGGCACAGAAAATAGATGTGGATCATGTGCATGAAAAGGAAGCGGAGGCGCCAAAACAGAATGTGCGTTATGAGTCGATTGAACACCCGGGAGTTGGTGAGTTAGGACAGGCGGATCCCACTCATGTACATGACGAGAAGACGGCTGTTCCGAAGGGCGGTAAGCTGACATTTGCGCTTGCCGGCAATCAGAACTGTGGCAAGACGACACTGTTTAACCAGCTGACCGGCGCCAATCAGCATGTCGGGAATTTCCCCGGTGTGACGGTTGACCGGAAGGATGGTACGATCCGGAATCATCCGGAGGCAACAGTGACAGATCTGCCTGGTATATATTCGCTTTCCCCGTATTCAAGCGAGGAGATTGTGACGCGGGAATTCCTGATTGAAGGTAAGCCAAGCGGCATTATCAATATTGTGGATGCGTCGAACTTAGAACGGAATCTGTGTCTGACGATGCAGCTGATGGAGCTTGGAATCCCGATGGTGCTTGCACTGAATATGATGGATGAGGTACGGGCGAACGGTGGTACGATCCGTGTCAATGAGCTCGAGCAGATACTTGGAATTCCGGTGGTGCCAATCTCGGCTGCGAAGAATGAAGGTATCGACGAACTGGTAAGCCATGCCATGCATGTGGCAAGATACCATGAACCGCCGGGAAGAATTGATTTCTGCCCGGACAGTAAGGATGACAAAGATCCGGTTGGAGCGGTGCATCGCTGTATCCATGCGGTTGCGCATATGATTGAAAATGATGCGAAGGAAGCCGATCTTCCTGTGCGGTTTGCTGCAACAAAGCTGATTGAGAAGGATACACCGATCGAGGATGCACTGCAGCTTGCAGAAGATAAGAAGGAAGCATTTGAGCAGATCGTGTCGGTCATGGAGAAGGAAACCGGGCTTGACCGGGAAGCGGCAATCGCCGATATGCGGTTTCAGTTTATCGGGAGATTGTGCGAGAAGACGGTTGTGCGTCCGCATGAGAGTAAAGAACACCGGAGAAGCGTAAAGATAGATAAGCTTCTGACAGGAAAATACACAGCGATTCCGTGCTTCATCGGGATTATGGCGATTGTTTTTGCCATGACCTTCAGCCTGCTTGGTGCGTGGTTGTCCGATGTGATGGCGCTTGGCGTTGATGCGGTCATTGGATGGATCGACAAGGGACTTATCGTTGCGCAGATTAATCCGGTGGTACGTTCACTTGTGGTGGATGGTATCTGTCAGGGCGTCGGAAGCGTCATCAGTTTTCTTCCTACGATCGTGATCCTGTTTTTCTTCCTGTCGATTCTGGAGGATACGGGCTATATGGCGCGGGTTGCATTTGTCATGGATAAACCGCTTCGTAAGATCGGATTATCGGGCAGAAGCTTCGTGCCGATGCTGATTGGATTTGGATGCTCTGTGCCTGCAATCATGGCGACACGGACACTCTCAAGTGAACGTGACCGGAAGATGACGATCCTGCTGACACCGTTTATGAGCTGTAGTGCGAAGCTTCCAATCTACACACTTATGATCAGTGCATTTGTGCAGCGGCAGTATCGTGTGTTTGCGATGGTCGGACTCTATCTGATTGGAATCGTGTGTGCAGTGATCTACGCACTGATTCTGAAGGTAACGAAATTCAAGGGTGAGCCGGTTCCTTTCGTCATGGAATTGCCGAACTACCGGCTGCCATCTGCCAAAAGCGTGTTGCACCTGATCTGGGAGAAAGCAAAGGGATTTATCCAGAAAGCATTTACGATTATCTTCCTTGCCTCAATCATTATCTGGTTCCTGCAGACCTTCGATCTGCGGTTTAATGTGGCTGCATCTGCGGATCAGAGTATGCTTGCCTTAATCGGAAGCCTGATTGCACCAATCTTCAAGCCGCTTGGATTCGGAGACTGGAGAGTGTCAACGGCGCTGATTACAGGATTTACCGCAAAAGAGAGCGTGGTATCAACGCTTACGGTTTTGCTCGGTGGTGATGTGACGAGCGTGGCAACGTTATTTACTCCTTTTACGGCAATGGTATTCCTGATCTTTACGCTGCTTTATACACCATGTGTGGCTGCGATTGCTACAGTGAAGCGGGAGATGGGCGGCACGAAAGCGGCTGTGATCACGGTTATTGCGCAGTGTCTCATCGCATGGGTTGTTGCATTCTTAGTCCATGCGGTTGGATTGGCATTTGGCATTGCGTGATTCGTCAGTGCATTTGTACATACAAACAAAGCGGAAATGCTTCCATGTGGGAAATGCGCTATTAACCGGCTCGGGAAATTATAATTGATAAATAATATCAAAAAAAACACTTGACATTCATTTTCGATAGGACTAGTATGTCGGTAAACAAAGAGCAAATGCTGAGAACAGAACAAGGTTTTCGAAAGGAAATACTTCAGAGAGCTGTCGGCTGGTGTGAGACAGTGTAGGATTTCGGGAATTATCCTCTGCGAGCAGTGCACTGAATTCCTAGAAGGACATTAGGTGTCACCGGTTTTCTACCGTTACATAGAAGCTTATTTCACAGATGACATGTTGAGATGATGCAAAAGATGCAAATATATCGATATGCGGTCTGTAAGATGAGAATGAGTGGTCGTATATGCGGCAAATAAAGTGGTAACGCGGAAGTTTAAACCTTCGTCTTTATATAAGACGGAGGTTTTTTATGTGTTTACTCTTTGTAACAAAAATATTCAGAAGGGAGTCGCCGCGTGGCGGGTGAGGAAGTATGAATGGTTTAGTAATTGTTTTAATCGGAATTGTAGTGTTGTTCGCGGGCTATCTTTTCTATGGCAGATGGCTTGCAAAGAAATGGGGACTTGATCCGAAGGCTGAAACTCCGGCAGTGAAGTACGAGGATGGAGAAGACTATGTTCCATCATCCAAATTCACGGTATTTTCACATCAGTTTTCATCCATTGCAGGTGCAGGCCCTGTAACCGGACCAATCCTTGCATCTGTATTCGGCTGGGTGCCGGTATTGCTCTGGCTGTTGATCGGTGGATTGTTCTTCGGAGCCGTACAGGATTTCGGTGCTTTGTATGCATCTGTGAAGAACGAAGGAAAATCGATGGGTATGATCATCGAGAAGTATATCGGTAAGGCAGGAAGAAAGCTTTTTATGCTGTTTTGCTGGTTGTTCACATTGCTTGTTATCGCAGCATTTACGGATATGGTAGCCGGAACCTTTGTTGGTAAGGGTGTTGCAGATATGGCGAAGGAGACAAGCTACGCAAATGCATCCGCCGCTTCTATCTCTATGTTGTTTATCGTAGCAGCAATTGTATTTGGTGTAATTCAGAAACATGTAAAGAATATGAATGAGGGCGTCAGAGCTGTCATTGCAATCGCACTTTTGGTAGGTATGTTTGCGCTTGGTATGCATTTTCCATGGTATGCTACAAAGAGTGCATGGATCTACATTGTTATGGCATATCTGTTCCTTGCATCGGTTATGCCAATGTGGTTACTGATGCAGCCACGTGATTACATGACGACATTCATGCTGCTTGGCATGATCATCGGTGCGGTTGTCGGTGTTGTCGTAGCACATCCAACGATGCAGCTCAATGCATATAACGGATTTAATGTCGGTGGAAATTATCTGTTCCCAACATTGTTTGTCACGATTGCCTGTGGTGCCGTTTCCGGATTCCACAGTCTGGTATCTTCCGGTACATCATCAAAGACGATCCGGAACGAGAAGGATATGCCGATGGTTGGTTATGGTGCCATGATTGTAGAGTCCTTGCTTGGTATCATCGCGTTGGTTGTTGTTGGTGCTGTTGCAGTCAATGGTACGAAGCCGGAGGGAACACCATTTGCAATCTTCTCCAGTGGTGTTGCAGGATTCCTGGAGAAGCTTGGTCTGCCGGTTCAGCTCGCAACTGTATTTATGACAATGTGTGTATCTGCACTTGCACTGACATCGCTTGATTCCGTTGCGCGTATCGGTCGTATGTCTTTCCAGGAGCTGTTCCTCGGCGATACAACCGATACATCCAAGATGCCTGTATGGCAGAAAATTTTGACTAACAAATATTTCGCAACTGTGGTAACATTATTCTTTGGATATTTACTGACACTTGGTGGATATACTAATGTATGGCCTTTGTTTGGTTCTGCAAACCAGTTGCTTGCAGCGCTTGTATTGATTGCGCTTGCAGTATTCTTGAAGACAACCGGAAGAACCGGCTGGACACTGTACGCACCAATGTTCATCATGCTTGCCGTAACATTTACTGCATTGGTACAGAAGACAATCGCACTTGTAAAGAACATCGCCGGCGGAAATGCAACAATGCTCGTCGATGGACTGCAGTTTATCGTCGCAATCCTGCTGATGGTACTTGGTGTGCTGGTTGCATTTAGTTGTCTGAAGAAGCTGTTCACGAAGAAAGCAGAGGCTGAAAATTAGGAGAATTGCGAAATAAGAAAGTGTAAGCATATATTTCAATATGATTCATTTCATATACGATGTATTGAAACTAAGAAGTTCTAAATGTTCTTGGTTTATATTTAGAAATTAT
>ULRT01055725.1_pt1 | contig 11573 bp, 9 predicted proteins | sample 1955711 | NCBI WGS metagenome assembly ULRT01 (sample SAMEA4835690, study PRJEB28245) | human gut metagenome | biome: gut microbiome; material: fecal sample | place: Denmark | collected 2008 | reverse complement strand
GCAGGTCAGCCGCCGCTATCAGCTGGCCAAGCGCCGCCAGCAGAAACTCCTGCGCTCGAGCGAGGAGGCGGGGCGGTATCTCGTGCCGCTGTATCTGTATGAGCGCGCCGAGGTCGTCTACCTCCTGTGTCTGGACGCCAAGGGCGGCCTCATCAGCTGCCGGGAGGTCGGGCGCGGCGTCGTCAATGCCGCTGAGGTGTCCGTGCGCACCATCGTCGAGACGGCGCTGTCGCAAAAGGCGGTGTCCGTCATCCTCAGCCACAACCACGTCGACGCCTACGCGCTGCCGTCGCGCGAGGACGAGCTGACGACCAAGCGTGTGCGCGATGCACTTTTGCTCGTAGGAATCACGCTGGCGGATCATATCATCGTCTGCGGCGAGGATTATGTGTCGTTTGCCGACAGCGGCCTGCTCTGAATCATCACCGGCGGCGCAAATCCTGCATTTTGCCTGTCAAGCCTTTTTTCAAATCTCTCGCTCACGCGAGAGATTTGTATTATGGTAACAAAATTGCGGTTTATAAAATCCACAAAGTCCGTTTCCGGATTTGGATGTTTTGTGTAAAAGAGCGGCAATGCATTGAAAACACTGGAATATTTGCGTGTTGAAAACCCTGTTGAAAATGTTGATAACTCACAGCAAAGGCGAAGACGATAGAATGTTATGTAAACATAATGTCACGAAAATGTAAGAACTTCGATTTGCACCCTATCCGCAAATGCCTGAAATAACGCGGGTTTGCGGCGGCGGGTAACAGTGCAAATTCTGCACAAGCGACATGGATCGAAGATAACCGACAAAACGTGCAAAAAAACAACATTTTTTCATGCATGAAAACAATTAGTAATCATCGAACTTTGGTGTTGACATCCGCAGAGACTTGTGATAGAATGTGCAAGCTGTTAGAAATTCGCTAGTGTAGCTCAGTTGGTAGAGCAGCTGATTCGTAATCAGCAGGTCGTGTGTTCGAGTCACATCACTAGCTCCATTAAAAACCCTGTAATTCCAATGGTTACAGGGTTTTTTCTTTGCTTTGAGGCTGTAAAAATCTAGGAGTAAATTGGGCTCCTTTCGGCTATAAAATGCTCTGTGATGCTGCACCTGCGATGCACCAAAACACTGGGCAATTGTCCGTAAATCACTCCGTGCGACTGCGTTTTCACAAGCCGTGACATAGACAAATGGTGCGCAGGAGGACATGGATTGCATTGAAATGAAATACTTGTTATAATATTTTGTATAGTAATCGACCAGGGGGAATTGCTTGTGGATTTCAGACAGCTTGAGACATTTGTGGAAGTCTGTGAACAGATGAGCTTTACAAAGGCGGCGAGCAATCTGTACATCAGTCAGCAAGGGGTCAGCAAGAGCATAAAGACCCTTGAGGACGAATTAGGTGTTTCTCTGTTTCTGCGCACGAATTCTTCCATTTCGCTGACGAATTACGGCGTGATACTTCAGCGCTATGCGGAGGATCTCGTTAACAACTATACGAAAGTCCTTACAGAAATCAATACTGAAAAGAACCGCGATAGAAATGGTATAACGCTTGGCTTCCCTAACGGGATTGCGAATTTTTTTCCGGCAGAAATCTTTGAGACTTATCTGAAAAGCCATCCGAACGTCCGGATCTCAATCAGAGAGTATACAGACACAGAGGTTGATGAAGCGCTGGTGAGAGGAGACATTGATATCGGATTCTGTGTTGTTCCGGTAGACAAAGAGAAGCTGAACATACAGCATACACATAACATGAATCTTTATTTCATGCTTAGTGAGGCGCACCCGCTTGCCGGAGAGGCATCACTCGATCTGCGCCAGCTCAAAAACGACAGCTTTATCGCAATGGGAGACGAGGGGAAAGGACGCACAAGCTTTCTCGAACGCTGCCGCAAAGCGGGCTTCTTTCCCAATATAAACGTGACTGTTGCAGATACGGAACTGATGATGGAGCTGTGCCGCAAAAATTTGGGAATAGGGGTGTATGCGGGGGAACGCCCGTTGGAACTTCCGGGACTCAGAATCGTCCCGGATAAGCTGCACGTGTGGGAATTTTCAATCTGCATTTGCACTGCTGCAGGTCACGGCGTGACTGCACAGGAGGCTGAATTGATCAAATGCTTCCGCAAATGGTGATATACGCCTTATAATATCGCCTGCATGTTCCATGGCAAAGCCTATAATTATTTCTACAGCGCAAGCTACCGGCAGATTCTTTGCCGGTAGCTTATCTTTTTGCATTTGCCACAACTACTTGTTGTGACGAGTACAAAAAGGTCTCACTGTCAAACGTTTAACAGGCGTGCTATAATCAGAACAGCAAATGACAATAAATTAACTTTTCCCGGGAAGAAATCAGAAGCAGATCGTGCCATCCAAAGAAAGGAAATCATAGATATGTACGAATGCCAGTATCCAAATCTTTTCAAGCCGCTTAAGCTGGGGAATACCATTTTACGCAACCGGATCTTTGCAGCTCCTACCGGTTACTGCGACCTTACAGTCGAGAATATCGCGACCGAGCCCCTGATGGCATACTACGAGAGCAAGGCGCGCGGCGGCTGCGCTGTTGTCCATGTAGGGGAGGCATACATCGATTCCGTACATGGTGTGGATATCCCTAAATATCTCAAACTCGACAGCGACGACTGTGTGTCCCACCTTGCAACAGTTGCCGATGCGATCAATAAGCACGGTGCCATCGCCTCTATTGAGCTTATGCACGCCGGTATGTTTTCCAGTCAGTCATATATTGAGGGGCATCAGGTGTGGGCGCCGTCGGACACGGTCATTAAGACCGACAGCGACAAAGCAAGCGCGCGTCTCAACGGCGCGTTTCTTCCGGAGATGCCTGAGGAGGAGATCCTGAATACCATTGAGCTTTACGCGCAGGCAGCAAAGCGCGTTCAGCTTGCGGGCTTCAAAATGGTCCTTCTTCACGGCGGCCATGGCTGGCTGCTTCATCAGTTCATGAGCCCGCTTACCAATCACCGTACCGATCGATGGGGCGGCAGCGCGGAGAACAGATGCCGCTTTGCGGTCATGGTCTGTGACAGGATCAAAGAGGTCTGCGGCAAGAATTTCATGATCGACTTCAGAATGTCCGCATCCGAGGTCAACTCTGTCGGTTATGGTATCGAAAATGGCGTTGCGTGCGCAAAGCAGCTTGATGGTCACTGTGATATCATCCATTGCTCTGTTGGCAACCACGAGGTCATTGAGTCGTTTGTTGTCATGCACCCATCCATGTTCCTTGAGGATGGCGTCAACATGAAGTTTGCCGCTGAGGTCAAAAAGCATGTTAAGACCCCTGTTGCGGCCGTTGGTTCCTTCAGCGACCCGGCGATGATGGAAAAAGCGCTTGCTGACGGATTGGCAGATGTCATCGAAATCGGCAGAGGCGTTATTGCCGATCCCGACCTGCCCAACAAAGCGAGAATGGGTAAGGCGGACGAGATCAACCAGTGCCTGCGCTGCTACACCTGTTTCAGCCAGCTTATTACCACCGGACAGTACGGCTGCGCGATCAATCCCACCACAGGGCGCGAGCTTGAGTGCAAATATGATACGCCGCCCGTGCATAAGCGGAATGTCGTGGTTGTCGGCGGCGGTATCGGAGGCATGGAGGCGGCGCTGATCGCTGCCGAGCGCGGCCATAAGGTCACGGTCATCGAGAAAGCTGACAGACTCGGCGGCGTGCTCCTCATTGAGGAGGACGTTTCTTTCAAAACCAAGCTCAAGCTGTATATCGACACGCAAGCCAGAAAGGTCATGAAGAATGACAACATCACTGTGATGCTCAGCACCGAGGCTACGCCGGAGCTTGTCAGCAGCATGGAACCTGATGCCGTTATCGCGGCTCTTGGTTCCCGGCCTGCGATTCCTACCTATCTGCCTGGCTACGACAAGGCGAACGTCATGCCTGCGGAGTACGCCTACACCCATGCCGATGAGGTTGGCGGCAAGGTCGTTGTAATTGGCGGTGGTCTCGTCGGTGCAGAGCTTGCGCTTCATCTGGCAAGCTGCGGCAAGGACGTCACCATCATGCATCGTCATGCGTGCATCAAGTGTGGTGCAAACGGTCTGCATGGTCAGGCGATCAATGAGCAGATTCGCATTCACAAGGTAGGTACGGCCTTCAACACCAGCCCCGTTGAAATTACCGATGACGGAGTTATCGGCAGAAATGCGGAAGGGGAACAGCTCTATCCGGCAGACACCGTCATTTATGCTGTCGGTCAGCGTCCGCTTGCCGAGGAGGCGGAGCAGTTCCATTTCTGTGCGCCGGAGTTCTATACGATCGGGGACTGCGTGACTCCTGCGACGATCTATCAGGCAACATCTCAGGCTTTCTATGCCGCAAGAGATATCGGCCGCCTTTGAGTGTTTGTATGTAACGAGGTGTTCAGACTATGAGCTCATTCAATAAATATCCGCATGTCTTCTCGCCTATAAAGATAGGCGGCATGGAGGTCAAGAACCGCATGCAGTTCTCTCCTATGGTCTCCAGCCTCTCAACGCCCACCGGCGGCGTGTCTCCGGAGCTTCTCGGATATATTAAGTATCAGGCCCAGAGTGGTGTGGGCGTTATCACGATCGGTTCTACACCCATCAACCATACGAACGGTGTTGACTTTTTTGGCGCGCTTGACGTTACAAGTGATGACAATATGACCGATCTGCGCCGCATTTCCGAGATCGTGCACCGCTACGGCGCGAAGCTTTCCTGCGAGCTTGTCCACGCGGGCCGCTCCGCTCCGAAGCAGTTTCGTCCCAACTCGCCGGCGATCGCTCCCTCTGCGATCCCCGTTGAAAATGGCCCGACCGACATCCGCGAGATGGATGAGCGGGATATGGAAACCATCCGTAACGAGTATTGTGACGTTGCGCAGCGCCTGATGAAATCCGGTTTTGATATGGTCATGGTACACGCGGCGCACGGGAATCTTCTTGCACAGTTTCTGTCTCCCAAATACAATCAGCGCACAGATGAATACGGCGGCAGCTTTGAAAACAGAGCCCGCTGGCCGCTCTCGGTACTAAAAGCAATGCGGGAGCGTGTAGGCGACGGCCTGTGCATCGATATGCGCATCAGCGGCGATGAACTGGTTCCGGGCGGTATGGGGATCGAAGAGACAAAGGCGTTTATCCGTCTTGCCCAGGAATACATAGATACCGTTCATGTCTCACAAGGACTCATTGTTGAGCCAAAGTATATGCCATATACCATGCCGGCATTCTATCTTCCGCATTGCCACAATGTGAAATGGTCCGAGCAGGTCAAGGCAGATCCGGATATTCATATTCCCGTTACCGTTGTCGGTAGTATCACGACCGTGGCGGAAGCTGAGGAGATCATCGCCTCTGGCAAAGCGGACATGGTGGCGATGGCGCGGCAGCTGATGTGCGATAATAAGCTGCTCTATAATGCCTATCATGGAATGGAAGAGAAAACCAGACCGTGCCTGCGCTGTCATGAATGTGCACCCGCCGACATCGTTCATCTTCGCTGCGCGACAAACCCGCGTCTCGGACGTGAGTCCGAGATCCCGGAAGAGCTGCCCTACGCAAAGCATAAAAAGAGAGTCGTCGTGGTTGGAGGCGGTGTTGCGGGCTGCATGGCTGCAAAAACGCTTGTAGAGCGCGGGCACGATGTCACCCTGATCGAAAAGAGTGACAAGCTCGGGGGCAGACTGCATGAGATCAGCTGCCTGTCTTTCAAGTTCGATATGCGCCAACACCTCCGCTGGCTTATGAGCAGCACCATGGAAAGCGGTGCAAAGATCATGCTCAACACCGAGGCGACGGCGGAAATCATCATGGGACTGAAGCCCGATGTGGTATTCGTTGCAACCGGTGCTGAACGGCTGACCCTTCCGATCCCGGGCATCGACAGGGAGAATGTCCACCATGTTCTGGATGTTGACACCGGCAGGGCGACGGTCGGAGAGCGAGTAGTTGTCTGCGGCGGCGGCCTGTCAGGTACGGAGTCGGCACTCCAGCTTGCCATGGACGGCAAGAAAGTGACGGTTGTAGACCTGCTCCCCGTTGAGCAGTTTGCCAAGGATCACTCCCCGGCCCCCAGAGGGATGCTCCTGCAGCTGCTGGAAAAGTACGGCGTTGCGCTTGTCGGCGGTGTCCGGGTTTGCGGCATCAACGATGACGGTGTCGTGGTAATGGCACAGGATGGCACAAAGTCTGTTATCCGGTGTGACGATGTCGTTGCCGCTTTCGGCATGAGGAAAAATGATGCGCTCCTGAAACAGCTCAGAGCGCTTTTGCCCGACGTCGTAGCGGTGGGCGACTGCGATGTTGTTAAAAATATCAAGAATGCAAATCAGATCGCATTTAATATGGCGCTTGAAGTTTGAAAACGGATAATATGCCTGTCAATAAGAAAGGAGAAGACAAAATGGAGAATGCAAAAGTTTCAAACAAAAAACTGATGTCTCTGGCGATCCTGTTTGTGTCCGCACTTGAAATGGGAGGAATGGGGCTTCAGCCCGCGCTGGCTGATATTGCTGCTGCATTCCCTGACATTCCTACCGTGTGGATGCAGGAAATGTCCAACTGGCCCGGCTTTGCAATGCTTCTTGGCTGCGCGCTGTCCACGCTGCTCGCAACGAAGGTGTCCAAAAAGGCTCTGTGCCAGATCGGTGTCGGCTTTGTTGTTGCCTATGCCATCCTCGGCTTTACGCTGCACTCCAGCTTTATTCAGCTCATGATGTGGCAGACCATCCTCGGCCTTGGCTTCGGCTTCCTTATGCCAACATCCAATGGCATCATCGCTGAGAACTATGCCGAAGATGAACGCGGCAAGCTCATGGGTATTCAGGATCTTTTCACCAATGGCGGCGGCATGTACCTGACCCTTATCGGCGGCGTTCTTGCTGCCAAGGCATGGAACTACACCTACCTTGCTTTCCTTTACGCACTGATCCCTCTGGTGCTCGGATGCATCCATTTCCCCGCTGACAAGCCCGCTAAGGCGAGCGGCGAGAAGAACCATCTCAAGATTGCCCCCATTACGTGGCTGTTTGGCGCGATCATTTTTGTGTTCATTAACTCCTACGGCGTTATGGGTGCGAACATCTCGTTCATCATCACCGAGCGCGGCATGGGCACTGCTGCACTTACCGGAACTGCAATGGCAATTTTCCTTGTTGGCGGTATGTTTGGCGGCCTGATCTTCAACCCCTTTGAGAAGAAGCTCCGTGAGTATGTTCTCTGCTGCGGCTTCATCGCTCTGGTCATTGGTTTCCTGATCATCTACTTTGCCCAGTCTCTCGTCATTCTCTTCATCGGGGCTTTTGTGGTCGGTACCTCTATTGGCTTTGAAATGCCCGGCACTCTGCTCTATGCGACCAATTACAACACGGTTGAAGCCTCCACGGCGGGTTGCGCTGTCATCCACATGGCAGGCCAGCTCGGCACGGTTTGCTCCGCGCTGTTCTATACCCCGGTCGCCGGACTCATCAAACCCAACGACACATCCTTCCGTTTCCTTTTTGCGGCGTGTGTCTGCACCGCTCTGGCACTTCTCGTTGCTCTGGCGGTCTCCATCACGAAGAAGAAAAGAGTGGCATAAATCCGGCGTTCACAGGATTTTCTCAAAAGCGTAATCACCATACCGCTGCTTCGGGCGGTATGGTGATTGAGCAGAATCGATAGTTATTTATTTCACCAACGCAAGAAAGCTTGAGGAGTTAAATATGGATAAACCGACAAAGACGAGAACTATCATCGGGATCATCGTTCTGATTTTTGCCAACACCGCCGCCGGCGGTGCGGAGTGGTGCTCCTCCGCGCTGGCTGATATAGCGAGCGTGTTTCCGGACGTTCCTTACAGCATTATCACTTTTGTAAACAATATCCCCAATCTCTGTGCAGTTGTCTTTACGATTGTCGCAGGCGTTCTTGTAAACAGAAAGATTACCCTGCGCAACATGCTCCTGATTGGCATTGGCTTCCACTGCGCGGGCGGCGTTCTTCCTGCCTTGTTTGGTGATACCAGTATGGCGATGATGTTCCTCGGCCGCTTTGCCTTTGGTATCGGTTATGGCCTTATGCAGGGCATTGGCATCTCCATGAGTCTCAAGCTTGTGGAGGACAGCAGATTCAGAAGCCATGCCATGGGCTGGGCAGTCGCTGCTCAATATGCAATGAACATGATCGCTCAGGTCGCCGTGGGTCACCTCTGCGCAATCAAATGGAATTACAGTTTCTTCGTCTACCTTTGGAGTGCCGTCCCGTTCCTCGTCGTTCTTTTCCTTTGCCCTAAGTTTGAGCTTGATAGAAATGACACGTCTACCACCGGCGGAAAACTTGAGGAAATGGCGAAATCGGGCGCTCTGGTTCAGGCTATAAAGAAACTGCCGCCGATCGTATGGGCCTTTTCCGCCATTGCGATCGGGTATATGCTCTGCTATTACCCCATGTTTCTCGTTATCTCCAAGATCATTGTCGGACGCGGTATCGGCAACTCTGTCACAGTCGGCAATGCGATGGTTTTTTACTCAGTTGCGACGATAGCCGGCGGCATCGTTTTCGGGTTTGCCGAAAAGCTTCTTAAGAATAAGACGATGTTTGTCATGCTTGCTGTTACCGGCGTTACGATGTTTGGCCTGTATTTCTCCCACAGCTTTGCGTCGGTTGCTGCTTGGCTGGTCGTCAGCGGTGTATTCTCCACCGGCATCATCCCTGCCTGCATCAGCGCGTTTAGTGAGAGCGTGGAAGAGGAGAATAGGTTCCTTGCGACTTCCATTGCCGAATCCGGTGTTAACATCGGCGCGTTCCTCGGCACTCCGTATATTGCTCTTATTGAGGCCTTTGGCGGAAGTGCTGACACTGCCATGTTCATTTCGCCGATCATTATGCTGATTCTCGGCTTTGTTACGCTTCGGTTTTACAAAAAAGACGCCAAGGTGTAAATTTGCGCTCCGTCTGTCCGGCGCAGCCTTGACTGGCAGAATGCGTATACATTATACGGATGAAATCAGAGCATCAGGGGAACTCTATGTACTATTTTTTGCGCTTGCTGCAGGTGTTCTTATATCGCTGATGGCGGTGTTCAACGGCAGGCTGACTGCTGAGGCGGGGCTCTGCCTGACAACGGCGATCATCCATGTGGTGGCAATTATCTTTGCGCTCATCATCCTTTGGATCAAGAAGGAATCATTCATCCCAAAGCAAAAACTCCCGCTGTGGATGTATTGCGGAGGCCTTATAAGCGTGGCGTGCACGCTGTGCAGCAATTACGCGTTTGGGAAAATAAGCCTTATTGCTATTACTGCACTTGGCTTGCTCGCACAGATGCTCACAAGCCTTGTCATTGATTGCCTCGGACTGCTTGGGGCTGAGAAGCGCAGAGTGCTTCCTGTGACATGGGCCTGCATAGCTTTCTCTTTTTGCGGTATCGTCTATATGCTTTACGGTTCGGAGCTGAGTGTTTTCTCTGCCATTGCCGCATCATTTGCCGCTGGCGTTGGGCTTGTCGTGTCAAGAGCCGCGAGCGCTGCGCTTGCCGAGCATACCGGAGCTGTGGCCAGTTCATTTATTAATCATATGGCAGGCCTTCCGCTTGCGGTGTTGCTGCTGTTGACCATTGGCAGCGGTGAGTTGACGGCGCTTCCGGAAAAATTGACCGGCGTACCGATGTGGGCATATTTGGGCGGGATTATAGGTGTGCTCATAATTGTCATAACAAACGTTGTCCTCAGAAAGCTTTCCACGTTTCAAGTGTCGTTGCTGCTATTTGTTGGTCAAGTGTTTTCCAGTGCAGCTATTGATATATTTATGGGTACGGATTCGCCCGGACGTGTCTTCTATGGCGGAGTGCTGGTTGCGGCAGGGATTCTTCTCATCACGATTTTTGAGAAAAACACCAGAAAGCACTGCAGAACTTGATATACGACGGGTTTCTCCCTGAGGGAAAATGCCGCCGTGCATGCACAGTGGCCAGCCTGCTTGCGTATTTCCTTGTGCCCGATACGAAGACGATAAAAAGCATCGGAAAATGATGAATTGACAACTTTGCTAACGTTCGTAATCAGCAGGTCGTGTGTTCGAGTCACATCACTAGCTCCAAAGCGCCTTGCGGTCTTGACCGCAGGGCGTTTTTGCGTTCCATGCTTGACGCAGTGATCGGGGCACAGTATAATAAGTAAGACATACGCAGTATCCGCAGAGCCGTCCGGGACGGCATTTTTGTGCTCTTCGGATTAGATTACTCTAACTTTTGCGCGATATCAGGAGGCGCGATGCAATGGCCACAGCAAAGAAACTCGAATTTCAGGCAGAACGCAGGGCGGCAGCATGGCAAGGCGGGAAACCGCAGCCGGCGCCGCTTCCGGCCGATGTGCACGCAGCTACCTGTCTTGTCGATTCAGATGGGGAAGCGGCACGGACGGCTTACCCGGTTTTCCCGGGAATCGAGATCGCGTATCACGACGTCCATGCGGCAAGCGCCGCCACGCAGCGCGTGTGTGCGGCCGGCTGTCTCGAGATCCATCACTGCCGTGAGGGGCGCATCGCTTACCCATATGGCGATGCCTGCTTTTTTCTCGCGCCGGGCGATCTGGCGATCGTGCAGCGCGCGGCAGAAGCAGTCCCGGTGCGCTTTCCGACCGGGCACTACCACGGCATCACGGTGACGATCGACCCGGCGCGCGCGCCGGACTGCCTGTCGTGCTTTCTGGAGGATGTCGAGGTGCGGCCGAGTGCGCTCATCGAAAAATTCTGTGCGGACGGTGCCTGCTTTGTCACGCGCTCGTCTCCGGGCGTGGCGCACATTTTCTCTGAGCTCTACTCCGTGCCGGAGGGCATCCGCAAGGGCTACTTCAAGGTGAAGATTCTGGAGCTGCTGCTGTTTTTGAGTGCGTTTCCCATTCAGGCGGCGCAGCCGCAGCACGGTTATTCTCTGTCGCAGGTGCAGCTCGCCGAGCAGATTGGCGCGTACCTGCTTCAAAACACGGAGCGGCGGCTGACGGTTGCGGAGCTCTCGCGGCACTTTGGCGCTTCGGCCACACTGGTCAACAGCAGCTTTCGCGGCGTGTACGGCATGTCGCCGGCGGCGTTTTTGCGTGCGCAGAAAATGCACGGCGCTGCCAGACTTTTGCGCCGGACTGATCGCACGGTGCTGGATATTGCCGGGCAATTCGGGTATGATAACGGCAGCAAGTTCGCCAAAGCATTCCGGGATGTCATCGGCGTCTCGCCCAACGCCTATCGCAGCGGCATCGACTGCGACAGCTGCGCGCCGGAGGCACCCGTGGTCTGACGGCGGGAAGCATAGTTTCATTTTGGAGCCATGTTCCGATGAATTGGAGCGGATGCCGGGGGCGACGTGCAGTATCCTAACGTCAGACAGAACAAAGCGCGTAACTTTTCACATGTAGGTTAGATCACTTTAACCTATGAGCGCGCAGAATTGCTCACTGCGCGAAAACCGGTAAATGACCACAGACGAGGAGGCAAGCCATGTCGGAGGAAAACGTTGTACGGCTCTGTGCACCGACGCTGGCCGGGATCAAGACCGGCAGCCTGTTCCCGTGCCCGTATGAATGCCGGGAGA
>ULRT01057494.1_pt1 | contig 11718 bp, 9 predicted proteins | sample 1955711 | NCBI WGS metagenome assembly ULRT01 (sample SAMEA4835690, study PRJEB28245) | human gut metagenome | biome: gut microbiome; material: fecal sample | place: Denmark | collected 2008 | reverse complement strand
AATTAGAGAAAATAGACCTCTGATGTCCCAAATCTCAGATTTCCTGAGTTTCAGGGAGAGTGGGAGAAGTACAAGGTTTCTGACTTATTGGATTTCTATTCAACAAATTCCCTTAGTTGGGATAAACTGGAGTATGGTACGGATGCTATTCAAAACTTGCATTACGGCTTAATCCATGTTGGATTGTCTACTATGATAGACCTTAGCAAAGACAAACTTCCTAATATCACAAATGGCAACACCCCCAAAAACTATGAACTTTGCCAAGAAGGGGATATTGCTTTTGCTGATGCCTCAGAAGATACAAACGAAGTTGCCAAAGCTGTTGAGTTCTATAAGCTTAAAGGCAAAGATGTGATTTGTGGATTACATACTATCCACGGAAGAGACAACCTGCAGAAAACAGTTGTTGGGTATAAAGGGTATGTCTTTTCCTCTACGGCATTTCATCATCAAATCAGAAGAATTGCCCAAGGAACAAAGATATATTCTATCAATAGCAAGAACTTCTCTGAATGTTACATCGGTATTCCTTCAAAAGAAGAGCAAAAGAAAATTGCTACGTTACTTCGGCTGATAGACGAGCGTATCGTCACCCAAAACAAAATCATTGACAAGTTGCAGTCCTTAATCAAGGGAATTGCACAACATTGTATCAGAGAACTTATCAATGGTTGGGAATATGTAAGACTGAGCGATATTTGCAAAATAACAACTGGAAAACTTGACGCTAATGCACAAGTTGAAAATGGACAATATCCATTCTTTACATGTGCAGAACGACCGTTTAATATTGACAGTTATGCTTTTGATACAGAAGCCCTATTGATATCAGGAAATGGTGCCAACTTGGGATACATAAATTACTATAAGGGCAAGTTTAATGCCTATCAAAGAACTTATGTTTTAGATCATTTTTCTGTGAATATCCAATATGTGAAATGGGCATTAAAAGTCTTGCTTCCCAAAAGAATTGCAATAGAAAAAAGTTCAAGTAATACCCCATATATTGTATTGTCTACTCTTGCAGATTTGAAAATACCTATACCCAATAATAGCAAACAAAATCATATAGCAAACTTAATGCAGTCATTTGAAGGAGAACTATCAAACCAACTTGCATTGAATGACCTTTACAATAAGCAGAAGCAATACTTGCTTCGCCAGATGTTTATATAATATAAGCACCTGTTAATGAAGTGTTAAATATAGGCGTCGGATTAGTTAAAAGGAAGCCAATACATTAATCATATATAGAATATGAGTTACCTTTGTATCCTAAAAGGTAAATTGCGATGACACAATTTGATAAGCAAAAACTTACAGAGGTTGTTCTATACATCTTGAACAAGACTAAGGGGCTGGATTATTACCATGTGTTCAAGATTATATATTTTGCCAATATAGCACATTTGGCAAAATATGGCTTTCCTATGGTCTCTGACGAATTTTGTGCATTACCTGATGGTCCAGTTCCTTCTATCTTGTATAATTGCATAAAAGGCGATGCTTGTTGTGACAAAGAGTTGCAGGATATGCTTGAAAAAAATGTATCAAAAGGTGCAGACGATGCTTACTATATGTTAGAAGCAAAGCGTAATGCGGATATGGATTATCTATCAAAGGCTGACATTGAAGCGTTAAACAACTCTATCTCTGAAAACGCAAATCTTTCTTATGGTGATTTGCGTGCAAAATCACATGGCAAAGAGTGGAGGCGTGCTTATCAGTCGCAAGGTCGTAAAGTTATGGATGTTATTGGAATGGCTAAAGACGCTATGGCTTCTGACTATATGATAGAATACATAAAAGAAAACCTTGTAGTAGAAGCAGCTTTAGCATGACGAATATTGGTGATTTACTTGGGGAAGCAGCAAATGAACTCTTGCAGTCAAACATAAATATCGGTGATGTCCATCTGCTGAATCTTGACCTGACTAATGGTATCACACCTAAGAATGGTGATGCCACACGTAACAAGTTCTTCATTGTACTCGGTTTTGACAACGATGGCAATGTGATAGGAGGATTGGTGATAAATTCTAAGATTAACTACAATTTGCCATCAACAGTAACTGATTATCAGTTGCCTATAACTGTAAAACAATGTCCTTTTCTGCAACATAACTCTTTTGTAAATTGTTCTAAAATCATTGTTGCTAAAAGGACAAAGTTTAGCAAGAATACATATAGAGGAGAAATCTGTGATGATGAGTTAATGAACCTTATCATTGACACTGTGAAAGAAAGTCCTACAATCAACAGAAAACAGCTGAAAGATTTTGGACTAATCTAAATTTCTGCTTCGCCAAATGTTTATATAAACATCTGACGGAGCAGATACTGCTTCTGGCGACTATATTGCTCTAATGTTGCTTTCTCTACCATTATCTTGTCGGATAGAGACTTCAAAGCCTTGTAAATACGCTTTTGATTTTCCAATGTAGGAAGTTTGATGGTTGCCTTTTCAAAGTCTGCTTTACAAAGATTAAATCTTGTACTTCCTTGCGCAAACGGATAGATGAACTTGCGGAATTGAGTCGTTGAAATGTAGTAAGATAGATATGGAGAGAATGATTTCTGAGTATTGGTAATATGAATGCCAAAGCAAAAGCTATTCAAATAAACCTCTTGATTTCCAAGATACACAGAACCGATACCCACTTCTTCTGGTGTTTCAGAGGAAAGAGTAAACAAAACATCGCCATATCGAACAATACTCTGTTTTTCATTGTTGCCCATTCTAACATACTGGTATGATGTTTCATCAATTACATTATTTGAATACACGTTCAAGTAAGTAATGAAAGGCTTTCCACTTCCAAAATCAGCGGCAGTTTTTCCAGATAACCCAGAATATGAAACACCTAAATCAGCGAAAGAGGTTTCTATCTCATTTCCATGTTGCTGACACAGGTGATTGTTTAGTCTCTTGATTAAGGATGGATTATGTGATAGGTGCGCAATTGCGGAAAGACTATTCAAGGTTACAAATGGTGAAGTCGTAGCACTGTCAGAGGTGTGTAACATACAGAAAGGCAAACAAGTTAATGGTGACTGCCTTTCTGAAACAGGAACATACTACGTTATGAATGGGGGAACAGAGCCATCTGGATATTACGAACAATGTAATGCTCCTGCCGACACTATTTCTATCAGCGAGGGCGGCAATTCTTGTGGATATGTCCAATACAATAGAGATGCGTTTTGGAGCGGAGGACATTGTTATACTCTTACAGACATTCAGTCTAACGTTTGTAATCTATATCTCTACCACTATTTGAAGAGCAAGGAAAGTACCATAATGAAACTAAGAATAGGCACAGGACTTCCCAATATTCAGAAGAAAGATTTGGAAAAGTTCGCTGTTCTTTTGCCACCAGTAGTCAAACAAGTAAGAATATCAACCTTTCTCACTGCAATAGAGCGTAAAACCACGAATGAAGAAATCTTGTTAAGCCATTTCCAAGAAGAGAAACAATACTTGCTTCGCCAGATGTTCATATAAACATCTGGCGGAGCAAGTATTGCGACATGATTAGGATTTTGTCAAATAGCCTGTTCCACTTCCAACTATCTGCATCAAAACCAAATTATCTGCATCATCCACAACTAAAATGATGCAGATAAACCCATTCTGATGCAGATAATAGTGGGTCTATGTTGTATTGTTCGGAATTGCTTGATGGCGTTTTGAATTGTTTATATGAACATCTGACGGAGCAAATACTGCTTTTGCTTAGAATACAATTTTTCTAACCCTATCGCTTTTTGCTCTTTGACGGTTATAGCATTAAGCATTGAGGCAATACGTTTTTGTTCTTCAATATGAGGAAAGCAATGCTCAGTATCGAAATAATCTGTTACTGAAATGTTTAACAATCCGTGATTTCTTGCACCCTCTCCAGATATATCTGATACACCTTTATGCCATTTGGTTGATTCAAAATAATAAGAGAGATAGTCAGAATCGACTATTGTCTCATTTATTTTGAAGCATATATATAATGTGGAGAGAACTCCGTCTTCGTATTTATCTAATCTTTTTACTGCTCCCCAAGCATATCCTGTGGAATAGCTTCTGTTATAGGCAAAATCACCTTTATGTAGTATATAATAGCTTGTTAGGTTTTCACTCGCAACAGATTTGTTGAAAAACGTTTTCTGGTCAACTAACCCATATTGCGCAGCTATAGTCAATACCAAAGAACATTTGTTATCTTTGTTTTTTTCTGTTATTCTTTCACAGAAATCCTTCATTCTGTACGAAGAGAGTGGTAAGGAATATTCCAAGAAACGTCTTTTTGGCTCACGTTGCTTCGGCGAACAATACAAATCTTCAATAATTGCGCACTTTAATTTCTTCAAATCCTCAATGATTTTGTTTTGGGTTGCAATGCGCTCGTCAATAAGATTGAGCAACTTTGCTATTTTCTTTTGTTCTTCTATTTTTGGAATAGACATTCTAATCCTTGCGAAATTAGGATAGAATAAATACACTCTTACACCACCTTCACCATTAACATTATAATAGTAATTCATTTTGGGTGTTTTAAGAAGTTGCATAAGCCATTCGTTGTTTACCTCTTTGGTTGTCTTAAAACAAACATACAAAGAACTTATCATGCAAGGCTTTTCACCTGTATACATGGCTATTGAGCCAACATTTATTCTTGCTGGATTATAGGCAAAATCATTTGAGTGTATTATTTTATATGCTTTAATGTCTTCACCGACCATATCTCTGCCTTCAAATTGTTCAGATTGAGGGACAAATCCCCTATCATTAGTTACAGAAAACATGGGATATTGTATCTTATCCTTATTCCTTAAATTAAAAATTTCTGTAATGTCCCCTAAAATGCACTTTTTCCACTCCCCCTGAAACTCAGGGAATCTGAGATTTGGGACATTGAGTTTCTTTTGTTCGTTATTTGTTGTCGTTGTCATTTTTAATCCTTAATTTGATGTTTCTGAAATAGTCTACCAGCTTGGTAGATAATTTAAGTTTCTTTTGGATTGAGGTCGAAAGGCAGCAGAGGCGTATCGTCATCGCCCTTATTAAACCTGTCAAAATCAGATATATATGAATGGTCTTGGATGAGTTTATATTTCTCATATTCTCCATAAGCCTTTTCTCTTGCTTCATCTTGCGAAACAGTTCCTGCCGAAGGGTTTGCCTCATAGTCCATTGCCGCAAGGAACTGGGCAAGTCGCTTTCGCCAATCTTCCATTGTTGTAATGATATGGCGTTGGGCACGAGTTTCTGCAAAGTCAAGAAATGATGTCGTTATGGCATTGAGTTGACTAAGTTCGGTGTCCGACAAATAGTTTTTGGCAACAATTGTGTCAGACTTTTGTACTCTACCGTCTGGTGCTTTCTTCCATGTAGTAAGTCCCATGTGCGGCTGTTCGGCATCGGCTCTGTTATAGACAATCTCTGCTGCGGTATGATGCGTGACAGCCAAGTGCATCATGTTCTGCACCATCTTGAAGAACAATTTGGTACTTTCTGATTTTGCGTCATAGTCAGCACTACACTCTGCATAGATGTCAGTTATCTTTTGGTAATAGCGGCGTTCTGACGTGCGTATCTCACGGATGCGTTCCAACAAGTCGTCAAAGTAGTCCTTGCCGAAATGCTTGCCTTGTTTCAGGCGTTCGTCATCAAGTACATACCCCTTAATGATAAACTCCTTCAATACAGATGTAGCCCATATACGGAATTGTGTGGCTTGATAACTGTTCACACGATAGCCAACGGCAATAATGGCATCAAGGTTGTAGAACAAAGGAGTACGTTCAACATCACGCTCACCCTCAAGTTGAACTTGTTGAATTTTTCTACAAGTTGCCTCTTTTGTAAGTTCTCCACTTTCATAAATTTGAGAAAGGTGATAAGCAATCGTTGCTCGGTCTACGCCAAACAAATCTGCCAAGCGTTTTTGCGACATCCAAAATGTCTCGTTGTTGAATATCACTTCAATGCGGGTTTCACCTTGTGCTGTTTTATACAGCAATATGTTGGATTCCAGTGAGTTTTGGATAAGTTCTGTGGTAGAAACGGATTGCGAAAAATATTCTCTTGCTTGTTGCACCAGAGGTTTCTTTCCGTCTGCATTTTCAGCTATAATCATGCACGCCATACGAGACAAACGGAATATGTTCACCTTTCTATATGCACCACTACCGAGCTTGACCATATCAACCGTTTGGTTGATATGGTCATCAATCTTCATGCCTTTTTGATTGGCTACGGCAATTGCCTTATTTATGACATTTTGGAATTTCCAGTTAGTAGAATATCCCATAGCGTTGCACAGGTCGCGCGAACTCCAATATTCCTTGTTGTTTTCGTCAGTCCTGCGGATAGCATCAAACGTAGGACGCATTTCTGGTATATTATCTTTCTCAGCCATATAAAACGTTCTTCTAAAATTGTCCCAACCTGGTACAAAAAATTTATTCAACCAATCCCAACTCTTTCAGATAGCCTTCAATTTCTTTGTCAAGGTCGGCACGTTTGGCTTCCAAATCTTTGATTTCCTTCATGACAGCATGGATGTCAATAGGTTCTTCTTCCTCAAAAGTATCAACGTAACGAGGAATGTTGAGGTTGTAGTCGTTCTCGGCTACCTCCTGCAATGTGGCGAGATGACTGTACTTTTCTATCTCCTTGCGCTCACGATAGGTATCAATAATCTTCTTGATATGCTGCGGACGGAGCTTGTTCTGGGTTTTGACCTTTTCAAACTCCTTGCTGGCATCAATAAACAAAATATTGTCATCCTCTTTACGGCACTTCTTGAATACCAAGATACAGGTCGGGATGCTTGTGCCATAGAATATATTGGCAGGCAGACCGATGATGGCATCCACATAGTTTTTCTTCTCAATGAGGAAACGGCGGATAACACCCTCGGCATTGCCACGGAACAACACACCATGAGGAGCGACACAAGCCATTGTGCCACCCTCATTGAGGTGGTAAATCATGTGGAGAATAAAGGCATAGTCGGCTGTCTTGCGTGGTGCCAAGCGTCCTGCCTTACTGAAACGATCATCGTTGTTGAACTTATCGGCTGCACTCCATTCGGCAGAGAAAGGAGGATTGGCTACCACAGCGTCAAACTGTGTATCGCCAAAGGCATCAGCCTCCAAAGTATCGCCATTCTCTATGCGGAAGTTGCTGAACTTTATGCCATGAAGAAGCATATTCATACGAGCCAAGTTGTAGGTCGTAGGGTTCTTCTCCTGTCCGAAAATCTCGTTTGCATGACCTATGCTTGCTGCACGTAGCAACAGCGAGCCACTACCACAAGTTGGGTCATAGACATTGCGCAGACGAGCATGACCGATGGTTACGATCTCTGCCAAGATACGGCTTACTTCCTGAGGAGTGTAGAACTCACCAGCTTTCTTGCCAGCACCTGCGGCAAATTGGCTAATCATATACTCGTAGGCATCACCGAGAATATCAATCTCTTGCGATGCTTCCACACCAAAGTCAATATCATCAAGTGCAAGAAGAACATTGCTGACCAAAGTATTCTTGTCATCTGCAGTCTTGCCCAACTTGGGTGAAGCAAGGTCAATATCAGAGAATAGACCGCCAAAGTCTTCTTCGCTGTCCTGTCCGAGGGTACTGTCCTCAATACGCTTCAATGAGCGTTCGAGCATAGGCAGAATGTTCTCCTTTCTCTTAATACTCTCAATGACAGACGAGAACAGGAAGTTTGGTTCAATGAAGTAGCCGATATTCTCCAGACATTCGGTTTTGACTTCTTGTTGCAATGCCTCAATATCCTCGTCTTTCTCCATTGCCCACAACTCTTTGAATGTGACTTCATCGTCCACCAATGCGTCATTGGCATGCTTCTCTATCTTCTCCGACAAATACTTGTAGAAGATAAAACCAAGGGTGAAGTACATGAAGTCACTTGCCGACATATTGCCACGCAGTTTGTTTGCAACTTCCCAAAGTTGGTTTCTTAAATTTTGCTGAAGCTCTTCTGACATATCTTTTGTTTTTTTCTTATTCCCAATTAAATACTTTTATTATTGTTCTTAGTTTGTCCATGATGCGGGTGAACGCCTTGCGCTTCTTTATCAGTCCGAGGTGTTTCTCTTTCAATGCCTCTTGTATGATTTCTGGCTGTTCCTTTTGCAAGTAGTCATACTCCGAGAGGTAATGATTGAGAACGGAAACATCCAAATCTTCATCCTTAGCAAGCGTATTGACTGCATTGTTACGTTCGGTGACGATGTAGTTATTCAACCGTTCTTCGAGGTCGCTTGTGCCGTCAGCCTTTTGTTTGCGAGCCATGAAATTGTCACGATCATCATCCACATTCTTCTGGATAAATCCGTCAATGAGTTTTGCCTTACTGCGAAGTTCAACATCCTTAATCATTGTGTCGATGATGTGCTTACGCCTCTCTTCGTAGTCCTCGCTATAAGGATTGAGGTCTGCAATCAACTCCAGAATGTAAGCCACATTGATGATGTCGCTATGCAGGAGTTCCAAGCAAAAATCAATATCGCCCATACCAGTTGTGACTTCTTCATGAGAATCTGGTTCACCAACCATGCTTAGGTCTTCCTCTGGAATTTGATAACCTTTCTTTGGATTATCGTTCTTGACAGCAAACGAATCGTATATATCAAGATACTTGCTACGGAAGTCCATAAACTGTTGTTCTGTCATTCCGAGGTCGGGAGCATCCTCCTCAAACTCATCATACACTTGTATCTCTGCGTGTTTCTTGATAATGTCACGGAAAGCGAGGATAAACAGCTTCTTGTCGTTCTCACTTTGCAAATAGTCCACAAAATGAGGTTCGGGATAATGCTCCAAGAAGTCCTTTGTCAGTTCTTGATAGTGGGTTTTGACATCATCAAATGGTGGGCGCACAATATCTTCAAGATTATTGCTGTTGCTGAAAAGTTTGATGGACTCGTCCACCTTGCTTTTCAAGTCACGGAAGCAAACCACCTTACCGAAACGCTTCTTTTCGTTCAACACACGGTTGGTACGGCTGAACGCCTGCAACAAACCATGATACTCCATGTTTTTGTCAACATAGAGCGTGTTGAGCTTCTTGCTGTCGAAGCCAGTAAGGAACATACCGACAACTAAGCAGAGGTCAAGAGGCTTCATGTCTGCCTTCTTTTTCTTCATGCGAAGGTTGATGTCATCGTAATATGCACGGAAGTTCTCGGTTGTGAAACTTGTTCCATACATATTATTATAGTCATCCATGATGGCTTGCAGTTCGTCTGCCTCGCCTGTGCTGTCGCTTACATAACCGCCAGTGTTCATACCGGTCTGCTCATCGTCTTGACTACTATTGGCAGCGTATGTGAAAACAGCTCCAATCCTTATCTTCGGATTGAGGCTCTTGAATATCTTGTAGTAACGGATTAGCATCGGCACTGACTGCACGGCAAACAATGCGTCAAACTCTCCATCGAATGTTGACTTATTGAATTTATTAAGGATAAATTTGGCTATCTCCGTCATGCGGTCTTGGTCGGCATTATCCACATCCTCATTGCCGTGGTAATACTCCACAAGAAAACCAAGCACATTTTCATCAGCAATGGCATCCTTTATCAAGTATTTGTGAAGACAGTTGCCGAAGATTTCCTTTGTGGTATGTCCGTCCACCGCATTCTCAACAAATATAGGTGTGCCAGTAAAGCCGAATATCTGCGTGTTGTCGAAGAACTTTACGATGTTCTTGTGGCATTCTCCGAAATGGCTTCGATGACACTCATCGAATATCATCACAATGCGTGAATGACGTATTTCTTCTATACGACTGCTATACCACTGCTTGCTGACAGCTGCATTAAGTTTCTGAATGGTGGTAATAATGATCTTTGAATTACTATGCAGACGCTTCACCAGTTCGTCTGTGTTGTCGGTACTGTCAACGGCCCCAGGCTCAAAGGCCTCGTATTCGGCTTGTGTCTGCGTGTCAAGGTCGTGGCGGTCTACCACAAACATCACCTTATCCACATCGTCCAACTCCGATACAAGTTGGGCTGCCTTGAATGATGTCAAGGTCTTTCCTGCACCAGTTGTATGCCAGATATAACCGTTATCGTTGGAGTTTTCTACACGGTCGAGAATCTTCTCCACTGCATAGAACTGATAAGGACGAAGCACCATCAGACATTTGTCCCCCTCATGCAAGACGATATACTTACCGATAATCTTGCCCAACGTACACTTGTCGAAGAACACTGTGGCAAACTTCTCCAAGTCGTTGAACGGAACGTTAGCGGCGTCCGTCCAGTTGAATGTGAACTTATAGCCACTATTCGGATTGTTGGCAAAATAGCGAGTGTTTACTCCATTGGATATGACGAACAGTTGGATGTAATCAAACAGTCCATGGAAAGAAGTCTTGTGATAGCGTTGTATCTGATTATATGCCTGTTTCAATTCTACGCCTCTACGCTTCAGTTCTATCTGAACCAATGGCAATCCGTTGATAAGTATCGTCACATCGTAGCGACACTTCTTCCTGCCCTCAACCGTAATCTGATTGGAAACTTGGAACTCGTTCTGACACCAGTGAGTACGGTTCAAGAACTCCACCCATAGGCGTTCACCGCTTTCCAGTTCAAGCGGAAAGAGGTCTCGCAGTTTCTTTGCCTTTTCAAAGCGAGTGCCACCTTCAAGATAGATAAGTATCTTTTCAAACTCAGACTCTGTAAATTCGGTACGACCCAATTCTTCCAATTTCTTCTTGTTGTGTTTCTCCAACTGTTTCTTGAAATTGGCAGATAGGTTCTTCTCCTCTTCAATATGAACATACTCGTAGTTCATCTTTTGAAGAGTATCTATAAGTCCGTTTTCGAGGGCAGCTTCACTTTGTACTGACATATCTTATCTTTTTTATCGTTACACTTATAAGAAGGTTTTCGTTAAGCCAGATGAGCAGAGCTAAGTTTACTTAAGCTCTGCCATGGCGAGAAAACGTGCCATAAAATGGAACATGGCTATTCATTCGTTTGCAGGAAATGAATATCCAAGGCATTCTCTATTTTGCTTATGGCTTCAAGCGAAAGGTTCTCACGCCCTTTTAAGATTTTTGAAATGTACTGTTGGGTGCAATTCATTTTCTCTGCCAACATCTTTTGAGTCATTCCAAGTCCCTTCATTCTTGCTGACATGATATTAGCTATCATCTGCGAATGGTTAAACCACGGTTTTTCTTCTTGGCTTATTTGTGCTCCCTTATTTTGAACAGGAGATATTGTTTCCTTTATCATCTTAGACGTATTTCGCTTTGTACCATTTATATTTGGTTATTGCCATTTCGTCTACAAAGATAACTGATTTTAATGTGAAAGCACAACTGTAGGGTTGTCTCTCTATGTAAATGAGACAAAATTATGCAATTGACTTGTGTTTGTAGTCTATTATACTTCAAGATGAAACCTATAACTCCAAATAACGCTTCACTCATTATACGGTACTTACCCCTTTACCACAGAACTTCACCGCCTCCCTTATGGAATAGCCTTTACGAAGTAGACTTATTACTTCCCTATATTCGGTTTGCATCTGTTCTGCCGTTTTTACAGAGCCTACCTTGCGTCCGAGTTTTCCACCTTTCTCTATATACCGTTTCCGTCCTGACTGCAATCGGAATGAGATATTGAAGTCGTCTAAACTTTTCTGACGAAGATTTGATTTGGAGT
>ULRT01000110.1_pt1 | contig 11748 bp, 9 predicted proteins | sample 1955711 | NCBI WGS metagenome assembly ULRT01 (sample SAMEA4835690, study PRJEB28245) | human gut metagenome | biome: gut microbiome; material: fecal sample | place: Denmark | collected 2008 | reverse complement strand
TAGGTCATGTTAAACCTCTGTACCTGTGGTTTCCAATCACTACCTTTCATTGCTTTAGCTTTACTTTCGTAAAGAACATTTCCATCAAATATCTTGCGCTGATAACCTCGGCTATCGTAATAGGAGGTGTCGCATTTAGTATTTACCATACGGAAGGATAATCTCTCCTTTCTCTGTCTGTGAAACGCTCGATAGGCTACTCAATCACAGAATCGAAATCCGGGCGAACGCCATTAGAATTGGAAGCGTTGTTGTAGTTCGCATTACCGTTGTTGTTGACATTGGCGAAATTGGAAGCGGAATCAGAGATTACCCTCTTGGAGAGCCGACTTGAACTTGTTGTCGGACTTTCTCCAACCTTTGAGAAGGTTTATTTCTGTCTGTATCATTTCAGCGAAACGAAGGTACTTGTTCACATCGACAGGAAGGGTCTCGATAGCATACTGCAATTCCTGTGTGAGCCTATAACACTGTCCGACTGCTCGGTCTTGGTGAACTCTACGCTCAATCAGTTCTTCCCGGTAGGTTGGGTAAATGCTGTTTGCAACATATACCTCCTCGGTGATACTACGCAGACAATCAACAATCACTTTTCGCTCGTCTGCGATGAACCATTCTGCAAACGCAGTGTTCTTTTCCATGAGCTTTTCGTATCGGACTTTTTCATCGGGTGATAACTCCTCATACGGTCTGCCGCCGAAGGTCGTTTCGACTTTCTTCACGGCTTTGTCGAGGTCGTACCCGAAATCACGGAGCAGTAAATCCGTGACCTCCTTACGCATTTTGTTGAGGTGGTGAAATACCTCAAACTGTGACGGTTTTCGTTTCGATTTCAATACAGACACTTGTTAATAAACCTCCTTGTGCGCCCCACAAGGGGGCGCAGATTTAAGATATACAGAAAGCCGGGCGAACGCCATGAGAAGCGGAAGCGTCGCTGCAGTCCGCACGACCGCCGCTGTAGACACGGGCGAAACCGGAAGCGGTAATAACGTCTCTTAACCACCATGTCGCACGATTGCAAATACGGCTCGGCTCGTGCTGGAACAGCGGCAACTGGGATTTCTCGACACGGTAGTTAGCCGGGACATTGCTACCGTCAGAAACAGGGGAGAAAATACCACTGCCGTAGACCATCTGCTCGCACATAAGGTCAACTTCGGAATCGCACCATGCGCCGCCGGAAGCACGACCATTCGCAACAGCGTTCGTCAGATAGATTCTGTGTTTCAGAACATGACCGCTGAACGCACTCTTGATAGTGGTCTTAGCCTGTTCGAGATTGCTCTTGTACATATCCGAGCCGACATAGCCGCCAGCCGTAGTATTTGCCGCACCGCTTTCCCAACCGCCGGAGCTGGTGTTGTGCATTTGTGCGTTGTACAGGCAAGTGTCCGGCACGATAACTACATGGTGGGTAGTACAGTTCGTATCACCACTGTTGAGGTAGTAATCGAACGCCGCAATACGGTAGTTGACACCGCCGATAGTCCAGTAGTCACCGATGTATAAATCATCGAATGTACCAGCCTTGATAGCGGCATACTGGGCGGTAGTCACGGTGCTACCAAGCGACTTACCACGGTAAATTGCATTGTGTGCCCCGGCGTTGTTAAAGAGCAGAGGAGCGATTTTCGCTTCTGTACCCTCAACCGCCTTGGCTCTGAAATTGGCAAAGGTGATTTTCTTCAAGCCTGTGCCATCGTGAATCGGAATCAGACACGAATCGGTCGGTGTTGTGAACGCCGTGAGTTCCGTCACTTTCTTGGTTTCAATACTGATTGCACTCATTTTTATTCCTCCTTATATTTCCAATCTGCCACGATTGCATTACCCAAATCGTCAGCAAGAAGCGTAGTACCAGTGTTGTCAATCGCAACAGGTACAGTGAAAAGGTTCTTCAAGGTCATGTGTTCCAGTGCCGCCAAACGCTCGTCCACTTCGGTAATCTGATTTTGCAGACTTCCGGCAATGTCCTCGTTCAGTTTACCTTTGATACCAGCAAACCATGTGTTAAATGCCGCAGTCTGCTCGCCCTCATAGGCAGTCATGTGTTCCTCATAGGTCTTTTCGATTTGTGCCAAAGATGAATCGCCCTGTGCCTTGAGGTTGACGAAATACTGGGTCAGCTCTTGATAAGAACTATCACCCGAGCTTTTGAAAAGCTCTTTCTGCGTGGTGAAGTAGGTCTGAAACTCCTCATACAAGTTCGTGCCGTTTTCCAGCATAGACATGATGTAGTTCAGAGCTTCGTTCATACGGTTAGCGTCTTTTGCACCGAAGAAGGATTTCTCCTTATTGGTGTAGGTCGTAACATCGTTGAACGATACCGTACCATCGGAGTTATCGACCTGTGTGTATCTTTTCAGACCACTCCAAACAGCGTCCGTATAATCAGTAGGAAGTAATTTCCACGCCATTTATAACCCTCCCTTCATACCAAAATTCCATGTGAATGTCCTCCTTCCCTCACTCTCATTGGTGAGCCTGTCGTAAAGGTCAAGGATTGCTCCCTCCAAACGATTGAGTTCTTTGAAATCCATCGTATTACCATTGGCGGCATAGGTAGGAGCAGTGCCGTAAGACCTCTTGAGACTGTGGGTATTGATGGTAACGAGGTTCGCTTCCAGTGCATTGATTTCATCAGCATAGAAGTAGTCCTTTACGGTCTTATCGCTTCCGACAGACTGAATAGCGAACTCGTCATACATCTTGATAGCCAACTCACGGAGGTATTCGAGGTTGTTCTTAATTCGATTGAAGTCCACGGCGTTGAATCTGTCACCGGTGTAAACACCATCGACAGTCTCACCGTTCCAATCGGTTTTCGGTGTAGACCACGACATTTTAACCTCCAATCCTTCGGGCGGTTACTCGACCCGAAAATGCTTGCTTGAAATTGACAGTGTGACGGTAGATATTTACCCTCATACCATCGTGGAACTCGTTTTCTTGGTACACAATGTCGGTAGCGTCCAGCTCGGGATTTCCTCGAGTATCGTATTCGTACTCGATTCCGGCTGTGTAGTAATCAGCCAACCATGCGGCAAGCTCATTCGCCATTGTGGTATTACTTATCAGAGGATTCTTCCACTTGACTGTCTTACCACGAGCATTGAGAGACACCGTAGCGTACTTCTCAACGATTTTGTACCGATAACCCTGTACCTCGAGCTTAAACGAGCCAGTGACATTGAATTTGATGGTAACGAAGTAGTTACTCCATGCCACTACGGTTGCCTTACCTTCGACTTCATCGAGCTTCACCTTATAGCCATAGGAAGGGTCTTGAATGTAATAAGTCTCGACCTCACCAGCGACTACATCTATGTCTTCATAGACAAGATTTTCTTCTCGATTATTCTCTTGGTAGGTGTAACATGGGACGATAACCTCTTTGATAAGCTCCTGTTTGATAGCTTTCGGGGAGGAGGTCATGTCCCGGCGATTCATGGTGAAATCCACAACATCGCTCAAACTGAAATAATTCAGCACGATACGGTTGTACGGTTCTGCGGTTTTAGTGAACTCAATCTTCATCACATCGAAATCATCGAAATCACGAAGAATAATCGAAGTAGTGTTGATTTCGTCTTTTTCAACCGGGTATTCATTTACAGGCTCGCCACCCTTATACGTTCTGATTGTGAACGCCGCCGGGAGAGCTGTACCGAAGACCAGCTTCAAACCGTAATAAGCTCGAATCGCTTCCATCGTGATAGTAACGATAGGATTCTTTGTGAATGTTCCGTTTGCCCCGGAGATTTCCTTCGAGACATACCCGGTTGTCAGAGCCGCCTTGCCGTTTCTCGGAAGGAAGAACATCGTCCCATCGGTAGGGGTATAATTCCCGGCGAGGGTTGCATATTCGACCTTCGGTGTGTCCGTCAGCACATTTGCGGCATTGGAGTAGGTCTCCTCGCCGTTGGTTGCGATGGAAGCACTCGGCATGAAATTCGACTTGATTTGAACCTTGCCGTCTCGAGACTGGGTGAGAACACATCGACAGGCATTTGCGATAATCTGCAATGCTTCTTTGTATTTCACTCTCGGAATAGGGTTGTTAGAGTGGAGCTTCTTCAAACGTGGGTCGATGTAATACTCGGAAATCCCAGCGTCCTTCAAAATCTCCTCTGCCAGTGCGTAGTAGCTTTTACCAGCGGCACTATACAGACCCTTCACATACTCGCCGTCCATATTACGGAAAATGTCTTGGCAACGGATTGTAGCCGTGTTATCGTCACTTTCCCATTCAGAACACCACAGGTGGTTTCCTTGAATCCACTCGATAGTGTCAGAACCCGGGGTCTGATAACCGTACATAATATCCATTTCCTGTCCTGTCTCGAGGTAGTTAATAGCCGAGTTCGGGTTATCCACATTGAAGTAGTGGTCGTAGTTTTTCAGCGTTACTGAAAAATCGAACTGCGGAACATCAGCCCCGATAGGGGAAACGTAACTGTCAAGAGCAGAACTCATAACAGAATCGTTGTAATACACAAGTCCGTAACCGAACATGATAGAGTAGATACGCAAACGGCTTTGAGGGTTCTTCATCTTGTAGAACACCAGCTTGATATAGGTTGTATTTTCCAATACTTCCTCGGTACTCCACTTTGATTTTGTATTCCCTCTAAACTCAATGGTCTGCCCGGTACTTCCGACAATATCGAAATCGACCGGGTAGTTCTCACCGAAGTTAATCGTGAGACCCTTGAAATCCGTTGCGATTGTGTTCAAGCTGATAACCACTTCACATCGAGCTTCGGAAACCAGCTTGTCCGAGACAATCCCGGTATCATAGTATCTCCCTCCCTCGGTAGCCCGAGGGAGAAAGAACATAGAGCCATCTACTTTCGTGAACTCCTCCTCGAGAGTGGCATAGACCGTATCGTCAATATGCTCTCCGAAGATATTGTCCTTGTTCGAGTAGTAGGCATAACTGCCATTATCGACCGTAGCTTTCGCCTGTGCTTCTTGGTTCACAAGTCCGAAAGAAATCATAATGTATGCTCTCTCACGGAGAGAGGACTTCATGCTTTCTTTGTATGCTTTCGATACTTTCTGCATAAAACCCCTCCTTTACTCGCCAGTGTCGATAAGATTTACCTTGCAATTCCGATAATGCGTTGGAGTACCGTCTTCTGTCACCCAGTAGGGTTCTCCTGTACGGTCTCCGCAGTACATTCTTACGGTTTTGCGTTTGTTTGTTACTGGGTCATTAAATTCGACATAGACGAAGAAATTGCTCAAGATAGAGAGAATCCGTTCCCATTGAGCCGCAGTGAGCCACGCCCACTCAAGCCCATCTATCTTGTACTGGTCTCGTCCAACTCTTTGACCCACAACAGCACCGTTAGCGTCTCGTCCGCTGTCAACCACGGTGGTTACGACCACGCTCACACCTCGTTTACAAGGTGGTAGCTCATAACCATTTATCGCTAAATATGCCATCGCTACACACCTCCTTTACTCGGTAAAGCTGAAACCGTTCGCTTCCTTCTGCGTGGTAACAGCGTCATTGATTGTACGGTTGCCGACCTTTACGATGGTCTGTTCCTTCTTGTCTGCCTGTCTCTTGGTATCGGTAGCGATTTCCTTGAGAGTAGGTTCGACATACTCGTGGTAGAACTCACGCATATTGCGAGACCACGAATCATCGGAATATGCACCGTCATAGGATTTCTTGGAATCTTCGTACACCGTCTGTGCCAGCGAGTTATAAGGGTCATAACCGCTTGCCGAAGCCAGCACGAGGTTTTCGTTGATTCCGGCGGTACTTACGACAACGGCATTGATAATACCGTTCGCACAAGTCACAATGTCTCGAGACATGGACTGCCAGTACCCGGAGAACTGTGCCATACCGCTTACGATGGAGCTGTGCATGACAGAAGCAAGCTGGAATCGGTTCAGCACCTCGGTAGTGCCATTTACATGACCTACCAACTCTGCACCGCTCTCACCAGCAACGAACATAGAGCCATGCGCTCGGTTCGTGCCGCCAGCATATTTCGGCATTGCTTTCCACATATTCGGAGTGATGATACCGCCGGAAGCGAACATCTTCACGCCGCCGTTTGCACCAACGATACCGCCGTTCGCCAGTCCGAAGAACTTCTTAATAGAAGTCCAGCCGGATTTGAAAAGCGAGATACCGACAGATACCGAAGTACCAACGAAGCTCGAGATAGAACTCCAACCGTTTTTCCATAGAGAGATACCGACACCTACGGTGTGACTACCAATCCAGTTCTTAATCGTTGTCCACCCGGACTTGAAAAGCGAAATACCTTGAGCGATAACAGGAAGACTACCAATCCAGTTCTTTACGGTAGACCAGCCGGATTTCAGCAACGAGATTCCTTGCGAAAGCGTAGGAATGTTACCAATCCAGTTTTTAACCGTAGTCCAACCCGACTTGAGTAAGCTGATACCTTGAGAAAGAACCGGGATATTACCAATCCAATTCTTAACCGTAGTCCAACCACTCTTGATAAGGCTGATTGCTTGGGACAGAGTAGGAATGTTACCAATCCAGCCCTTTACTGTCTGCCAACCGCTCTTAATGAGATTGATTGCTTGGGACAGAGTAGGGATATTGCCGACCCAGTTTTTAACCGTTGTCCAGCCGGATTTCAGCAACGAGATTCCTTGACTGACAACCGGGATATTGCCGACCCACTCTCTCACAGAGTTCCAGCCGGATTTCGCAAGACTTACTGCTTGCGATACTCCCGGGATATTACCAATCCAACCCTTGACCGTCTGCCAGCCGCTCTTTGTGAGTGCGACAGCTTGGTCTACGGTAGGAATGTTGCCTATCCAGTTTTTCACGGTAGACCAGCCGGATTTCAGAAGCCCGACACCCTGTTTCACAGCCGGAATATTACCAATCCAGTTCTTCACAGAAGACCAGCCATCTTTTACGAGCTTTACGCCAGTTTCAAGAGAGAGACCGTCTTTCGTTTTGTCAGACCACCAATCCTTTACGTTGTCCCACCATTCCGAAGCATTGTTCTTTACTTCGGCAAAGAATTGAACAGGTTTGCTGTTCTTAACCTTCTTTTTGAATTTGTTCCACTCGTCAGATATATTTCCGAAAGCTTCCTTAATTCCGCTCACCATCGAACCCCAGTTAACAGGTTTTCCAGTAGCGAAGTCTTTAACTCCATCGGCAATGAGAGCAAGACCGAGAGGAATACCAACACCTGTCAGACACAACATGAGACCGATAGCAAGTTTGCCGAGAGAACCAGCCATTGATTTAATCTTGGTGAAAACTCCCTTGATTTTTTCTTTGATGGTTTCCCAGTTAATAGCTACTGCTGTACCGAGAGCCGCCGCACCCGATAATATCAATCCGACACCGAGAGGAATACCAACCCCGGTGAAGCACAGGATAATACCGATTGCAAGAGCCGCCGCACCAGCGATAGCAAGTATTTTAGTAGTTACGCCCTTTAGCTTGTTTGTCAAAGTGTCCCAGTTAAGAGCCACAGCCGTACCGAGAGCCGCCGCACCAGCGAGGATAAGACCTACGCCGAGAGGAGTTGCAACTCCTGTGAAAGCGAGAATCATACCTATGGCAATGGAAGCCGCCCCAGCAATGAGAAGAATCTTCGTAGTAACCTTTCTGATATTGTCCGGCATACTATTCCAATTCAAACCGACCGTTGCGGCAAGACCGACAGCACCAGCGGCAATCATCGCAATACCCAGCCCGGTTGCAACTCCTGTCAGAGCGAGGATTGCACCGACACCGATTAAAGCACCGCTCACGATAGCCACAATGCTTAGTACGGATTCTTGAACATCACCTGTTAAGGAGTTCCAGTTCAAAGCTACTGCCGAAGCGACAGAAACCGCACCAGCGGCAATCATCGCAACACCGAGAGGAACGTTTACACCAGTCAGAGCGAGAATTGCACCGAATGTCAGTAATGCACCTCCAACAATGGTTTCGAGCATACCGATTGTCCTACGGAGAGGGTCAGACATCGAATCCCAGTTAAGACCGATTGCTGTAACCATGCCGACAGCACCAGCCGCCATCAATGCGATACCGAGAGGAACATCAACGCCAGTAAAGGCGAACAATGCACCCATAGCCAGCAACGCACCGCTCACGATTGCCGTGAGAATGGACAGAGCGTTCGACAGGTCTCCATTGAGGAACTTCCAGTTAATTACAGCCGCAGTACCGAGAGCCGCCGCACCAGCCACCATGAGACCAGCACCGAGCGGTACGTTGACACCCGAAAATACAAGGAAAGCACCGATAGCCAACAGGAAGCCACCCAACACCCCGGTAACGAGGGTGAGTACCTTCGCCAACCGTTCCGACATTCCGTTCCAGTTCGCCATTACCGTAGCCGCCAAACCGACAGCACCAACAGCCATAAGACCGAGACCGAGAGGAATGTTCGCACCTGTGACAACGAGGATAGTACCGATTGCCAGTAAGAATCCGCTGATAACAGCCGTGATTTCCCACATAGCGTCCTTAATCATCTGAACGATTTCGTCAACCTTGGAAGTGATTGCGTCACCGAGGAAATCGTAGGTAGGAAGGTCAATGCCTAAATCCCCACCACCAATACCAGCACCCGAGCCGCTACCGCTTCCGCTGGAACTATCGTCTTTAGACAGGACGTTCAGCTCGTCAATACCGAGCAGAGCATTTTTCAGCTTCTTAGCCGCTTTCCCGGCTTTACCCAGTCCATCGGAAGCGTCCCCGGCGTTGTCAGCCAAATCGCCAACCGCAGAAGCACCAGCAGAAATGCCGGAATAATCTACCTCCGGGAGTTTGAATCCGAACAGACTTGCGATAGAGTTTGCCAGCATACGGACAATCTTCGCCAAAGCGATTGCATACGGTAATACTGCGTTCAGAGCCGGGATAAAGATATTACCCAAAGCTCTTGCACACTGCGTAACCTGTGCCTGTAAAACACGAAGCTGGTTAGCCGGAGCGTTCAGAGTACGAGCCATATCACCTTGAGCGGTAGTTACCTGTGTCATAATTGCGTAGTAACGCAACTGCGACTTTTCAGCCTGTGTCATAGCAGAGACCTTTTTCTCGATACCGAGAGCAAGAGCTTCCTCTTGCAGTCTTGCAACAGACAGGTCGTAACCCAGTCTACGAAGCGGCTCAAGCTCACCCGAGATACCCGACTGTAACTTCTGCATTGCGTCCTCAAACGAAATGTTGAAGAACGAAGCAATATCGTAGCCGAGCTGTGTGAGGTTCTTGGACATAAGGTACGCTTTATCGCTCGCCACGCCGAAACCGCTAATGATGGTGTTGAACACACCTTGACTTCGCATGAACTCGCCCGGGTCGATACCGAGAGCTTCGCTGACTGCTTCTGCGTAGTTCTGTGCTTCCTCTGCGTATTTACCCATAGAAGCGGTAAACAGGTTCAAATCCTCAATGTACTGGTTGGACTGTGTTATCCACGAAGCGATTACTCTCGCACCAGTACGCACAACACCCATAGCCATTTTGATTTTGGCATACAGATTCATGTAACTATTTGCCGCCTTATTGTTCTCTTGCGAGATTCTGTTCGTGACGGTAATAGCTCTCTGAATGTTCGTAGGAAGACGATTGAACGCCGCAGTTACAGCATTGAGCTGATTTGTCAGCGGAGCAAGAGCCGTAGACAACTGCTGAATCTGACTGGTGAACTTAGTCATATCCATGTTGTCGAGGGTGTCTGCCAGCTTCGGTAACTTATTGAGCGCATTGATAGTGGACTTTAGCCCGGAAGCGTTCAGATTGTTCAACGGTTGAAGTGCTGTACCCAGCTTCTCCATAGCACTGAAATCTACACCAGTGAGGGAAGCGGCGGCACTGCCGATATTTTGAAGCTGATTTCCGATGGAAGACGAAATCTTGAGACTGCCGAGACCTTTCAGTTTTTCCAAACTGGAAGCGAGCTTGTCAATCTTGTCTGCCCCGGAACTATCCATGCTTTTAAGGGCGGTATCGAGATTGCGTACTTGATTTGCAACGCTTGTTAATCCGACACCGCCCCTAACTGCATTTTTGAGTTTGGACAAAGAAGCGGAAAGAGCGTCTATACCAGCGACAGCCGAGGTGGAACTCGACTGAACTTCCAATTCGAGTTGTTCGATTGTAGTAGGCATAAAACTCACTTCCTTTCTTGTAACTGCTTATTTGCCTGTACCATATACGCTTGCATATAGCGCAGACCCTTTTCAGACTTAGCCTTTTCCTTCTTGAGTTCTGCTTCCTCCACCGTCTTTTTATTGATGGGATATGCTTCCTCAACATAAGGTTGGGCTTTCGTTCCCTTTTTGGCGAAAGCACGAAGAATCGGAGACAGACGAGAAATAGCGTCATAGATATACATACCCTGTAACCACATTTCTTGATTGACCCTCTCTTTGCGAAGCTCCTCCGCTTTGCGGTAGGACTTCACGAGAGTAGAATCTCTATCCCAGTATTGTTCTTCCGTCATGCCTATTGATAAGTAATAGGGGAACTTTGCGAGAAAAATCTCCGAATAAGAAGGGGGAGCAGAGCGATTCTCACGCTCGCTCCCCTTGTTAGCGGATTCATCTGTCAACAGCGAATCACTTACCAACTCGCTGTCCAGCTTACGTTTCCCTCGGATTCCTCGGGTTCTTCGACCAGTGCCATAATCGGCTCGTTGTACATTTCTGCCAGCTTACCGATAAGCTCCTCCTTGTTCGTCATGTGGGAGAAGATTTCGTTGATAACTTCCTTCTTCTCGAAACGATGATGTGCGAGGAACGCACCTTCAAACAGTGCCGGGAGAGTGGACATAGGCTTGTTCTCGACCTCTGCCGCAACGAAGCCCTTCTTTTCCATTTCCGTAACCGTTCTGCGAGTGAACTCAAGGACATATTCTTTATCCTTGAAAGTGAATTTCAACTGCTTTGCCATGATGATTTATCCTCCTTATTTTTCCTTACTCTGCGTCCATACTGATAACAGTAGACGGAGCGATAGTGATAGTCATTTCGACAACCTCATTCGTGCCGCCGCCGTTAGCATAAACAGACAGAGAGCCTTTGAACTTGAACTTACCGCTGTCACCAGTAGGAGTGACGGTATCGCCAGCTTCCGTACCACCGAACCAAACGGCGAACTCCTTCTCCGTACCTTCCAGTGCTTTCAGCTTCTTGTACTCCTCGAGAGTATAGTTCGCAGTGAACTCAAGAGAATCGAGGGACTGAATACCAGGAATGTAAGTCTGCATTTTGTCAGACAGAGTGGTAGTTTCCAGCATTTCCGGCGCACCGCCGAGGTCGGGAAACTCCTTAATGTCAATCAGCTTCTCCCATGCGGAAGTGTTCTTCTGCATGAGAAAAATCTTGTAAGTGCTAATAGCCATGCTTGTTTACCTCCTATAAATAGTTTTGTTTTTAGAGACGATAGCCCTGTATCGAGCCACCATTCTGTAAACCGTTGCGTCTTCCTCGTTGGGAACAGGGTTCATAAGGGTTCGTGTGAAACCGAGTGCTTCCATCTTGGAATCAATGAGAGCGATGATTGCTTTACATTCAGTCTTCTTACCACTCGTTTTGTTAGAGTAGACATTGACCTCGTAAAGCACCTGTGCGTGGTTTTCGATACACCCGGAATCTCGAGTGTTTCGATAAACTTGATTGTCTGTCTCAATGAGAGAGACACAAGGGAAGGAAGGTGGAGACTTGACATATTCGCCAGTCATATAGATTTTCGGGTATTTC
>ULRT01036487.1_pt1 | contig 12004 bp, 8 predicted proteins | sample 1955711 | NCBI WGS metagenome assembly ULRT01 (sample SAMEA4835690, study PRJEB28245) | human gut metagenome | biome: gut microbiome; material: fecal sample | place: Denmark | collected 2008 | reverse complement strand
GCGAGGGCAAGGACTATGATGGTAATGATTATAGTCCCCAAGCTGACGAGGCGAGGAGGAACTTTGCCTATCACATTCCTCACCTTTTCGCTTCTTAATTCGATATTATCTATATTTTCCACTTTTCTATTTTATTAAATGTCTTTTTTGTGCATTTTCTATGATAAATGACTGCAAAGAATACTGTACATTATCAAATACACATGGTATTGGTCTGCCAGACTTCCTTGCCTCAAAATTTCTAATTATGCAAGGTCCCATACAGATAGGTAAAGCTTTGCAGTTTAAACAACGCTCATTATCGAATGTAGAATGCGCAAACAACTCGCTAAGAAGATAGTTGTTCCATTTTATTGTTCCATCGTCATTTAATCTACCAATAACCTTATCATCGCCATAATCTTGTGCCGTGCATTTAAACACACGACCATCATAATTTATTGCATATTGGTGCAGTTTATCTGCATAACAGCGAGTGTAATGATGTGGCTTATATGCCCAATAGCCAGAATCCAAACCGTTCTCATAGAAGATTTTCTTCACCTTTGCTAATTGTTGAATTTCTTTCTCTGTACAATTTATTTGCCAAACCTTCTGAAAATCTACACGAATATGCTTCTTGGTATTTTCACTAATAAGCGGTATGACATCTGTTATTCCAAACAAGGTCTTCTTATCATAATTGATTCTTAGTGTGATATGAACGTTTGGGATAATTTTTGGCAAAAGATTCAAATTCTGTACAACTATATCAAAAGTTCCTTTGTTCGTATTTGTAAATTTGATGGTATCATGATGTTCTGCATTTCCATCTAAAGGAATTTGAAAACTTGTAAAATTCAAGCTTTGCATCTCAGACATCATTTTTTCATTTAATAATGTTGCATTTGTGGTTACATGCTGGGTTAACACAACTCCTTGGGCAGTTGTGATTTCCTTTGCGTAAGAAGCAATAGGTTTCATAACTTCTTTATAATACATCAAAGGTTCACCCCCAAACCAATCAAGGTGTAATGCTGGGATACGAACTTTATTCACAAGATAATCAATGTGCTTTTTTAATGAGTTTACTATATGTTGTGACATTCCACCATGATGTATGGCTTGGGCATATTCTGTTGAACAATACCAGCATTTTAAATTACAATCCAATGTAGGGTTTATTGTAAGGTGGTATGAGCGATTTTCGTACACACAAAGTTTATTGTTGAACTTTACAAGCTCTTTCTCATCATAATTGTCAATGATAAAACCTGCTTTTTTCATCTCGGAATATAGTAATGGATATTCCTCCGAAAAAGCAGCTAAATTATTGAGTAAAGGCTCTATTACCGAATACTCTTCATTTGTAAAAGCAATCAAAGAGTCAGACATTGTGTTATAAAGGAGGGAGTAACCCTCAAAAGGTACACTTATATTGTAAAAACTAATCTTATCCATATTTCTATATGTTAAAAGTAGGCTATGTGAAGTACACACATAGCCTACAAGTTTAAAACTATGCCTGACAAGTGTCACAAGCATTTTGAGAAAGGCAACCACAGCCAGCCAAACATTCGTCTATTGGCTGTTGGAACTTGTCATTCAGACCAACACCTCCAAGAATATTGGAAAGTGCGCCATTACTTAAACGAGAAAGAATGGCTTTTTCATCTAACTTTTTTACCTGTTTCATAATTTTTTGTTTTATAATACACTATTCAACTCTTAATAAAGAGCTATTTATACTTTTACTAATATCTTTTTCTACTTTTTTCGTCTTCCATCCAAAGTCTAGAGAATAGGCTATTTTGATATTGGCATACTGCGATGCCGTTTGGTCTTTGATGCTCTTGGTATAGCTGTAGATTGGCAAGTCAAGCCAATAATGCTTTTCTTGTTTTTTGAAAGGTGATACTACTTGCATCTCCACGTACAGGTTGCCCTTGCTATAAGAACAACTCATGCCGTAATCAACAGGCGTCTTGCTGACTACCATCGTACTTTCATTCAATGTCTTCTTACCGAAATGTAAGTATGGCTTGATGGCAAAGTCACCAACAAACATATTCACGCCAAGGTTACCTGTCAAGTTGTTGTTAAACTTTTCCCAACGGTTCTTGACCCTTCCATGGTTATATCTTATATCTCCCGATAGGCTGGCAAACTTAGCTAGCTTATATTGTAAAGCCAGAATCGCAGAGTAATATTGCGAATTGCCATCATTGGAGTAGGTCTTGATAACTTTCTCATTGCTCTCATCTAAATAGTAACTATCCGTAACAGGGTGGAAGTTATAACGGAATTGTCCGATGGCAGAAACATTGAGTTTGCCGAACCGCCCCATATAATATAAATAAGTGTTGAGGTCATGCGACTTCTTCAAGTCAGACGAGCCCAATTGTGCCATGTGGGAGTTGATGTTTATCATCGCTCTGTTGATGATATCCATGCCATGGTTGGAATTGGCAAGATTGAGTGACCACATCAGCATTCCATTCTTCATTTGGTATTGAGCGGTCGTGTTGAGGCGAGGGGATAATTGACTAAAGCGACTGTCCCCATGCAAGCGGTATAGTAGCCAATCCATGCCTATTCGTGTTTTCAAGCTCAACTTCTTGGTTGGCTTGAAATTATAGGAGAAGAATGCCAAGGTCTCGCCTTTCCATAGGTGTTGCCACAAGTCGCAATTGCCAGAATAATCAGCATCCCAGATGTCATGATAGTGATATGCTTCGATGGTCATGGAATGCTTTTTCGCAAAATAGTTGTAGATGGCAGATAACTGGAACGATATAGCCTTCTCGTCCTCATCCGTTCTTGCCTCATAAGGAGATTCTTGGTAGAGACGATTGTAGGAGTTGGCGGAATATTTTCCATGAACACCTAATGTGAGTGATTGGTTGTTGCCCAAAGGTAAGTTTGCGTTCAAATCAATCTTGGGTGACAAGCTCTTCTTCTGCATGTTTGAGAAGAAATCTGTCAAATTGTTCTCTTGGGCATAACCTGTAGAGATGTTTCTTGGCGTGGCAATATTCACAAGCGTAAACTTGCCGACCCAATATCTCTGTCCCTTTTGGTTTTGATAGCGGAACTGCATGTATTCCTGATGGTTTCGAGAAGAAATCTTGTCATAAGTGATGCGGTCTATTTCCGATTGAGGAAAGAGATATTGTTCATGATTCCAAGTCTCAGTGTTATTGACATGCTCATAGTTCTCGCCAGCAAACAGTGTGTAAGTGCTCCTGCCTTTCACATAGTTTGCTGCGACATTGTAATCACCATGGGCATAGCCAAGTGTTTGCTGACCATCCACCTGAACATATCCACCATACCGATATTGCTTGGAAACAAAGTTGATGGCAAGTTTGTCCTTGGCATATTTTCCCGAAGGAGAATCATAATACTCTATTTTTTCGATGTCACGAGGTCTGAGCATTTGGATTTCCTTGATGTCGCATTCTTGACCGTTCAGGTACAAGGTGGCATGAAGTCCCATCACATCCACCTGCTTTGACTTTGAGTCTATCATCAGTCCAGGAATATTCAGATTCTCCAATACCCCGAAACCACTTACAGCATGTTTCCGCTGTTGACTATTGGGATAAATCACAAGGTGGTCGCCTATGCGACTGATATTTGAGGCAGACACGACAACATCTTGTAATACTTTAGAAGAGACTATAGTATCCTTTCCGATATTCTGAGCGAATATTGGAGAAAAAATCATAAGTAATCCACAAGATAAAACTATAGTCTTCATACGCAATATGTTTTTATATTCACTTTTTCTGTGGCAAAAATACCTATTTTTCTTCAAAACATCAGCATTTGTGTCGTTAAATAAGTATAATTGCATCAATTTCCCAATTCCAATTGGTTCTTTACCAGATTATAGTATGCTCCTCGCTTGGCTGTCAGTGATTCATGATTGCCAACCTCAACCACCTTTCCATGGTCGATAACTATGATTTGGTCGGCATTCTTCACCGTACTCAATCGATGCGCCACAATGACCACGGTCTTGCCCTTATAGAACTTATCCAAGTTCTCAACGATGCTTCTCTCGTTGTTGGCATCGAGCGAGTTGGTTGCCTCGTCAAGGAAGATGTAGTCGGGATTCTTATACACCGCCCTTGCTATCAAGATACGCTGTTTCTGTCCTTGGCTCAGTCCCACGCCATCACGCCCAATCTTGGTGTTGAACTTCAGAGGCAAAGCCATCACGTAATCCTTGATGCAAGCTATCTCGGCAGCTTTCAACAACCTTTCCTTATCTATATCGCCATCATCAACAGCAATGTTTCTTGCGATACTCTCCGAGAAGATAACACCATCCTGCATGACAACACCACATTGTCTGCGCCACCACTTTTTGTTGAGTTTGTTGATGTCAGTATTTCCAATGTTGATTTTTCCCTCCAAGACAGGATAATAACCAAGCATCAAACGGATGAGGGTGGTCTTTCCACTGCCAGATGCGCCAACGATGGCTGTTACCTTACCTTGCGGAATGTGAATGTTCACATCGTCTATGGTCTTGCGCAAGGCATGTGGGTCATACTTGAACATGATATTCTTAATGTCAATGCCCTCGCTCTTGTCCTCGATGGAAGTCTGCAATCCTTCCTTTCCGTTCTCATCATCCATCTGGTGAATCTCGTTGATACGTTCCAAGCTAATCTTCACATCTTGCAGAGAATAGAAGAAGTTCATCAGTTGCTCCACTGGTGAGTTGAGCTGTCCGATGATGTATTGCACGGCAAGCATCATACCGAGTGTCATTTGCCCATGAATCACGGCGGTTGCAGCGACTACCGTAATGATGATGTTCTTCACCTCGTTAATAAAGATGCTTCCTGCCTCCTGAGTCTGTTGGAGTTTGAGCGACTTCATCTGCACGCCGAACAAGTCAGCTTGTGTGTCCTCCCATTCCCATCTTCTGCGTTGCTCACAACCCTGTAATTTGATTTCCTGCATAGAAGTGATAAATTCATAAGTCTTGTTATTATTGATGGCTTGCTGCTCAAACAGTTCATAATCAAGAACCTTTCTTCGTTTCAAAAACAAGGTCATCCATACACCATAGAGGATGCTTCCCAACAAGAAGATGACAAACACCAATTTGTTGTAGAAGAACAGAACCAATGAGAACACCACAAAGGTGAATATTACAAAAGTTATGTTGAGAGTCTGCTGTGTCAAGAAAGTATTTACTCGACTATGGTCGTTCATTCTCTGCATCAAGTCGCCCATGAGTTTCGTGTCAAAGAAAGACATCGGCAACTTCAATAGCTTGATGAAGAAGTCGCTCACCAACGATATGTTGATGCGCAGTGATATGTGGAGCAACAGCCATCTGCGGATAAAGTCAATAGCCGTTCTACTGATTGTGAGCATTAACTGTCCCAACAGTATAAGCCAAATGAATCCTATGTTTTGGTTTTTGATACCAACATCCACGATGGATTGGGTAAGGAATGGCAAGACAAGTTGCAAGAGACTACCGACAAATAGCCCCAATAATAACATAATGTACAAATACCTATATTTCAATATGTATTTCCACAAAACATGCTTGGATTTGTTTGAGTGATATTTGTCTATATGAAAGTTTTCCAGCTTTTCTGTAGGAGTCAGCAATAACACCGTCCCCCTCGTTCCTTGCTGTTCTGTACTAATCCAATGTCTACAAAAGTCTTCGAAAGTTAATTTTAGCAATCCTTTTCCTGGGTCTGCAATGCAAAAAACTTCTTTTTTACTAATCTTAAATAATACAACAAAGTGGTTCTGGTTCCAATGTAAAATACAAGGCATTTGTGCTTCTTTCAATTGTTCTACAGTATACAATTGCCCTCGGCAATTGAAACCAATTTCATTTGCAGCCTCTGTAATAGCAAACATTGAGACGCCATTTTTCCCAATATGTAACATTTGTGAAACATATTCTAAGGAACACTTGACACCATATGAATTGACAATCATTGTCAAACATGCAGCACCACACTGCATGCCATCATGTTGCTTTATGAAATGTATTTTATTCATTTTTTATATCGTTAGTTTTACCGAGCAGACACACTCTCTTCCTCTCAATTGGTAATTGTATATAAAGGTGTTGACGGAACTGTAGATTGTGTATCCATATTGATGTTGGTTCAGCATGTTTCTGATGTCAAGGGAAACCTTTATCGCTTTCTTACGATAAGACAATCCCATATCCAATAGTACCATCGTCTTGGCAACATCTTTCGTCAACTCATTCTTTACAATGTCAGTTGATGCATCAAATACGAACCCATCAAAGGGCATGATTTTCAAAGAAGCCTTGTGCTGCTGGCTCAGATAGCTATTGTTTTGATAAGCAGTACAAAGATAAGTCTTGGCAAACATGCCTTTGTAATCCAACTCTACGTATTTGCAAGGTTGCGATGTCAGATAAGGAGAAAAAGTCAAGCTCTTCCATGTATATTTCTGTTGACTGTCATTCTGCAAGGTCATTTGTCGTCTCCACTGATAGCCACCGCTCAAGGAAATCTTGGTCTTGATGGACTCTATGAATTTGGTAATACCGACTTGTCCTACGAGACTTCTTGCTGTATTTGGGGCATAAATCTTCGACATGGTGACGAGCGTATTGCTTGCATCTTGACTTGTCAGAATGTTGCTTCTCTCTTGATTATACAGAATATCAGCATTGAAGAACCACATTTTCAGCGGTATCTTATAGTCGTAATGCAACGAGGCATTCAAGCTCTTGTTGTCTGCCAGGATGCCTGAACCAATCTTCATGGAAGTATCATTGATTCGAATAGGAGATTTAAAGAAATCCAAAATGTCGCCGAAAGTACGGGCATAGAATAGGTTGGTGCGAAGTACGGAACGAGAGGTGAGCTTATAATAGCAATACATACTTGGACAAATGGAATAGTACCAAGAGCCAGACGATGATGCGGTCATGTGATCTCTGTAGGCTATATAGTCCATGCGCATAGGCACTTCCAAACGAAAGACATATCTGTATTGAGGATGCGAATACTCATATTGTGGAGCCAAAGCCATTCTGAGATTCTGCATACTCACATCGTTGCATTCATCCGTAGGATGCAAAGTCGTTTGCACCTTATCCATATAATAGTTTAGCAATATCGGCAAATAGATGCGAGAATTGCGATGCTTCTTGGACACAGAGAGGGTGTTCTCTGTGCGGAAACTATGCCCATTGGCATTCTGCACAACAGCATCTTCATTCTCTTTGTCAAGAGCTATCTTTCCCATAGGAGAACCTTGGTATGAGACAACCGATGCCAACGACCATCGCAAGCCCTTGTGATGCCACAAGGTAGAGAACTTGTTGTACAGATAAAACTCACGCATGGTCTGCTTCTGGTTAAAGAGCATACCATTTTCACTTGTTGGCAATTCCGATGTCAAGAAAGAACCAACACCCGACAAAGTATTAACGAGATAAGTCTTGTCTGAATTGTCTTTGTATTCCAACTGAAGGCTTGGGCGATGTACGGTTGACTGAGGTGAATATTCTTGTGCGATGACGATATTGTTTTCTGCATCGGCATAGCTTCTCGTCAAGCTATAGTCATATTGACTTTTCGCATAGCTATAGCCGATATTGCCCTTTAGGGTAACATTCTTTCTAATCTTTCGCAAAATGTTGAACGACAACAGATGGTCTGTTGGTGAAGCATACCTATCCGCCTCAATGGGAGGAGTGGAGGCGGAAAGGTTTCCCAATAAACTCGACACGGTAGATGCAGTCTCCTTGCTATCGAAATGGTTCGTTCCCTCATCCAACGCAAACTGACTGATGTTGCCTGCTTTCAGCGAAGCCAACATTTGGAAGTTTGACTTGAAGAGCATTCCCGCACCATTCACTTCGTACAAGGCATGTTTGCCTGTCCCAAACGAAACACCATAAGAACCAACAGGTTTCAGCTTAGCCTTGTTGCTCATATTCACATTGATAGCCACGTTGTCGGAAAAGACATCCTTGTCGGCTTTTACCGCCTGATGGTTGCTGAGCACTTGGACGGAGTTGACAAAGGATGCCGGTATGTTGGTTGTGGCAATGTTGTATCTTCCTCCTAGCAAGTCCATGCCATTGATATAAAAGTTGGAAATCTCCTTGCCCAGGTATTTGATGGAACCTTTATCCCCAACTTCGATACCAGGCAGTTTCTTCATGGCATCCTTCAGCGTATAGTCGTTCTTCCCTATGTATGAGGCTAAGTTGTAAGACAAGGTATCGCCTCGCTGATAGATGGCAGGGGCTTTTACTACGACTTCCTTGAGGGCTGTCGTCTTCTCCTTCAGATTGAAGTTACACACTTGCGAGAGATTATTGATTTCTCTTTTGGCTTTCTCATATCCGATGGCTTCGGCTGTAATGGTTATCTGCTTGGCATCGGTCTTGAAAGTTATCTTGTAAGAACCATTTTCTGTTGTTCTCGTAAAGCCAAGGGTTGCCGTGTTGGCATTCACCCTGACGATGACACCTTCCAAGTTTGTGCCTGTGGTATCACGCACCACTCCTGTAACCACACTTTGTGCAAAAGTGCAGTTACATAAGCAAGCCAATATCATCAAAAGCAAGAATCTTCTCATATACAAAAATCTCCTTTGTTTACTTTAATTCGAGAGGAACATATCCGTTAGGACGTATTCTCAGCACCACACCGTTGACCAAGGCGCTATGCCCACCATCCTCATACTTCTCGATGGTCATCTCACTGATGGATTCAGCAGGTATGTTGCCCATCGGGTTTTGCTCAAACTTGTTCTTCGACTTGACGAATTGTTCTCTTGAAGTCTTGATGGCATTGGCGTATGGCTTCAAGTTCATGGGAGTACACGACTTGCGGAAAGTGATTGCCTTGAATTGATGTATGCCTTCTGCATCCTTTGCTGCCAATACCAAGCCAGGCAGACCGCAAAGTTTCCAAGGACCAAAAGACACAGGTATCTCAGTGGAATACCATACCGTCCAAGTTCTTCCGCCATATTCTCCCACCGCCTTTTGGCAAGTATATCCACAGACGGTGTCTGTCTCCTCAGCAAAATTCCAACTAATCGGTGAGCCACTCTCCGTATAGCTGTAGTAATTAGGCGTAATGACACTATAAACGGTCAACTTACCCTTTGGCACATTTTGAGAGACTGCCTGGTCGAAGAACATATCGTTTCTCATTTCTTGTATCTTTAACTTCTGAATGTCAGACTCAGGAGCTTTACAGGCAATGGCAGAGTCAGCTCGGAATGCAGTGTAATCGGAAAACATGGCTACGTTTCTTCCGATTTGCAAAATGGTAGAAGTTACATCCGAAGAACCTTTGTCATTCTTTACTTGATACTCGTAGATACATTCGTATTCATCTACGGAAGTTGAACTGTTTTGTCCCATTATAGTAGGTGTCATACCTAAAAACAAAATAAGTGAAGTTAGTCTTATTATTTTCATATCTAAAAGTTTATTATGTCCATAAAATTAAATCCTTTTGGCAAGAAGTGTCCATTAAGCATAAATGAAGGGGTGGAGTGAATGTTATTATTCACACACCATTCTTTTTGTCTATCAATAAGTTGGTCTATAGACTTACGTTCTATATTTTTCGTACAGAATTTTTCCTCAAATAGCTTTTGGTCATAAACTCCAATTTCATACCAATTTTGAATAACATACATTGCCTTATTGGGATTCTGTAATATTGCAGAAACTAAAAGCTCCAATTTTTCATGCTGCTCTTTTGTCCAATATACAAAAAACACATGTACTTTGATGGAATTACTTAAAGCCATAGCATTATACATGTTCAAGAAATCTAAAGCACAAGGAGCACATGTTGGATTCAATACAGCAACAAGATGCTTATGCGCATTTGTCTCTCCCCAATTAATACTATCCAAACATTGTGATATAGAATCTATATTTTGCGGGAAAGTATTTAACATCAATAAATATTGTTCTTTTAGATAATTATTACTTCTTCTAATATTTTCAGTTTGTACACACTTTCCCAATATATCTTTTGAATATTTTAACGAAAATGACAAATATACAATAAAAAGAAGAACACAACACATAACATCCCTAATATCAGAGTTCGAAAAATGCACATTTCTAAAATCTAAAGTACATATATTGAATACATTTAATACAAATATATCTGTTAGCAAACATAAGCATATAGGGCAAAATTTCTTCACCACGAAGATTTGTGTCCACAAACTCCAGGCAACAACAGGTATTGCTGATGCCCAAAACAAAGTTGTAAATAATGTTGAAAGTTTTAAAAATACTATTAATGAGAAAAAGGTAGCAAAATATGCTGCACACATATCAGCCAAGTCTATTATACCACCCAATCGATATTCTATATTACAATCAAAATGATGACTATTTGTGCATATTTTCTTAGCAATGTTTTTGCCTACATGCTGAGCCATAATGCAGTATGTGAGAAATCCTCCGATTCCACATCCTAAAAGATTCATGCAAATTGAAAAAATATTCTCATTTGCCAAAACAGAAAACACACACAATACCAATAAGCCACCATAGCCCAATATTATATAAAGAGTTTGCAGTCTTTCCTCCTTTCTATGATTTTCATATTGAGGTTCACCACTATATTGTGTTTTCTCAAAGGCAAGAAAAGTACCATCCCACTTCTCAAAGAATGCATCTTTCTCTATATATGTATATTCATCTGTATATAGCTTATATATGTTTTCTTTGCAATTTTCAACAACTACAAAAGCATCATCTAGTCTTGTGAGAAATGGAAGAATCTCATTTCCAAAAATTTCCGTATTGGTAATTTTCCCTGCTTGTGTATCAATGCCATAAAGTCTAAGCATATTTGAAAATCCTAACAAATTAGTATTGTTAGGATTTTCCATATAAAGTTTATGCAAGAATGTGCACGTAAATTTTACATTTAAAAGAAATAAAATATGCTTTAATACATCCATGATTTTCTGTATTTATATGTTTATTGCTATTTACCAAAGTGATACTTACAGTTGTCGAATGCCGTCGAATCAACATTGGGAGCTGATGAAAAATTCACTATTTCTAAATCCCAACAATTGGCAAATGCTTGATGACTGATTTTTTCAAGACTTTTGGGAAAATCCACACATTTTAGTTTTATACAACGAGCAAATGCAAAATGCTCGATGACCTTGAGATTTTTTGGAAACACTATTCTTTCTATGTTTTTGCAACCAGAAAAACATCTATCATTAATGACTTCCATATTATTTTTGAAAATCAGAGTTGTGATACCTTCACAGCAAGTAAATGCTTGTCTTCCAATCTTTATGACAGATTGCGGTATGGTAGATATAGAGACTTTATTGCAATCCCAAAAAGCCCACTCTCCTATTTCTGTTAAACTATCTGGTAAGGAAGCTAAAAGTAATTTTCTGTCCATATTAAATGCACTATTACCAATATATGTTACAGACGGGGGGATCTTTACCTGTTCTAACTTTTCACAAGTGTTAAAAGCCCTCTTCTCTATAATTTTTAATTGTGCTGGCAATATAATTTTTTTTATATGATTGTTCTTTTCAAAAGCCATCTCACCTATAATCTTGACTTTCTTTAGTTCTTTATGGCTGTTGAAATCTATGACAGAATCCTTTCCTAACCATTGCTTTAGACATAACCCATTAGGGGTTTCTGACAATGTATACTTTTTCCCATACGAAACAGAATGAGCCAATATGAGCAAAAATATAAAAATAAGTCTAAGCATATTACGAAATTTAAAAATTAAGAAGAAAGTTCTGAGTTTCGACTCAGAACTTTCAACATTACTTAAGTCCACCTATTTCTAAACATTCCTCAACACTAGAAACCTCTGTCGTGTGTTCAGAACCATCGCTTTCACGAACTTTACAAGGGAAGCTTTGTGTTGCTACCGCAGTACCACCACAAATTGAACGCATATCTGCATTTTCCATTGTAAGCACTTTTTCTCCATTTTTAAAACTTATAATC
>ULRT01019858.1_pt1 | contig 12137 bp, 7 predicted proteins | sample 1955711 | NCBI WGS metagenome assembly ULRT01 (sample SAMEA4835690, study PRJEB28245) | human gut metagenome | biome: gut microbiome; material: fecal sample | place: Denmark | collected 2008 | reverse complement strand
TGGAGCCATATGAAACCGGAAGACGGCAACTCCACCTACCGGAACCGCATCATCGACGCCATCTACCACATGGACGGCGAGACGCTGGAGAAAGGTGCAAAGTATGAAGTGCGATAAAAAAAGCCTGCTTTTATATGCTGTGACAGACCGCAGCTGGCTGAACGGCGAGACACTGTACAGCCAGGTGGAAAAGGCTCTGCAGGGCGGCGCAACGTTTATCCAGCTCCGCGAAAAAAATCTTGACCAGGATCACTTTATGGAAGAGGCACTGGAACTGAAAAAACTCTGTGCCGCATACCATGTTCCTTTCGTCATCAACGATAACGTGGAAATCGCAGCTAAGATGGATGCGGACGGCGTTCATGTCGGCCAGAGCGATATGGAGGCCGGCGATGTCCGTGCAAAGCTTGGCCCGGACAAGATTATCGGCGTTTCGGCGCAGACCGTGGAACAGGCCATTCTCGCCGAGCAGCGCGGGGCAGATTACCTCGGCGTCGGCGCGGTCTTCCACACCGGTTCCAAGGCGGATGCGGAGGATGTCAGCCACGAAACGCTGACTGCTATCTGCAATGCCGTTAAAATCCCTGTCATCGCCATCGGCGGCATCACACGCGATAACGTGACGGAGCTTTCCGGCAGCGGCATCTGCGGCATCGCCGTCATCAGTGCCATTTTTGCACAGAAAGACATTGTTTCCGCAACGAAGGATCTGAAAGAACAGACTCTGCGCATGCTGGAAAACAAATAATTTTACGTAACCATTCATCCTCACACCAGGCGGCAGACTGGGGGCACCACTTTCTTTGTCGCCTGTCCAAAAAGAAAAGTAATGCAAAGGAGTAATTCTCATGGACGCGAAAAACATGAAAACAGCATTAACAATCGCGGGAAGTGATTCCAGCGGAGGCGCCGGCATTCAGGCAGACATCAAAACCATGATCACAAACGGAGTTTACGCCATGTCGGCAATTACCGCACTCACCGCCCAGAACACCACCGGAGTTTCCGGTATTTTCGATGTAACACCGGAGTTTCTGGCCGCACAGCTTGCCGCCGTCTTTACGGACATCTTCCCGGACGCCGTCAAAATCGGTATGGTATCCTCCCCGGCACTGATCGAAGTCATCTCCGAACGGCTTCGCTTCTACCAGGCCAAACACATCGTTGTGGACCCGGTCCTCGTCGCTACAAGCGGCTCCGCGCTCGCTTCGGGCGGCGTGCCTGACCTGATGAAAAAACTGCTCTTTCCTCTGGCCGAAGTCATCACACCGAATATCCCAGAGGGAGAAGTTCTCTCCGGCATCAAAATCCAGTCGGAAAGCGATATGGAACGCGCCGCAAAAGAGATCGGGGATTCCTGCGGCTGTGCCGTTCTGTTAAAGGGCGGCCACAGTATCAATGATGCCAACGATCTTTTATATCACAGCGGCACATTTACCTGGTTCACCGGAAAACGCATCGACAATCCGAACACACACGGCACCGGCTGTACACTCTCCAGCGCCATCGCATCGGGACTCGCAAAGGGGCTTTCCCTTCCGGATGCCATTTCCGCCGCAAAAGAGTATATTTCGGGCGCACTCGCGAGCATGATGGATCTCGGCCACGGCTCGGGACCGCTGAACCACGCTTACCGGATCTGATTTTGAAAATAAAGGAGAACAACAGATGGAACACAATTACGCAACACAGATGGACGCCGCACGCCGCGGCATTGTAACACCGGAGCTGAAAAAAGTCGCAGAAAAAGAGTATATGGCCGTGGAAGACCTGATGCCGCTCGTCGCCAGCGGAAAGGTTGCCATTCCGGCCAATAAGCTGCACACCTGCATCGATCCGGAGGGCATCGGCTCGATGCTGCGCACGAAAATCAATGTAAATCTCGGCGTTTCGAAAGACTGTAAAGATTACGATGTGGAGATGCAGAAGGTACTCTCCGCGGTCAATATGGGCGCAGAAGCCATCATGGACCTGTCGAGCCACGGCAATACGCAGCCGTTCCGGCGGAAACTGACCTCCGAATGTCCGGCCATGATCGGCACCGTGCCGGTATATGACAGTGTGATCCATTACCAGAGAGACCTGGATACGCTGACCGCCAAAGATTTTATTGACGTCATCCGCCTCCATGCCGAGGACGGTGTCGATTTCGTCACCCTGCACTGCGGCATCACCAGAAAAACCATCGATCAGATCCGCAAACACAAACGGAAAATGAATATCGTTTCCCGCGGCGGCTCCCTCGTGTTCGCCTGGATGTGCATGACCGGCGAGGAGAATCCGTTCTACGAGTATTACGATGAGATTCTCGATATCTGCCGTGAATACGATGTGACCATTTCTCTCGGCGACGCCTGCCGCCCTGGCTGCCTTGCCGACGCAACGGATGTCTGCCAGATTGAGGAGCTGGTGCGCCTCGGCGAACTCACCAAACGTGCCTGGGAGAAAGACGTTCAGGTTATGGTTGAGGGACCGGGCCACGTTCCGATGGATCAGATTGCGGCCAACATGAAAGTACAGCAGACCATCTGCATGGGCGCTCCGTTCTATGTTCTCGGACCTCTCGTAACCGATATTGCACCGGGCTATGACCACATCACCGCTGCCATCGGAGGCGCAATTGCCGCTATGAACGGCGCTGCTTTCCTCTGCTACGTAACGCCGGCAGAGCATCTGGCTCTTCCGAACCTCGATGACGTAAAGCAGGGCATCATCGCAAGCAAAATCGCCGCACACGCTGCCGACATTGCCAAAGGCGTGCCGCATGCGCGTGATATTGACGACAAGATGGGAGACGCCCGCCGCGTGCTCGACTGGGAAGCACAGTGGGACTGTGCACTGGACCCGGAGACCGCAAAAGCCATCCGCGCCGACCGCTCGCCGGAACGGGAAGATACCTGCTCGATGTGCGGTAAATTCTGTGCCGTGCGAAGCATGAACAAAGCTTTAAACGGCGAACATATCGACATTCTTTAACATCAGTAGACAAGAAGTCACAGTACACGAAAAGGAACGGTTTTCATTACGAAACCGTTCCTTTTCTGCATTTCCAAAATCTTTTTCTATTTCGCCCATCCTTCGGCGTAACGGACTGCTTTATGCCATCCGTTCATCTTCTCATCGCGCTCCTCTTTCGAGAGCTCCGGCTCAAACGTACGGTCAATGGCTCCGTTCTGTTTTACCGTCTCCTGATCCGGCCAGTAGCCGACGGCGAGTCCCGCAAGATAAGCTGCTCCCATCGCGGTCGTCTCGATGCAGCACGGCCGCTCCACCGGCGCCTGGCTGATGTCCGCCTGGCACTGCATCAGGAAGTTGTTGGCGCTTGCTCCGCCGTCCACACGCAGCGCAGAGAGCTTCATACCGGAATCTGCCTCCATGGCTTTTAACACATCATCTACCTGATACGTAATGGATTCGAGCGTTGCGCGGATCACATGGTATTTGTTGACGCCGCGCGTCAGGCCGAGAATGATTCCTCTCGCATACTGATCCCAGTACGGTGCGCCAAGGCCGGTAAACGCCGGCACGACGTAGCAGCCGTTCGTGTCGTTCACCTTCTGCGCCATGTACTCGGAATCCGCCGAGGACTCGATCAGCTTCATCTCATCGCGCAGCCACTGGATTGCGGCTCCGCCGACAAAAATGGATCCCTCGAGCGCATACGTAATCTTGTCCCCGATGCCCCATGCAATCGTGGTAACAAGACCGTGTGTCGAAGAAACCGGCTTTTCTCCCGTGTTCATCAGCAGGAAGCAGCCTGTTCCGTATGTATTTTTCGCTTCGCCCGGCGCATAGCAGGTCTGGCCGAACAGCGCCGCCTGCTGGTCTCCCGCTGCTCCCGCAATCGGAATCGGGCCGCCGAAATATGTGGATGCCGTCTCCCCGTAGACACAGCTCGACGGGCGGACTTCCGGCAGCATACAGAGCGGAATGTTCAGCTCTTTTAAGATATCCTCATCCCATTTCAGTGTATGGATATTGAACAGCATTGTACGGGACGCGTTGGTGTAATCGGTGACATGTACCTTTCCCTTTGTCATCTTCCAGATCAGCCACGTCTCCACTGTTCCGAAATAGAGATCGCCTCGCTCCGCCCGCTCGCGCACGCCCGGAACTTCATCTAGAATCCATTTCAGCTTCGTGGCTGAAAAATACGCATCAATCACAAGACCTGTTTTCTCCCGGAAACGGTCAACCAGTCCGCGCTCCATCAGGGAATCGCAGTATTCCGATGTTCTGCGGCACTGCCATACAATTGCATTGTAGACCGGCTCTCCCGTCTTTTTGTCCCAGACGATCGTCGTCTCTCTCTGGTTTGTGATGCCGATTGCCGCGATATCCTCGTAGGACGCGCCCGCTTTCTGCATTGCCTCCACGGCTACACCGAGCATCGTGGACCAGATTTCATTGGCATCGTGCTCCACCCAGCCCGGTTTCGGGAAACGCTGGGTAAACTCCTTCTGCGCAAGGCTTACGATCTGTCCTTTCTGATCAAACAGAATACAGCGGTTGCTCGTTGTGCCGGCATCAAGTGCCATGATGTATTTTCCCACGTTTAAAAATCCTCCTGTCTCACATTTCAAGAAGAGAGCCTGACAGAATCCACTGCCACGCTCTCTTCCTTTTCTTTGTATGTATCGTATCACAGAATTCTTTTTCTGTAAATCAAATCGTGTTTTTCTGCAGCAATTTATGCCGTAATGATCTCCAGCAGCGCACCGCGCAGATCGTTTGAAAGTTCCATGCTCTGCAGCTCTGCAGCCAGAATTGCTACCTTTCCGTCTGCTTTGTGAAGAAGATTTGCGATCTGCTCTTTGGTGATGTAGCTGATTTCGGCGTGCAGCAGCAGATCCATCGCACGTGTCATGACATCGTTCTTTGCAACCTCCGTATCTTCCGGCAGACAGATTGTCACGGTATCCTGCGGTTTTACATCTGCCACTGCGATAGTAAGAAGTCCGTCTTTCTCTTTGACTTCTGCATCCGCTTCCACGCCGTTTACAAAGACCTTCGCTTCTTTTGCCGTACTTCCGCCGAATTCTACGCAGTACATTCTGCTTTCCGGAACGAGGCTCTGATTGCCCTCAACCGGTGCAATCGTAAATTTCCGCGCACCCCAGTCGAGCGTCATCGATGTTTTTGCACAGTCATCCTTCTCATATGCCATGGTAGTATTGTCATCCTCGTACAGGGCAAATGTATTGTCCGCGCCCGCGTAAACGCGTACCGTCAGCTCATCCGGGTTGGATTCTACATCCAGCGCACTGATCTTCTCTGTCATCGGGATAATCGCACCTGCTTTCGCAAGAACCGGGATTTCCTCCAGCGTACGGTACAGATCCATACTTCTGCCACCCTCGTAAATCATTCCGTTGAAGAAATCAAACCACGTACCTTCCGGCAGCCACACCTTTGTTTTTGCACGCTTCAGCTCCGGAATGCATTTCGTTGTCACCGGTGTTACCATCAGCTCGCTTCCGAAGAAGTACTGATTCGGTGCCTGATTTTTGCCCCAGAAAACCGTCTCCGGGTAATCATAATACATCGGAACAACGATCGGTGTGTCTTCTTTCCATGCACGGTAGTTCATCGTGTACAGATACGGTACGAGTTTATGACGCAGACGAAGGAAATCATCCATTGTGCTGCGCACTTCCATACTGAAGTTCCAAGGCTCTTTTCCACTGAAGGCACTGTTAGAGCTGTGCAGACGGTTGATCGGAGAAAAGACTCCGTACTGATACCATCTTGCTTCAAGCTCATCGTCACGGTAACCGAGCATATGGCCGCCGATATCATGACTCCACCATCCGTAGCCGATGTTGGAGGCTGTGCTGGTAAAGTATGGCTGGAAATCCAGGGATTCCCAGGTGATGTGGGTGTCTCCGGAAAATCCGACCGGATAGCGGTGGGAGCCCGGTCCTGCATAGCGGGAGAAGGTCATCGGACGTTTTCCGTCTCTTCCACTGTCAAGAAAATGATAGTGATTCAGCATCCACAGCGGATCAAGGCCCTCGATCTTGGTACTCTGTCCCTGCTGCCAGTCAATCCACCAGAAATCGACGCCCTCTTTTTCCATCGGATGATGGACTTTTTCGAAATATACATCGACAAATTTCGGATCGGCAATGTCAAAATTGACCGGCTCTTCTTTTTTTGCATCCACTCCCATAGCCTCTGCTACTTCCGGATAGCAGTCCTCATACGCACGAATTCCGTCTGCCGGATGGACATTCAGTGTTGTCTTCATGCCGCGTGCATGGAGTTTTCCAAGAAAACGCTCCGGATCCGGGAAGAGTTTTTTATTCCAGCTATAGCCGGTCCAGCCGCTGCCGTATTTTGGATCCACATCGTCTACACGGTGCCAGTCCATATCGATAACAGCAACCGAGAATGGAACGTTCTCTTTGTCGAAGTCTTCCATCAGTTTCATATAAGATGCTTCACTGTAACGCCAGTAACGGCTCCACCAGTTTCCAAGTGCAAATCTCGGAAGCATCGGAGTTTTGCCGCAAAGGTGGTAGAAATCCTTTAATGCCAGGCGGAAATTCCAGCCATAGCCGAAGAAGTACAGATCCTGCACTCCTTTCTTTCTCGGGGTCACCCAACCGTCCTCTGTCATCAGAAGCGACTTCGAATCATCCAGAACAGCGGAACCAAACCAGGACATGATACCAGGTTCCAGTTCGCATGCTCCGTTGACCTGATCAAGCGTACGGGCCGTTCCTCCAAGATCCTGTGTCGGATCTCCGTAATGCCATGCCGGTACAGAACTGATGCCGACTGCCGTTGTTTTGCAGGAAAGTCCGTTTGCAGAGAATGCCTTTTTGTTGTAATTCAGCTGCAGATACTTTGTGCGCAGCTCCAGCTCATCGCCTGTGTCTTTGACGGAAAATTCCACTGCTGGAAAATCACGGTTTACAACCGTCTGGGATGCCGCATCGATAAATTCACCGTCCTCACTGTATTCCAGCCGAAGAAGATGCTCCGTCAGTACCGTGATACGATATTTATCGCCCTTTACTACATTCTTCGGGTCTGCAAGCGGATGTGTCTCCAATTTCAGATATGGTTTCATGTTTTGTTTTCCCCTTTCTTACTCTTACCGGTTTTTGCCGTATTTTGAGAACGGGAACCTGTGGCAAAAGTCCGTTCTGCCACAGGTTCCTCTGCATTTTTTATTTGGTTTCCAGAACAACTGCCTCATACGCACGCAGTTTTCTTGCCCCCGCTGCTGCGCCGCTCTGTGGATAGTTGCTGATCAGTACATCTGCTCCCGCAAAGGTTTCCGGAACTGTGTACTCCTGCTCCTCTTTTGTAAAATTGCACATCACGAGGAGTTTCTGGTCGCCTAAGGTTCTGGTATATACATACAGAGCCTCATCCTCCGGATCGAGCAGCTCGTACGTTCCGTAAACCATGATATCCTTCTCTTTCCGGAGATGAATCAGTTTCTTGTAATAATTGTATACAGAATCCGGATCCGCCATCTCATTCTTGGCATTGACGGTCTCGTAATCCGGTCCGACCTTGATCCACGGTGTTCCTGTGGTAAATCCTGCCGAAGCGGTATCATCCCACTGCATCGGAGTTCTTGCATTGTCTCTTCCGCGCAGGTTCAGGTAGCGCATCATGTCGTCCGGTGCTACTTTTCCGGCACCGGTCAGCTCGTGGAACGCGTTGATGCTCTCAATATCACGGAACTCGGACAGATCGTGGAACGGAACATTCTTCATGCCAAGCTCATCGCCCTGGTATACATACGGGGTACCCTGCATCATATGAAGGCAGGTTGCCAGCATTTTGGCACTGACTACGCGATATTCCGGTGAATCATCACCGAAACGGGACAGGCAGCGCGGCTGGTCGTGGTTTCCAAGGAAGAGGCTGTTCCATGCCTTGCCCTCAAGCTCCGTCTGCCATGCTGTCATGACACGTTTGAAATCTTTGAGCGGTACGCGTTTGTCCGTCCATTTGCCGTATGTTCCGCTTGCCAGATCTACCAGCTCGAACTGGAATACCATACTGAGCTCTTTGCCGTCTGCGGATGCATATTTTTCTGCCTCCTCGATCGTGACACCGGCACACTCACCAACCGTCATCAGATCGTATTTGGAGAGGACTTCCCTGTTCATCTCCTGCAGATACTCATGAACGTGCGGTCCGTTTACGCAGCCGGAATCACCGTAGAGTCCGCCCTCCGGAATTTTTCCGTCCGGCAGCCCTTCCGGTTTGGAGATCATGCTGATAACGTCCATCCGGAAACCGTCAATGCCTTTTTCACACCACCAGTTCATCATATCGAAAACTTCTTTTCGAACCGCCGGGTTCTCCCAGTTCAGATCAGGCTGTTTTGTTGAGAACAGATGCAGATAATACATCTCTGTCTGCGGATCGTATTTCCATGCGGAACCGGAGAAGCAGCTTCCCCAGTTGTTTGGCTCTTTTCCCTCTTTTGCATCACGCCAGATATAATAATCGCGGTATGGATTGTCTTTCGATTTGCGGCTCTCCACGAACCATTTGTGTTCATCTGAAGTATGATTGACAACAAGGTCCATGACCAGCCTGATGCCTCTTTTATGCATCTCCGAAAGCATGCGGTCAAAATCCTCCATTGTTCCGAACTCCTGCATGATTGCCCGGTAATCGCTGATATCATATCCATTGTCATCGTTTGGTGACTGGTACACCGGAGACAGCCAGATAACATCTACGCCAAGATCCTTCAGATAATCCAGACGGGATGTGATACCATTTAAATCTCCGATACCGTCTCCGTTGCTGTCCATGAAGCTGCGCGGATAAATCTGATACACTACGGCTTCTTTCCACCATTTTTTGTCCATTTTTTTACCTCCTTTATTTCATCCCCAGAACGTGTCTGGTTCTTTGATTCTGTCGTTTGCAAGCACAGTTTACCATACCTCACGGTGATTTTTCAATAGTTTTGCGCAAAACCAGCAGTTTCTACAAGAGTTTTTCTGTAAACTTGGTAACTATTTACTTCGTCAGATCTCTTACCGACTCCCTCTCCACCAGCGTTGTCGGCAATGGCGGAATATCTTTTTGTACCGGCTCATCCTGGATCAAGTGCATCAGGACTTCTACGGCACGGCGTGCTTTTCCATCCACCATCTGATGCACGGTAGTCAGCTTCGGCCGCGCAAGTGTCGCATAAGTAACATCATCAAAGCCCGCAATTGAAATTTCCTCCGGAACCTTTATTCCCCTGTTCTGCAGAAAGTTGGATGCTTCAAGTGCATAGTAATCCGATGAAAAAAAGAGCGCTGTCTGTTTTTTGAAGAACGGAAGCATCTCCTCATATGCCTTCTCCCTCTGCTCTGGATTCCACGGGATCACAATATGGCGACTTTCAAAGTCCTCAATTCCCGCCTCCTCCATTGCCTGACGCACACCGAGCCACCGATAGTGGTCAACCCCGAGATCGCAGTCGGATAAAAAGAGAAATTTTTTATGTCCCTTTCCAATCAGGTACTGACTCATCTGGTACGCACCGCCGCGGTCATCCATCGTAATGGAGCGGACTCCAAGTTCCGGCGGGAGATACTGATCAATGGTTACCAGCGGTTTTCCGAGACGTTCCGAGAGCTCTGCAATCTCCTTTTCCTTCAGAGCCATCGCAATCATGCCGTCAAAATTCCAGCCGAGCGCCTGCTGCATAATGTCGTCCTGCTCATGGCGCGCAACCAGCATCATATAGTAGCCGTGTTCCCGGATCTGATACTCCAGATTTCCGAGCATTGCCGACACAAAGGGATCCTCAAAGGACGATGCATTTCCTTTCTTCATGAAACCAAGCGCCACACCAATAAGACCGGAGCTGTTGTTCGCCAGCATGCGCGCGCTGATACTCGGCACGTACTCCATCTCCTTTAAAATCCGGTTGATTTTCTCGACCGTTGCCTTCGAGACGCGCCCTGTCTTTCCGTGTATTACATTCGAAACCGTCGTCGGGCTGACCCCTGCGCGGTCTGCAATATCTTTGATTCTAATCATCGGTTCTCCGCCTTTCCTTTTTCTTCACAATTTTCTGAATTCTGTTATGTTTATTTTACCAAGACGGCAAAATGTTTACAACTACTTTGCATCGGCAAACACTACAAAATTATTACATTTTCTTAAACGATATGTAAGAAAATCTCCATCCCTCCTTCATTTACTTTCCGCCGGTTCCATGGTAAGATAGAATGACAGAAAAAGTTCACCTTTTTTCTGTAAGAAAGGACCTACACATCATATGCAGCTTGCATTTACAAATTTTTCGATAAAATCTCCCACCGGCAAGAAATCCGGCCGGTTTTTTCTTGCCCTTTTTCTGGGCATTTTTCTCTTTCTGACTCACCCCATGCTCTGCCAGGCTGGTTTTGCCTCCAGTACGCCGTTTACCGGTGCCTCCTGGGAACTGGTCGGGGAATATCCGATTCTCGGCAGCAACGGCGCGGTGCAGTCCGTCTGTGCGACGGAAGATTATATCATCTGCATCGAAAATTTTAATGATCTGACGACAGAGCCGGACGTAGTCTCTGCCTACTATAAAAATGATACAGACGCAGACGGAAATCCCGTTACGCAGTATTCCCTCGCGCATCAGGTAAGGGACGCAGACTTTGCTCACGCAAACGGTATGGCATACAATCCCGTCACACATGAAATCCTCGTGAGCGGCTACAGCAGCCCGGATGCTTCCAATTACGGATGTATCTTCCGCCTCGACCCGGATACTCTCGAGCAGAAAGAGCGGATCCAGCTCTCGACAAGCTACAATATTCTCGGTATTGATTATCTTCCCTCCACCGGCGGCTATCTGATCCAGACCGATGCGGACGGCGGCTACGGCTTTAAACTCCTCGATGCCTCACTTCAGGTGGTGGATGACTGGGGCACGTATCCCTTCGATTTTTACATGGAAAACTTTCAGGATCTCTGTGTTTCCGGCGATCTCTTTTTTCTTTTTCCGCTGACGATGCATCTCGGAATCGGAAACTTTATCCAGACATACTCGCTCTCGCAGAAAACACTGCTTGCGGACGACACGGTTGATTTTGGCTTTTCCGACGATATCACCATCAATGAACCAGAGGGCCTCTGCGAGACAAATCCTGGGGAATTTATTGCGATTGTAAACGTAACAAAGGCAGATGGTGGACGGTACGTGCAGTTCTACCGCACCCGGGTGCCGTATCTGTTCACGGTTTCCACTTCCGCGGCGGAGCATGGCTCGGTGTCCGAGGGCGGGGAAGTTTCCCGCGGAGAGGAAAAAACCGTTTCCTACACGGCAGACGAAGGCTTCCGGCTCGCGAAACTCTCGGTGGACGGCTTGTATCTGCCGGTGACGGAATATCCGGACAGCTACACATTTTCCGATATCCAAAAGGATCATACCCTTGCCGTAACGTTTGAGCCGATTCCGACGGCGACACCGACGCCGACTGCCACTGCGACGCCGACCGAAACACCGGCCATAACCCAGACACCGGAACCGGCCGTTTCCAAAGCACCGGCATCATCCACGGTTTCCTTCTCATCTGTGGCTTCCCATTTCGCAGCGTTCTGGAAAGGCACTGTGCATGCCGGCTCTGCAGCCGTCCAGAAAACCTGCGCATTTTTTGCAGGAGCAGGACGGACGGTCGGCCGTGCATTTCATTCGCTTGCCGGAAAAGCCGGAGCCGGATTTCACGCTTTCCAGTCGGCTGCCGCTTCCTGGTTCCGTCATCTTGCCTCGGCCGGTGCATCCCTTTTTGCCCGTATCCGGAAGGCAGATCCTGTTTTTCTGGCGATGCCGTTTGTCCTTCTCGTTCTGATTCTGCTCTTTGTCCTCCGCCTGCGGTATGTCCGCCGCATCCGGCGGGAGCGGTCGCGGAAAGCGCTGGAACACGGAAGAAGAACGTACGAAGAACTGGTCAGAGAATTTACGGAAGATCCGAAGGACGAAGAGGTTTCCATCGATGAGCTGCTGCTTACAATTGACGAACTGCAGAAGGAAGAACAGAAAAACACTTAAATGAAACGTATTCACCAGATCAGGAATTGATCTTCTCGGCACAAAAAAAGTATCCCGTTCCTTTTGGGGAAGCGGGATACTTTTTTATTTACGCGGGCAACGAGCTAGAGCG
>ULRT01042699.1_pt1 | contig 12342 bp, 9 predicted proteins | sample 1955711 | NCBI WGS metagenome assembly ULRT01 (sample SAMEA4835690, study PRJEB28245) | human gut metagenome | biome: gut microbiome; material: fecal sample | place: Denmark | collected 2008 | reverse complement strand
GCGGATAATGGCGGAAGCCATGCCCGCCTTTTTCCGCAATGCCAATGAACTCGGTATCCTTGACCCAGTAGGGGCATACCGCAGTAACATGGATGCCCGCAGGGGAAAGCTCGTAATGCAGCGTCTGGGTGTAGCTAAGCAGGAACGCCTTGGTGGCGGCGTATACGTTCAGCCCCGGAATGGGCTGGAACCCCGCAGTGGAGCAAATCTCCAGTACCTGACTGCCTGGGTGCAGATAGGGGAACGCCGCATCGGTCACATCCACGGCGGCGCGGCAGTTCAGGTCGATCATGGCATCGTTGTCTTTGGCGGGAATATCCACCGTCGGCCCCATGCGCCCCATGCCTGCCGCATTGACCAAAATGCGGATGTCCGGCAGTTCATCCTGCAGGGTGTTGCGCAGGTACTCCATATCGCCCGGGCGGGTCAGGTCAAGCGCCAGCACCCGGATGGGCACCGCGCTGATGGATTGCAGCGCTTCCAGCCGGTCGCGGCGGCGGGCGATGGCCCAAATTTCTTCCACTTTGCCCTGCTCCGCAATCTGGCGCACAAACTCGCGCCCCAAACCGCTGGAAGCACCGGTCACCAATGCAATTTTCATGGCAGTTATCCTCAATCGCAGGGCAGGTTGGGTCTGTCCTGGTCGCCGTCAGCCTTGAAAAGAACAAAGCCGTCCGGCTGGTTGGTAAAGTAATAATACTCGGTGTTCTGCTGCAGCGGCGGGGTCAGATAGTTGGGGATGATGACCCCATCGTCCTCGCGCCGCTCCGTCAGCCCGGCGGCGGCCCATACGGCGGCAGGAATACCGGCGTTGTAACAATCCAGATATTCCGCGCCCGCGTCGTGCAGCAGCTTGTCCAGTGCGCCGCCAATGCGGGGCAGAACAGCATCATCGCCGATAAAATCCACCAGCCGCACCACCGGTACGCAGCCGGTCTCGGCAGCTGTGATGGTGCGGGTGATCGCGTAAGCCAGCAGGGCACCGGCTTCCTGCACTGCCCACACATCATAGCTCTGGTGCGGGTAGGCAAAGTACCGGCGCTGCAAGTACCAGAGATCTTTATGCGGCGTGTGGCTGCTGTGGGGCAGGCCAAGCGCGGCCAGCGCAGCGGCATCCGGCACACGGGTCAGCGGCAGGTCATCCTGTACCGGCAAGGGAGCAGAATTTGGACCCGGCACCGCCAGCTGCCAGCCCTTTGCACCGGGTGCGCCAAGGCGGTAATAATGCGGCAGGCGCTCGGCCTGCCAGCCCAAAAAGTGGTACAGCACACAGGTGTTGGCGCGGATGTTGTTGCAGGCAACCACGCGGGCATTCAAAAGCCCGGACAGGGCGTCCATCAGCTCCAGCCCCACACCGTTATGGCCCTTTGCGGCAACCCAGACCGAAACCCAGATGTCCGGCGTTTCGCTCTGGTTGGCCAGAATGTACCCGGCGGCGCACAGAATTTCGCCGTCCTGCTCCGCCAGCGCAAACTGCGGGGCGGCACCGGGTGTGTGGGCATAATAGAACTGGTAAAAATCGGCCCGGTTGATCAGCGGCAGGCGCATGTCAAAATTCTGGTTGATAAAGTCCGCAATGCGGGCATCCTCGCCGGGGCGGGCTAAACGCAGCACAAGGTCAGACAATGGCGGAACCTCCCGTGACCGGCAGGGTAACGCCGGTGATAAAGCGGGCTTCCTCGCTCAACAGGAACGCCATGGCCGGGGCAACATCCTCCGGCGTGGCGTTGCGGCCCATTGGGTTGTCTGCCGCGGCGGCCTGCACGATCAGGTCCGGCGTATCCTTCAAAAAGTGGGTCTCCATCATGCTGGGGGCCACGCAGTTTACCGTTATGCCAAAGCGGGCGTACTCCACAGCCAGGCTTTTCACCAGCCCGCCGATAGCGCTCTTGTTCATTACATAGGCAGCTGTGTTTTTGGGCGGGCAGCCAATGGTGTAGCTGGTCTGGATAAACAACACCCGGCCAAACTTCGCCTTACTCATGGCGGGCAACACCGCCTTGCACAGCTTGACGGCGGAATGTACCTGAATCTCCCAGTCCTTCTGGAACCGGGCTTCATCAAACGCTTTGAACTTGGCGTTCACCACCGGCAGGGCCGGCAGGTGTACAAAATGGGTGGGGCAGGGCAAATCTTTGCCAAAGCGGGCGCACAGGGCATCCACCGCTTCGGGGCTGGAAAGGTCCGCGTCAAAGGTAACAATGCGGCCGGGGAATTGCTGCACTAAGGTATCCAGCCGGGCCAGATCGCCGCAGCCCTGTGCCAGAATGGTGCGGTCCTCGCCGGGGGCTTCGGTCAGCAGGCGGCGAATCAGTGCGGCGCCCACATCGCTGGTGGCGCCGGTGATGAGATATGTATATGCCATGGAAGTTACCCTCACTTTTATTTGGCCAGCCCGGCTTTGATGATGCCGCGCGTGACCCGTTTGCCGTCCTGGTTGGTGATAACAGCCTTGATCTCCGCTTCAGCCACGGCTTCACTCACGTTTACCACGGTGCCGGTAATGGTCAAAGTATCCCCGATGAAAACCGGCTTGGCGAACTTGCACTCCACGCCGTGCAGCAGGCAGTGTTCGCCCGGCAGGTAAACGCCCGCCAGGGTGGAGAAAAAGCTGGCACCCAGCATGCCGTATACCACGCGGCCGGGGTAGCCGCGCTTTTGGGCGTATTCGGCATCCATGTGGATGGGGGAAACATCCCCGGTGATGGCTTCAAACCGGGCCATCATCTCTTCCGTTACGGTAACGGTAAAGCTTTCGCTCAGGCCGGGGGTCATCTCGGCCAGTGTGTAGTGGTTCATCTTAACCCACCATGCGGGCAACCAGGTCCAGCAGGTCGCCAACGTTTTTCAGGTTGCGCACATCGGCCAGCTTGAATTTGATGTTGAACTTTTTCTCGATGGCGGTCAGCAGGTTGATCTGCTCCAGGCTGTCCCAATCCTCAATGTCATCAGCGCAGGTGGCGCGGGTGATTTCCAGGGTATCATCGTCAAAATTATCGCGGAAAATTTCCTGTACAGCTTCCAGAATTGCCTGTTCGGTCATAGTTAGAACACTCCTTACAAAAATAAACACATATTATATAATGACAGCAATCATTCAAGATGGCGGCTTGCCGCAGGGGACACTACCACATCTTATTTAATAGAAGTGTACCATAAAATGCCCGGCAACACAAGCGCAGACAGGGTAAAAGGGGGCTACAGGCCGTAATCTTCCAGTTTTTGCTGCAATTCGGCTTCGGTATAAATGCTCACGCCCTGCTGCAATGCCAGGCAGTCCGGCTCCGGCAGCAGGCGGGTGTATACATCGTACTGCGCCAGGGGACCGGTGCCGTCCGGGGTATACAGGGCCAGCCGCCCGGCGTTATCTTTTAACAAGTATTGCGCCTGCGGCTGTTGTTTTTGCACCGGAACAAAAAACACTGTTACAGCTGCGGCAATGCACAGCAGCGCCAGCATGGCCAGCCCCAGCAGGTAGCGGCGATAGCCCCGCGGCAGTTGGTAACGCATGGGCAAAAACCTCCCTCTATTTTGTGGTATTCGCAAATTTCACAAATCAAATAGTACGCTCCTGCAAGCAGTATGCCCGGTTTGGCGGCACCCAAACCGTAAAAAAGTGAAAATTGTCTGCCTGCTACTGTACTTTTGGCAATACTTTGTGATATAATTCATTCTATGGCTTTATGCCCATCTGCGTGACCGCGCTGTGCGGCCGCGTATCAGTGCAGGCGCAGGCAGGCTCCGCGCCTGCCGCAATTATCCCAAAGGAGGCGGTCCCCATAGACCCCAAACAGGAACGGCACATTTCCATGCAAAGTGCAAAAAGCCCGGAAACAGCCGCAACTTCCGCCCGAAAGAAAAACGGAAAAAAGAAAAAAAATAAGCCGCGCCGCAGTATATTCGGCACCATCATGCGGTTCATTGGCTGCCTGCTGTGCGTTTGCATCATGGCGGCCAGCGCCGGTGCGGTGCTGCTTTCGCTGTATGTGGTGCAGGTGACCGAGGACCCGGACGGCAAGCTGGACCTGGATGAGCAGAAGCTCAAACAGACCTCCATTGTGTATGACCGCGACGGCAACGAGGTGAACACCTTTGCTGGCGAAAATAACCGCATCTGGCGCGATATTTCGGCCATGCCGGAAGACCTGCAGAATGCGGTCATCGCCGTTGAGGATAAGGATTTTCGCAGCGAGCCCGGCATCAACGTCAAGCGCACCATTGCCGCTGCCCTGAACGAGTTTACCGGAAACGCGCTGCTTGGCTCCAAGCAGGGCGCTTCCACGCTGGAGCAGCAGCTGGTCAAAAACCTGACCGGTGATAGTGAACAGGACATTCTGCGTAAGGTGCGCGAGATTTTCCGCGCGTTGGGCCTTTGCAACCGCTACAGCAAGGAAACCATCCTGGAAGCTTACCTCAATACCATCCCGCTGACCGGCACCATCTATGGCATGGAAGCCGGCGCGCAGGAGTATTTTGGCAAGAGCGTGGAGGAATTGAGCCTGGCCGAATGCGCCGAGCTGGCTTCCATCACCAAGAATCCCAAGAGCTTTAACCCGGCTACCAACCCGGAAAATCTGCTCAAGCGCCGCAACCATGTTCTGGCTTTGATGCGCAACCAGGGATATATTACTGATGAAGAGTGCGCTGCTGCACAGGCGGAACCCATCACCCTGGCCGAGAGCAAATCGGCCACCGAAAAGGTCACCCGTACTTCCCGCAACTCTTATTTTGACGACGCTTTGTTTGCGGATGTCACCCAGGCAATCATGGAGCAGGAAAGCTGCACCCGTGCCGAAGCACAGGATAAGATCTTCTCCGATGGCCTGCGCATCTACTCTACCCTGGACCAGAAAGCACAGTCTTCCATGGAGCAGGTCATGCTGAACGAGGACACCGGCGACGGCGAGCTGTTCCCGGCCCTGTGGCACGAGGAAGAGGTTTCTTCTGGTATCCCGGCGGACAGCGAGATTACCTATGACGAGAGCGGCCTGCCGCTGAACCCGGACGGCTCTTCTGTGTTCACGGACGATGATGTGCCGGTCTATGCCGATAAGGAAAACACCACCCTGAAAACCAGCAAGGATGACAACGGCAACCTGATCTTCTATGAAAGCGTGCGCACCCAGGCGGCTATGGCGTCCATCAGCATGGAGGATGGCCACCGCGGCGAGATCGTTGCCCTGGTTGGCGGCCTGGGCGAAAAGAAAGTAGACCGCGGCACCAACCGCGCCACGCTGCCCCACCAGACCGGTTCCACCATGAAACCCATTGCTGCTTATTGCCTGGCAGTGGACAGCAAGATCATCAACTATTCTTCGCCCATGGCGGATACGCCGTATTACCTCAAGAGCGACCATCAGGTGCTGGATACCGACCGCTGCCTGAAGCTTGGCCTTTCTACTGACAAGTATAATGCAGTCAACCAGTCCCGCGATGATGTGTGGCGCGACTGGCCCACCAACTATGGCGGCGCAGGCGGCGATGGTGCCACCATGCTGGTGTATGATGCACTGCGCCGCTCTTACAACACCATTGCGGTCTGGATCGGTTCCTATGTCGGTGCGGAAGAGCTGTTCAGCTTTGCGCATGATACCCTCAACTGCACCTATCTGGATCCCGAACATGACGTTGACCTGGCGCCTCTGGTGCTGGGCTCCCAGAGCCAGGGCCTGACGGTTGTGGAGCTGGCTGGCGCTTACTCCATTTTCAATGACGGCAAGTTTACCACCCCGCACTACTGGACCGAGATCTATGACTCGGACGGCAACCTGTACCTGGATAACAGCAAGCGCGTTACCACCGTGCAGGCCATTGACCCTGCAGCTGCTACCATCATGAACCGTCTGCTGAGCAACGTGTGGAAAAAGCCCGGTACGGCAAACGGCATGAAGCCGGAAACCGAGGGCATTGATACCATCGGCAAGACCGGTACGACCAGCGACTTTAAGGACTATACCTTCGCCGGTGTTTCCCCGTACTATTCCACCGCTGTGTGGTGGGGCTATGATAAGCCTTACAGCATGTGGGGTGTGGATGGCACCCTGGGCAACAACGGTAAACCGACCCAGCGCGCCTTTAAGCGGTATATGGAAGCTGCCCAGGCCGATAAGCCTGCCAAGGACTTCTATTATGATGACTCCGTTGTGCAGAAGCAGTTCAGCACCTCCACCGGTGCGATCGTATCCGGCGGCGGTGAGACCGGCTACTATACTGAGGACAACCTGCCGGATGACAGCTACGCCACCCTGACCGACCCCAGCGTGAACACGCTGGACCCGGCGGCAGGCTGATCGCGTAAAGTTCCAATAGTCTGAAAATTCAATAAGCCAGATCGGGCACAGCAGTTTACAAAGCTGCTGTGCCCGTTTGTTGTATTGGAATGGAGGACATGCTATAATGGCAGCAGCGAGAACCATGCGGATGAGGAGAAAATGCACGGCTCTTTTGCGGCCTTAATAAGGCGGGCAGAAGCGTATCAAATGCGCGTACACGAATGAAAGACATACTTCCACCGCATAAAAACAGATAAAAGCACGGGAAGATTCCACCGCACCAACAGGCCAGTTGTGCATCATGCTCAAATACACAACATTTTTGCTAAAATGCTTGCAAGCCGCGCACACTTGTGGTATGATTATCCCCGTTGTGAATACACATGTACATAGGAGGGAAACAACATGGGCGAGCGCCGTTTTTTGTTGGTAGATAGCTCCGCTTTGCCGGATGTGTTCCTTAAGGTACTGCAGGCCAAGGAGCTTCTGGCTTCCGGCAGCGTGAGCAATATTTCCACGGCAGCGCGTCAGGCGGGCATTTCCCGCAGTGCGTTCTATAAGTACAAGGACTATGTGTTTGACGCCGAAACCGGCCGCGAGGCCATTACCGTGATCGCCACCCTGCTGGACAAAACCGGCGCTTTGCAAAGCCTGCTTTCCGGTATTTCGGCAGCGGGTGCATCGGTTGTTACCATCACCCAGTCCCGGCCGGAAAATGGTACCGCGCAGGTGGAAGTTACCGTGCGCACCGGAACCATGCAGATGACCGTTGAGGAAATGCTGACCCGGCTGGCCCGTCAGTCGTTTGTGGTGGAAGTGCACCGCGGAACCTGAAAGTGAACACACGCCGCCAAGGCGCACAGAACGGAATACCGGATGCGGGCAGCCGCATAAGGAACAAGGGGAGTATAGTATGGCTAAAATTGCAATCATGGGATTCGGCACCGTTGGCAGCGGTGTGCTGGAAGTCTGCCGCCGCAACGCCGCATCCATTGCCCGCCGCGCGGGTGAGCCGGTGGAGGTCAAGTACATCCTGGATGTGCGTGATTTTTCTGATTCTCCGGACGCAGCGCTGTTTGTGAAAGATATCAATGTGATCCTGAACGATCCGGAAGTCAAGGTCGTTGTGGAAACCATCGGCGGCACCCGCTTTGCTTATCCGTATGTGCGCCAGTGCCTGGAAAGCGGCCGCAGCGTGTGTACCTCCAACAAGGAGATGGTTGCCACCTATGGCGCAGAGCTGCTGGCTCTTGCACGGGAGCATAAAGCAGCGTTCCTGTTTGAAGCCAGCGTGGGTGGCGGTACCCCCATCATTACTCCCATGCACCAGTGCCTTGCCGCAAACCAGATCAGCCAGATCCAGGGCATTGTGAACGGAACCACCAACTTTATGCTGACCAAGATGAAGCGCGAAAACATGGGCTTTGATGCCGCGCTGAAAATTGCCCAGCAGCTGGGCTATGCCGAAACCAAGGATCCCGGTGACGATGTGGATGGCCGTGATGCCTGCCGCAAGATCGCCATCCTGAGCAGCCTGGCCTGCGGGCATCATGTTTACCCGGATAACATCCCCGCCCGCGGCATCCGCGATGTGGCCGTGGAGGATGTAAAAGCTGCCGAGCAGCTGGACTGCGCCATCAAGCTGATCGCCTGGTACCATGAAAACCCTGAAGGCGCAGCCGATGCGTTCAGCGCCGGTGTGGAGCCGATGCTGGTGCCGGAGTCCAACCAGCTGGCGGGCGTGAACGATGTGTTTAACGCTGTGCTGATGCAGGGTGATATGCTGGGCGATGTTGTGTTCTATGGCAAGGGCGCCGGCAAGCTGCCCACCGCCAGCGCCGTTGTGGCCGATGTGATCGATGCCCTGAAGGACGGCAGCAAGATCCATGACAGTCTGTTCTGGAAGCCCGCCGAAAAGCTGGATCACCAGCTGATGGATACCGCCAAGTATTCTTATTACATCCGCACCGTGGGCGTGCCCGCCGCCGCGCTGCCCAATGTGGCCGGTCCCGGCAAGCTGGTGTTTGACTATGGCGATTCTGCCGCGTACCTGATCGAAGCTGCCACGGCTGCGGACTTGGAGGCTGTGGCAGCCAAGCTGAAAGTTCTGGGCGGCCGCCTGGCGCTTGTGCTGAAAAAGCTGCCGGCATAAGCCCCGGCAGGGAAGGGAGCACATAACATGATTACCGTAACTGTACCGGCAACCAGCGCCAATGTCGGCGCCGGGTTTGACAGTCTTGGCCTTGCGCTTTCCATGCACAACGTGTTTACCTTTGAGGAATGCGACCGCATCCGCATTTCTTCGGTGGATGGCACCCATGTGCCGACCGGGGCAAACAACCTGGTCTACCGCAGCGCCCGCGCTGTGTATGACCAGCTGGGCATTCCGCTGCGCGGCCTGCGCATTACCCAGCGCAATGATATTCCCATGGCGCGCGGCCTGGGTTCCAGCTCTGCCTGCATTGTGGCGGGCATTTTGGGTGCCAACGCTTTGCTGGGCAACAAGCTGACCAGCCGCCAGATGCTGACCCTTGCCACCGCCATTGAGGGCCACCCCGATAACGTGGCCCCCGCCATGTTGGGCGGCTTTGTTACCAGTGTGTATGACGAAGGCCAGGTTTACAGCGTAAAAAAGAACATCGATGAACAGCTGGCATTTGCCGCTTTTGTACCGGATTTCCGCCTGCTGACCTCCAAGGCGCGCGCCGCGCTGCCGGATATGGTCAGCCATAAGGACGCCGTGTATAATCTGTCCCGCGCCGCGCTGGCTACCGCCGCGTTCTGCGATGGCGATTACAGCCTGCTTGGCGTGGCAACCAAGGATTCCCTGCACCAGAAATACCGCCTGCCCCTGATCGACGGCGGGGACGAAATGTTTGAACTGGCGCAGGACCTGGGCGCGCTGGCTGTTTATATTTCTGGCGCGGGTCCCACCATTATGGCGGTTGTCCCGCGTGACGATCAGGAATTCTTTGCCCGCGCGCAGGAAGCTCTGCCGCAGAGCGAAAAGCTAAAGCATTTTACCGTTTACCGCCTGCTGCCCGATAACACAGGCGCAACGGTGGAATAAGGGAACAGGGAGGAAGAGGTCTTTATGGGTCTTATCGTACAAAAGTTCGGCGGTACCTCGGTCAAGGATCGTGACCGCATCTTTAATGTTGCGCGCATTGTGGCCAACACCCGCAACCAGGGCAACGATGTTGTTGTTGTTGTTTCTGCCCAGGGGGATACCACCGATGACTTGATTACCAAAGCGGCCGAGATCACCAGTGATCCGTCCCACCGCGAAATGGATATGCTGCTGGCCACCGGCGAGCAGATTTCCATCTCGCTGCTGGCCATGGCGCTGCAGGAAATCGGCGTTCCGTCCGTCAGCCTGACCGGCTGGCAGGCCGGCTTCAACACCGACCGCGCTTACACCAAAGCCCGCATTAAGCGCCTGAACACCGAGCGTGTGGAAAGTGAGCTGGCCCGCAACCGCGTGGTAGTTGTAGCTGGTTTCCAGGGACTGAACCGTTCGGATGATATCACCACCCTGGGCCGCGGCGGCAGTGATACTTCCGCCGTTGCCTTGGCAGCCGCTCTGCATGCAGACCGCTGCCAGATCTATACCGATGTGGAAGGTGTGTATACTGCCGACCCGCGCAAGATTCCCAAGGCTACCCGCCTGAAGGAGATCACCTTTGACGAGATGCTGGAACTGGCATCCCTGGGTGCACAGGTGCTCAACAACCGCAGTGTAGAACTTGCCAAAAAGTATGGCGTCGAGCTGGAAGTTCTGTCCAGCATCAATCCGGTGCCCGGCACCGTTGTTAAGGAGGAAACCAAAGTGGAAGGTATGCTGATCAAAGGCGTTGCAAAAGATGAGGACGTCGCTGTTGTTTCGATCCTGGAAGTTCCCGATGTGCCGGGTATGTCCTTCAAGGTGTTCAGCCTGCTGGCACAGAAAAACATCAACGTGGATATCATTCTGCAGTCTTCCGGCAGCGCTGGCTGCAAGGATGTGATCTTTACCTGCTCCAAGGGCGAAGCTGAAACCGCTCGTGCAGTGCTGGAATCCAACAAGACCCGCTTTGGCACTGATAAGATCACCGTCAACAATGACTGCGCCAAGGTCAGCATTGTCGGTGCCGGTATGCAGAGCCACCCTGGCACGGCTTCCACCATGTTTGAAGCTCTCTACAGCCAGAACATCAACATCCATATGATCTCTACCAGCGAGATCAAGATCAGCGTGATCATTGATAAAGCCGATGCTGACCGTGCTGTTGCCGCCATCCATGATGCTTTCATCCAGTAAGCGGTAATATCCATCTGGTGTAAAAAAGTTTACAAGTTTCAGCCCCTGCTGCCCGGCGGGGGCTGTTGCCATATCCGGTACGGAATGGTATAATCAAACGCACAGCCGGGTGGGAATCATTCCCGCAAGCCCGGTTGTGCCCAATGTATTCTGCTGCAAAGGAGGTAACATATGGAATATATGGACGAAACCACCCTTGCCCACAAACACACCAGCCCGTGGCTGATTGCGTTCCGGATCATTTTTACCATTGCGCTGGTCTGGTGCATTCTGTTTATCTTTCATAACTCGCTGGAAACCAGCTCCATCTCGTCGGCCCGCAGCCATGAGGTCATGCAAAAAATCAATGCCATCCTGGCACATCTCAATATCGGCCCGCTGAGCGAACATGTTGTGCGCAAGCTGGCGCATTTTTCAGAGTTCACGCTGGAAGGCTTCCTGCTTATGCTCTGCCTGCGGGTTTATACCCGCCGTTTTGTGCGCCATGTCAGCTGGCCCATGCTGGGCGGCATGGCGACCGCGCTGCTGGATGAAACCATCCAGCTGTATGTGCCGGGCCGCACTTCGTCCGTGCGGGATGTGTGGATCGACTTCGGCGGTGTGATTGCCGGTTTGTTCGTGGCCCTGCTGTTGCTGCTCATCGTGCGCGGGCTGACCTCTTTCCATGCCATGAAAAAAGAAAACCGCCGCCTGCGTGCCGAACGGGCAGAGCTGCTGCGCCAGCAGCGCGCCGACCGGATCAACACAGCGGATGACCGTCCCGAAAGCCCAGATAGGAGAGAATATTTATGACAGAACAACAGGCGATTGAAGCCCTGCACGCCCTGCCGCGCCTGCCCCGCAGCGGCGCATCCTTGGAGCGTATGCAGGCACTGCTGGACCACCTTGGAAACCCGGAAAAGCAGTTTAAGTGCATCCATATTGCGGGCACCAACGGCAAGGGGACCCTTGCCGCTATGACATCTTCTATCCTGACCCATGCGGGCTACAAAACGGGCCTTACCATCAGTCCGTATGTTCTCAATTTTCGGGAGCGTTTTCAGATCAATGGACAGATGATGTCCCCGCGCACCCTGGCCAGCCTGACCCAGAAAGTGCTGGATGCTGCCGATGCCATCATCGCTGAGGGCGGGGAAGGCCCGGTGGAGTTTGAAGCCGTTACCGCCATTGCCTTCCTCTGGTTTGCCCGCCAGAAGTGTGATTTTGCCGTGGTGGAAACCGGCCTTGGCGGCCGCTATGACGCCACCAATGTCATCCCCGCGCCGCTGGTTGCGGCCATTACCCGTATCGGCATGGATCATACCGAAATTTTGGGCGATACCCTTGCCGAGATCGCCGCCGAAAAAGCCGGTATCATCAAAGAGGGTAGCGTGGTTGTCTGCTACCCTGAGCAGCCGGAGGAGGCCATGGGCCCGCTGCTGACCGCCGCGGCCAACGCGCATACCTCGCTGGTGGTGCCGGATACCGCCGATTTGCAGCAGCTCAAGTGCCGCCCGCTGGAAAACTATGTTGATTACGGCGGCTATCGTGCTCTGCTGCAGTTCCCCGGCAAGCATCAGGCCAACCATGCCGCTATGGCGGTGGAAATTGCCCTGGCCCTCTGGCGGGAATACCATTACGAGATCCCCGATGAAGCGATTGAAGCCGGTCTGCGGGATGCCAAAATGCCCGCACGGATCGAGGTCATGCGCCGCCACCCGTTGCTGCTGCTGGATGGCTGCCACAATGCCGATGGTACCGCAGCCCTTGCTGCAACTCTGAAAGAAGCCG
>ULRT01018607.1_pt1 | contig 12545 bp, 9 predicted proteins | sample 1955711 | NCBI WGS metagenome assembly ULRT01 (sample SAMEA4835690, study PRJEB28245) | human gut metagenome | biome: gut microbiome; material: fecal sample | place: Denmark | collected 2008 | reverse complement strand
AACAAGCCGCATGGCTTAAACGAAAAGATTATGTGGTGGTGAATGTGAAGCCTGATGATTTTTTCGGTTCGCCCGATTGGATCGAAAAAGCGGCTCATGATTTTCACATCATGAAACCGCTGAACGATTTTCTCAATTATACGGTCGATGAAGTTTACGATTTATAGGAAATAGGAAGGGGAGAGGAATTGCCTGACTAAGAAGTTGTTTTAAATTTATTGAGAAATAATATTATCATTGCAAGCAGGTATGTTCCGGCCATATTGCGCCCCTGTCTCGGAATAAATTTAAAACAGCTTCTTAGGTGGCTCGCTCCTCCTTTTTTCAGTTTAGTTCCACGACCGTAATACCGGCTCCTCCCAACTGGACGTGTTCGTCTTGGAAGTGGGAGACTCCCGGTACAGTTTTGAGGTATTGTCTGATGACTTGTCGAAGAACGCCAGTTCCAGTGCCATGCAGAATGCGTACGCGAGTACAACCTACTTGTATGGCATCGTCTATGAAATAGGTAACAGCTTGTAACGCTTCGTCGGCCCGCATGCCTCTCACATCGATTTCTTGCTTGAAATTCAGTTGCTTTTCCCTCATATCGTCGGTTGTTTGCGAACTGATAAAAGTGGCTTTCGAATTTTCTTTTTTGATTTGGTTTTTGCTGACCTTTTCCAAGCGGTCGGCTTTGACGGTCGATTTCAGCAGTCCGAAAGCGACGGTAATTTCATTACCGTTGACGGAAAGGACTTCACCCACAGAATTTTGGCCTTTCAAGCGAACGGAGTCGCCTTTCATTAAAACGGTGTGAGCGGTAGGTTGTAGATTGCTTTCTTCTCTTTTTTGTTGTTTCCGTTTTTTCCGGTCGTTGATCTGTTTGAGTTTTTTGCTGATTTTGTCGTCGACGGTCGGGGCTTCTTCCAATTCGGTTTTGAATTGTTCGAATTTCTGCCGGGCTATGCGGGTTTTTTCTTTCTCTGCTTGCGCCTCTTTAATTTCCCGTATCGTGTTTTCGATACGTGCATTGGCTTCTGCGAGAAGTTGAGCGGCATCTCCTTTCGCCTGTTTCAACAGTTCTTTGCGTTGTTTTTCCAAAGCGATCAAATCGGCTTCATACCGGGCGGTTAGTTCTTCGAGCTTTTTCTCCCGTTGGCGTATGTTCTGCCGTTTACTTTCCCAGTAGCGTTTGTCCCGAACGATGTCTTGCAAATATTTATCCATATCTATGTATGCCGAACCTACTTTTTCTGATGCGGCAGCGATTACTTCTTCGGGAAGTCCTATCTTACGGGCGATTTCAATGGCGAACGAACTCCCCGGATTGCCAATGGATAGTTTGAACAAGGGTTGCATCAGATGGCGGTCGTAAAGCATGGCTCCGTTTATGATCCCTTCTGAATCTTCGGCAAAGTGTTTCAAGTTTTGATAGTGGGTCGTGATGATTCCATAGGCATGCTTTTGGTTGAATCGGTCTAATAATGCTTCTGCTATGGCTCCTCCGATTTGCGGTTCGGTTCCCCCGCCGAATTCATCGATAAGTAAAAGGCTGTTCTCATTCGCATTACGTACGAAATACTTCATGTGTGTGAGGTGAGAACTATATGTACTCAAATCGTCTTCGATAGATTGCTCATCGCCGATATCGATAAATATATCCTTGAATATGCCGGTTCGGGAATTGTCGTGCATGGGAACCAACAGTCCGCATTGCAACATATATTGTAAAAGCCCGACGGTTTTGAGACAGACCGATTTTCCCCCGGCATTTGGGCCGGAGATGAGCAGTATTCTGTTCTTTTCGTCTAATGTCAAATCGAGTGGTACGATTGTTTTCCCTTGCCGTTTCAACGATAGGTAAAGCAAGGGGTGTACGGCGTGAAACCATTCGATTTGCCGAGTATTTTCAAAAGTGGGTAAGACTCCGCCTATTTCCTCGGCAAAGAGAGCTTTCGCCCGAATAAAGTCGATTTCGGCGAGGAATTCATAGGAGTAGATGATTTCATCGATAGCCGGACGAAGTTCGTCGGTAAACGATGTTAAAATACGTGTGATTTCTCGACGTTCTTCGTTTTCGAGTTCCCTAACTCGATTGTTCGCTTCCACAACTTCGGCAGGTTCGATGAATATGGTCTTTCCGCTAGCCGATTCGTCGTGTACGATACCCCTGATTTTTCGTTTGTACGAAGGTGCTACTGGTATTACCAAGCGTCCGTCTCGCATAGTGGGGCTGACTTCTTTATCTACGAATCCTTCGCTCTGGGCAGTCCTCAGTATTGCATTCAGACTTCGGGATATACCAGATAACGTGGCGGATATATTACTGCGAATGTGAGCCAGTTGGGGGGAGGCATTGTCTTTGATATGTCCGAATTTATCGAGAATGAGATCGATTCGTTTGATTAAATCGGGAAAAGAACTTATCTCTTTCGACAGTTTATATAGATAAGGGTATTTGATTTCTTCCTCTTCTCCGGGATATAAAAATCGGATAATGCGTTGTATGGTGTCGAGCGACCTCCGCAGGTCGAATAATTCGGCTTCTTCCAAAAAGGTTCCTTCTATACGAACTCGTTTTATCGACGGTCGTACATCGAAAAAGAAATCGGCGGGAAAGTCATCGGCATTTTCAAGAATGCGTACAAATTCCCATGTTTGATTCAGTTGTTCCCGTATAGATTCGTAACCGGTAGAAAACGTCATTCTATCGGTATAATCGATACCCAATGTGCTGAGACATTTTTCTTTAATGAGCGATCGAATTTGGTCGAATCCTATTTTTTGTTCGAAATTTTGTGGATATATCACGCTTTATGATTTATAAAACGTTGCAAATGTAATAAAAAGACAGATGATATACATTATTTATCGTTGAACAATACATGTGATTCGGGTGTATTATGAATAACTAAAATAAAAATTATGGAAGCTGTGAATAGTGTTTATAAAGAAGTGAAGAAAATGTTTCAGACGGCGGTTCCACCGTATGTCGCTACCGTTAATGACGATTATCATTATGAAGTTTGGGCTATAAAGAAGCAGGCAGGGGAATCCCAAGTTTCGGAAGAATTATTGGGGTATGTAGCCAAGCATGAAGACAGTGTCACTGTGGGATTTAACAATAAGCTCGGTGAAAAGATAAGAAAAGAGGCCTTTTCGTCGCTTTTATTGGCTAAAATGAATATTCATGGAAGAATCCGTATTCATTGTATGACGCATCAGTTACACATCGATTTACAGAATGCGATAGATAATTTAATGCGATATTATACAGAGATGAACTGGATTTGATGAAGGACTATGGTTATTTCACTTTTCTTGTATGTTGCCATATTGTTTTCATTTTTTTGAATAGAAGTTTCGTGCATGGGAAAAGTAAAATGGACGGTTGGGTTTGGTATGAAAAATACTCGTTCATTTTGTCCTTCTCTTAGCTTTTTGTATATTTGCGCACTTATAAATAATGCGCATTTATGACACAGATTGAAACTAACAATGAGATAGAAGACAAGAAAAGTCTTAATTTCATAGAACAGATAGTTGAAGCCGATTTGAAAGCCGGAAAGAATGGCGGCCGTTTGAATACGCGTTTCCCGCCAGAGCCTAACGGTTATCTGCATATAGGGCATGCGAAAGCGATCTGTATGGATTTCGGAATTGCCGAAAAGTTCGGAGGTACATGTAATTTGCGATTTGACGATACCAATCCGGTGAAGGAGGACGTAGAATATGTAGACTCCATAATGGAAGATATTCATTGGTTGGGGTTCGATTGGGGAGACCGGTTGTATTATGCATCCGATTACTTTCCCAAGTTATGGGACTTGGCCATTCGTTTAATCAAGGAGGGTAAAGCCTATGTCGACGAACAATCTTCGGAAGAGATAGCCCGCCAAAAGGGTACTCCTACACAGCCGGGAATAGAAAGCCCTTATCGGAATAGAAGCGTAGAGGAAAATCTCGATTTGTTCGAGCGAATGAATAAGGGCGAATTCGAGGAAGGTCGTTTTGTCTTACGTGCGAAAATAGACATGGCTTCTCCCAATATGCACTTCCGCGATCCTATCATGTACCGTATTATCAAGCATCCTCATCATCGTACCGGAACGAAATGGAATGTATATCCCATGTATGATTTCGCACATGGGCAATCGGATTATTTCGAAGGGGTGACTCATTCGATTTGTACCTTGGAGTTCGAGGTGCATCGTCCTTTATATGAGTATTTTGTAAAGGAATTGGCCGACGATAGTTATTGCCCTCGCCAGATAGAGTTCAACCGTTTGAATTTGACCTATACGGTGATGAGCAAACGGAAACTTTTACAGTTGGTAAAAGAGGGTCTGGTTGCCGGCTGGGACGATCCTCGTATGCCGACGATTTGCGGATTGCGCCGTCGTGGATATACGCCTGAATCCATAAAGAATTTTATACAGAAAATAGGTTATACAAAATACGACGGAATCATCAGTGTTTCTTTACTCGAACATAGTATCCGGGAAGATCTGAATAAAACAGCTACCCGTGTATCGGCAGTTCTTAATCCTGTTAAATTGATTATTACCAATTATCCGGAAAATAAAGTGGAATATTTGGAAACCGAGAATAATCCCGAAGACCCGGAGGCAGGAACCCATCAAATACCTTTCACCCGAGAGCTATACATAGAGCGGGACGATTTTATGGAAAATCCTCCCAAAAAATTCTTCCGTTTAGCTCCCGATCAGGAAGTGAGATTGAAGTCGGCATATATAATCAAGTGCACCGGAATTAAAAAAGATTCCGATGGAAACGTAGAAGAAATTTATTGTGAATACGATCCCGATACACGAAGCGGTATGCCGGGAAGTATGCGCAAAGTGAAAGGTACGTTACATTGGGTATCGGCAGAATATAGTTCGACGGCAGAAGTCAGGTTGTATGACCGGCTATTCAATGTAGAAAATCCGGCAGAAGAGAAAGATGTGGATTTCAGAGAATTATTAAATCCCGATTCTCTAAAAATCGTCGATAATTGCCGTATCGAGCCTTACTTGGCCGAGAATGCCAAGCCCGGCAATCGATATCAATTCCAGCGTACAGGATATTTTTGTGTGGACCCGGATTCGACCGATGGACATTTGGTGTTCAATAGGACCGTATCTTTGAAAGACAGCTGGGAAAAATTAAAATCGAAGTAAAGTATAAATTTATTTTCTATACTGTCGGATTCCTTATGTATAAGGGATTCGACAGTTTTTATCTGAATCTGCGATGTCAGCTAAAAAGCCGAATGAACTCATAGACCGCTACGAAGAAATGTTGCGCGGGACAGTTAGTTGTTATTTTGATACAGACGAGATAGATGAAATCTCGGATTATTATGAGTCCAAAGGGCAGTTGTCCAAAGCGTTGCACGCTATTGAGTTCGGGTTGAATCTTCACCCCGACAATGTGGATTTGAAGCTCAAAGAGGCTCGTTATATGCTTTATCTCGATAGAGCAGATGAAGCGAAAAGAATTATGTCCGAACTGGCCGATTATAGTCTTGATGCCACACTTATTCGGGCTGAGCTGTTATTTATCGACGGTTATATGAGTGATGGCCATGCGTTGTTGCTTGCTATGTTGGATAACGACGATATTCGGGAAGATTTTTGTTTCGATGCCGTGGATATATATACCGATTACGATTGTTTCGATGAATTGGTGGAGTTCGTGGAGAAAGCGGGAAAGGTGTTACCCGATAGCCGGGAGTTGTTTCGAGAAATGGCTGCTATCTGCGAAGAGCGTTCGGAGTATGAGCGATCTGTCATTATTTATAATAAATTGATAGACAAAGACCCTTATTCGTTGCAGGATTGGTTTTCTTTGGCCAAAGTCGAGGCTTTGTTAAAACATTATGACAAAGCGGTAGAGGCTTGTGATTTTGCATTGGCGGTGAAGGAAAATGAAGAATCGATAATCTCGTTTAAAGGATATTGTTATTACGACTCCGGACAATATGAGAAGGCCATAGAACAGTTTCTTGAATATGAGTCTATCACAAAGGAAAAATCGGTCGCTTATGAATTGATCGGGGAGTGCTATGTGAAATTGGACGATAATAACAACGCGTTGAAGTTTTTTCACAAGGCTCTCGATATAGAGCCTTCGAACTCGAATATATGTTATCAGTTGGCTACTTGTTATTATGAATTGGGAGATATACAGAAAGCCGTTGTTTATTTGAGAGATACTTTAAGCCTTGATAGTAGGGACGACGAGGCTCATTCGTTTTTAGGTGAAATTCTTTTGCAGGAAGGAGACTACGAAGAGGCCTATTATCATTTGTCCAAGTCGTTGGAGTTGAATGAAGACGATATGGAAACTATGAAACTCAAAGGCGAGGCGTGCCTTCATCTCGAATATTATGAAGAGGCTGTTTCTGTATTTGAAACAGTGCTTCGGGAAGATTCGTACGACCTGCATTGCAGGCTTAAATTGGCCCTCGCTTATGCGAAGATGGGCGATGACGCGAATGCTGAGCGCCAGATACAAATCATAGACCAAATGAGCCAGTCTTCCGATTTTAGCGGTTTACCGAATGAGAAGTCGCAACAGTGGAAAAATGTGCATGGAGCCATTCAATCGTTAAAGCGCTTTTTATTGGATCATATAGATGATTCGGAAAATAAAGAATCCCTTTCATAAAAAGGGATTCTCGATTTGTTCGATACCGATCTCTGTTTCCGGCCCGTGACCGGGATATACGATTGTTTCTTTCGGTAGAGTAAGTAATCTTGTTCGTATAGATTCGACCAACTGATGATGATTTCCTCCCGGCAAATCGGTCCTTCCGATGCTCATTTGGAAAAGCGCATCGCCCGACAGTACAAACCCTGAATCGGGGGCATAAAAAGCCATACTTCCCGGAGAGTGCCCGGGTATGGCAATCGCTTTTAATTTTTCATGACCGAGGTCAAATGTGTCTTTATCGGAAATATAATGCCCAATCGGCTGTATTTCTCCTCGAAACGGAATACCGAAAGATTCGCATTGGCGTGCCATATTTTGTAAGAGAAATTCGTCGTCTTCCGCTGCACATAATATAACTCCATATTTTGTTGCCACGAAAGAATTACCGAAACAGTGATCGAAGTGCAGATGCGTAGCTAACAAATATTTTACGGTCAGTTTATTATCGTCAATGAATTCGGCGAGAGTTTCTTCTTCTTTCGGATAATAGCATCCGGCATCGACAATGGCGCATTCCCTACTGGCCGTGTCCCATAAAACATAGGTATTTACCGGGAGCATGTTGAATTGAAATCGGGCAATTCTCATTTGAACCTATTTTTTTACAATTTGCACATAGACGACTTTTTTCGTGTCGAAATAATCTTCTTTGAAATAGTCTTTCAGGTCGAATACGATCGATGTCTTTTTCACTGTAACGAGTTCGTTTTGCAATTCACCGCCTTTTAGACAGAGAAGTCCGTTGGGAAGCGCGTTTCGTTGTTCTTTTTTTATGTTTTTCCGTATCAGTTTCAATAGATCGGGTAGGGGCATAACCGCCCGGCTTACCACGAAATCGTATTCGGACTTGTTTTCTTCTACGCTTCCGTGCTGAAAAGTCACATTTTCCAAATCAATGGATTCGGCGACGTTCGCGGCGACTTTTATTTTTTTTCCGATGCGGTCTATCAGATGGAATTTACATTCCGGGAAAAGTATGGCGAGGGGAATACCGGGAAACCCTCCTCCGGTTCCCACGTCGAGAATCTCGGAACCATCTGCGAAATTTATCGTTTTGGCAATTCCCAAAGAGTGCAGGATATGGTGGAGGTACAAGTTCTCTATGTCTTTGCGAGAGATAACATTGATCTTTGCATTCCAGTCGGTATATAACTGTCCCAAAGCCATAAATTGATTTTCCTGCTTCGGTGTCAGATTCGGGAAGTATGTTTTTATATATTGCATGGTTTGCTGTTTATTTGATTAAACGACGAACGGGGCTGTCGGGTAAAATATAGCTGTCGATCTCTTTGAACGGTATTTCTATACTGGTTTGCCCTGTCGCATAACAAGCTATTTCGTAAGGGTTATATACCCAACAGATACCGGTATCGGTCAGATAAAAGTTTTCGGTAGCCATGATATCTTCCGTGTCGAAATAGCCTAGTTCCAGTAGGGAGTCGGGTGACGATACATTCAGTTGTTTCATCAGCCGATTCAATAAGATAGAACTAAGCGTATCCGATGAATCGGGCTGGAAAATATCGTCTAAACCGATTTTTTTCCAGTTGGAGAGGTCTATCGTGTAATAACGATTCGAATACATGCCATGGGCTCCGCCCGTATATTCGGACGAGGATACTCCGTAACAGAAGAAATCATTGCGATTGTAAACGGGAGAGAGGGTGTAATCGAAGTCCCATTCGAAAGAATAAGCCTCTCCGCTTTTCGCCAGTTCTTTTTCGAATTCGGGTTCTATTTCTTTATAGGCGTTCACATGAGACTCTACGACCTTTTGTGCGGCTTGTTTCAAGGAGTCTCCCGTATATTCGTCTCCAAAGGTTAGAGGAGAAAGTATTTTTTGCAAATGAAGGTAATCGCTGTCTTGTTTGTATTTTACAGGAATTTCCATTGTCAAGACGACTTTGCAAGCAGGCTTTGCGGTATCTCCGGAGAGATGGTAGGTGTCTTCGATGACTAATTTTTCCACCACAACAGAATCGGCATTCGTTTCATTTGAATGATTATTCTTGAAATTACAAGAGTACAGACAGCTTATCAATGCTATTATACTCAATAACGATACTTTTTTCATATAAATAAGTTTTTTACAAAAATACACCTTTTGTTGTGCTTGGCAAGGGAAAAGAAGCAAAAAAGGAATAGTATTATGCGAGCACCCGGTTTTCGGGATTTTTATAATTTCTGTTGAAAGATTTGTGTACATTTGCATAAGCGCGAAGATGGGCTACATTCGGCATAACCAAATGATTTTTCTGCCCCTCGTTTGCACTATCTTTGCAAAAATGCGAAAATAGACTGCACTCGGCATAACCAAATAAATTTGTTTCTGCCCTCGTTTGCACTATCTTTGCAAAAATGCGAGAATAGGCTGCATTCGGCATAACCAAATGATTTTTCTGCCCCTCGTTTGTACTATCTTTGCAAAAATGCGAGAATAGGCTGCACTCGGCATAACCAAATAAATTTGTTTCTGCCCTCGTTTGCACTATCTTTGCAATAAGATTCGTGTAAAATAAACCTATATGTTACAAGTCGGAAAATTCAATAAGCTCAAAGTTGTTAAAACGGTCGATTTCGGCGTTTACCTCGATGGGGGAGAGAAGGGAGAAATTTTATTACCACGGAAGTTCGTTCCGAAACAATCATGCAGTGAAGGCGGAGAGATAGATGTCTTCGTTTATTATGATTCGGAAGACCGGCTTATTGCAACGACACAAAAACCGTATGCACAAGTAGGTGAATTTGCGTGGTTACAGGTAAAGTCGGTGAATAGAATCGGCGCATTTTTGGATTGGGGAGTAGAGGCGAAAGATTTGTTGGTCCCGTTTCGGGAACAAAATACGGATATGCAGCAAGGCGAGTTTTATATTGTATATGTATATCTCGACTTTGCTACCGGCCGAATAGTCGCTTCTGCAAAATTGGATAAATTTTTAGACAATGTCCCTCCTGAATATGAGGCGAATCAACCTGTCGAAATCATAGTAACTCAAAGGACTTCGCTCGGATACAAGGTTATTATCGATAATTTGCATTGGGGGGTGATTTATCACAACGAGATTTTCAGACCTATAACCATTGGGGAGCACTTGCGTGCTTATGTAAAACAAGTGAGGGAAGATGATAAGATAGATGTGATGTTACAGCTTCCGGGATATGAAAAAATAGACCCGTTGTGTGAATCGATTTTACAGAAGTTGAATGAAGCGGGAGGGGTGTTACGGCTTTCGGATAAATCGCCCGCCGAGGAGATTGCACATTATTTCCAGTGTAGCAAGAAGAGCTTTAAAAAAGCGATAGGCGCTTTGTATAAAGCTCGACGCATTGTTATCGAAGAGAACTCTATTCGTAAGTCATAATAACGGTTCGGTAGAAAATCCGAGGGGGTAGGCCGGAATTTTAACGAATGCGATGGATTGCATCCTCTGTGTTGCGGTAGCAATAGGGGAGATACCGACGGAACGGTAGTTTTGAGGAGAGGGATTGGAAAGATTTCATAAGTTTTTTTAGCAGTGGGGGTTAACCCCTCCGTCCTTGCGGACACCTCCCCTATATTTTGCTGCGCAAAACACAGGGGAGGAGGTTAATACTTTCTTATATATCGTGTTTGTCTTTCACCCTTGTGTTGTGGTAGCGGCATAGAGGAGAACCCGAAGAAATAACCGTTTCTGAGGAGAGGGATTGGAAAGATTTCATAAGTTTTTTAGCAGTAGGGGGTAACCCCTCCGTCCTTGCGGACACCTCCCCTATTGCTTCGCCACACCCCGCAATGCTACGGGGCACGGCAGGGGAGGTGTTTTAAAATATCTCTGATAGTAAAAATTGAAACACCCCGTAAGGCTATGGGATACGGCAAGGGAGAAGGTCTAAAAAGTCTCTACGAATATTCTTTTTCCTCTCTATCTGCGAGTACAAGAGTTAAAAAACAATCTCCACTAATTATTGACTGAACCATAATAACCGTTATCTTTTCGCAAGTTAAAAGAACTTTTTTCTACAACTGTTGTTTAAGAGTTGTAAAGTTTCTGTTTTGGAAACCGAATAACTTTTAACAGGTACTAAATAATAAAAACAGTTATGAAAAGAGTCTTCATTATGTTAGCCATTGTGCTGGGAAGCGCAGGGTTATTGTTCGCTCAAAAAAGCAATCAAAAAGAGGTAAAACAGTTGCAAAGTTTTTTGCAGCAAAAATCGGCTAAGGGAGATGCCAATTATATTCGTTTGGGAATTACCGACATTAAGAATCCTGCAATGTGGAAGGGGGTAGTATGGAGCGATGGCCGTGCTATTTCTATCGATTGGAAGGATAAGGAATTGGCCGGAGAATTGGATTTGAATGGGTTTACGGCTTTGCAAAAAGTCGATTGTTCACGCAATCAGTTGACGGAGATTAATGTGTCTAACTGTACTGCGCTCAATACATTGAATGTCAGCAGGAACAAGCTGTCGGAGTTGAATATAGACAATTGTCCGGCATTGATTAAGCTCGATTGTTATAAAAATCGCTTGACCGATTTGTCTCTCTCCGGGCTTCCCGGTTTGAAAAATCTGAATTGTTCCAATAATTTGTTCGTGGAACTTAATGTAAACGGAGCTCAGCAATTACAGAGCTTGAATGTTCAGGGCTGTCATCTTGAATCGTTGAGTGTCGATAGTTGTGAAAACCTCAAAAATCTATATTGTGGTTATAATAAATTGACCAGTTTGAACCTGTTCGGGACGGTCAGTCTGTCTAATTTGAATATCGACGATAACGAAATATCGAATATGCTTTTGTCCAAATTACCGTCTCTTACGTCTCTTATTTGCAGTGACAACAATATGAAGACATTGGGTGTACTCGATTGTACGTCGTTGGCCGATTTGGTGTGTTCGTATAACGATTTAACTTCTTTGAACCTCGACGGGACTACTAATCTGTATTTTGTCGATTGCTCGTACAACGACCTTTCGACACTCGATTTGAGCAATAGAACCATGTTACAACGATTGATTTGTAGTAATAACCAGTTGAATGTCCTCGATGTATCGTTTTGTCCGAATTTGGTTTATATCAATTGCCGGTATAATCAATTAACCGATTTGCGTACTATCGGGGATAATAACTTGCGTATGATCGCTTGCCAATGGAATTATTGATGAAACCGAATGAATTGTAACGAAGGTGGGATAATGCCCGAAACGACATTATCCCACTTTTATTTTTAGGCTATTTGTTTTTTAGTCTACTTTATTCTACAATATATTTTTCTTCTTTGTTTGACTTCAAAAATATCCCCGATTTCAATCTTCTGTATTCCCATAAGTCTGATAGTTTAGTCGTCGAAATAAGGCGTACTTATGTAATATAGATAAAAATCTACCGGGATATTCAGTTTGGCGATTCTTTTCCACATGTCGGGCCGTATTCTGAACTGGAAGTTATAATGTCCCATACTGCAATGGAGTATCAGTCCGCTGTTTTTGAAACGGCGGAAAACTTTTCGAAACGACTCTGAACGGCTTTCTATCAAGTCCAATATTTCGTTGGATTGATATACCAGATCGAAATAATTCGATGCTTTTCGGTTGTCGAACGTGTCGTAAAACCAGACATTTTTCTCATCGAAGACCGGGTGAGTGCCGGGCTCGGTGTAGGGTATGTCGGGGTATCCTTTCCGTTTGATACGGGTGGGGGATATTCCGGTCAGCTCGGTAACGATACCCGGGTCATTCTTTCCGGTCTCGATATAGAGTGTACAGCCCATCTCGGTTCCGGTCTTGATTCGGTTAATGTTATTTTTCTTGCTTTTACTGAGTAGGTACAGGTCGAAGTCGACCAACAATCCGTACGGAGCGAT
>ULRT01056169.1_pt1 | contig 12607 bp, 8 predicted proteins | sample 1955711 | NCBI WGS metagenome assembly ULRT01 (sample SAMEA4835690, study PRJEB28245) | human gut metagenome | biome: gut microbiome; material: fecal sample | place: Denmark | collected 2008 | reverse complement strand
TGCACCCATTAGAATAAGCTCATGCCGAGCATACTAAAATAATCCCCGCTCCTCATTACGAAGAGCGGGGATTTCTTTTGTCATACCTATTTGAATTTTACCCTGAAAATCTATCTTTATCCAAACATTCCGTTAGAACATTCTACCAGGACCACCTCCAGGACGACCACCATTGAATGGACGACCACGGAAATCAGGACGACCTCCAGGACCGCCAGCACCACCCTGACGAGCCTGCTTGCCTCCGAAGAGATTCAAGCGATATACCACATGAAGCATCGCATAGCTGTTGATGGCATTATACTCCGTATCCGTACGGGATGTAGCAGAAATGGCACGAGAAAAAGTGCTCTGCTGACGAAGGATATCGTAGAACTGAAGCATAATGGTCAATGGCTTGCCCTTCAGGAAACTCTGAGAGAGCTGAGCATTCCATACATACTCATCAGTATTCATGCTGCTGTCATTATATCCACGGCGACTGCTGATAGAGAGGCTTGAGTTCAAGCTGGTTCCCCAAGGAGCTGTAAGCGTCATACTAGGACCATAAGAGAACTGCCAGGTATCGAGGTTGCTGTTTGGCTGCAACTTGTTCTTGGCATGGTTATAATTCAATGTTCCATCAAGCGAAAGCTCCAGCCAGTTGTTGCGATAACTGAATGAGAGGCGTTCTCTCCAAGTGGTGCTGCGGGTGGTATTCTTCTGGGAATCAGACTGCTTGTCGAGACTCAGATAGCTCACGTAGTTGTTGTAACCCAAGTTGGTGTCGGTATTCAAGTTCCACACACCGGCACTATCGATAGAGCAGTTGAACATAAAGGCTCCCATCACATTCCAGTTGCCATTGATATTCTCCGGACGGGTGATTCTTCCACCAGTCGTCTCATCGTAGGTCACCTTGTTGCTGATGCTATTGCTGGTGGTTGAGAAGTTGATGAAGGTCATAACACCCTTGTTGTGATTCTGCACGAAGTTGTTGTAGAACAATCGGAAGTTCTGGGTGAACGATGGCTTCAAGCCAGGGTTACCCTTTGAGATGTTCAGCGGGTCGCTGTTGTCGGTGATATCAAGCAACTGCGAGATGCTTGGCTGAGAAGTGGTACCACGATAGTTGATTCGCAGGTTGCTCATCTTGGAGAAGCGATAACGGAAATCGAGGGTTGGACTCATATTCACCACATTGCGAACGGTATCTACATGCACTCCCTGATAATCCTGGATATACTTAGACTGCTGTGGCTGAACCATCACACCGAAGTTCAGGTTGTACTTCTGACGGATGAATCGCATCATCACCTGGATATCATGATTGTAGTTGCGATACTCTGAGAAACGGCTCTGATCATTATCCTTGTAATCTTCGAGATGACCGGCAAACGGATTCAGATAGCTGTCCCAACCACGGTACTCCTGATCACCACTCATCGCATACTTGCTGAAATCGTAGGTGCTGCGGTCGCTCTTGGAGTAGCTGTAAGTAAACTTATAGCTGAACTGCAGGAAGGTAGCCTTCCAGAGTGGCTCACTATAGGTCAACTGTCCCGCATAACTGTAATTCTTCGAAGGAGTCAGGTTATAGCGGTTGGTCTGATAAGTAGAATCCTTACCCTCTGCTGTCTGTACGAGATAGAGCTTGGCATTGTTGAGCGAGATGCTCTTGCTGTCATTATCAGTATATTTGGCATCCACACGGAAGGTGATGTTACGTCCCTTGTTGCCCAACTTGCGGTTAATCTGCAACATACCGTTGATATTGTTATTATCAGAATAGGTGATTCCGTTAGTCAACTGACTGTTCACCATAGCCTCAGCCTTATCCAACTCCTCAATACCTTCCTCAGAAAGAGGGTCTTTGGAGGTAATGGTATAAGGATCCTTGTTGTAAGAAGCCGACTGGCTGCCACTCAATCCATCGCTGGTACTCCAGGAGATGGAAGGACGGAAGAGGATGTTGGTCATGGAATCAGGCATCCACTCCAATCGGATGTTACCATTCCAACTGTTGCTGCGGGAGAAACTTTGGCTCAGGCTATTGCTGAAAGAGCTGCTGCTACCCATGAAGTTCTCGCTGGAACGGCTGCTCCATACATCGCCATCGCTATGGTTCCAGCGAAGAGAGGTATTGAACTTGAACTTGTTCTTCAACTCATAGTTGTAGTTGGCACCTATCATCTTGCTGGCATTCAAACCGTTGGCACCGCCCCAGAATCCTCTGCCAGGACCACCGCCGAATCCACGGTCGCTGGTATTGTTGGCATTGGCAAAGAGCATGAATCGGTTGTTATCATTGAAAAAACCACCCATGCCACGCATATTGTAACGGCTCTTGTTGCCCACACCCAGGTCGATATTGGAAAGCACACCCTTGTTCATACCCTTCTTCACACCGAAGTCGAGCACGGTCTGTTCCTCACCATCATCAATACCGGTTACCTTAGAGAGATCACTCTTCTCATCGTACGCCTTAATCTTGTCGATGATGCTGGTAGGCAGATTCTTCAGGGCAGTCTTGGTATCACCCGTCATAAACTCCTTGCCATCCACGAGAATCTTCTTCACTTCCTTACCATTAATTTTGATGGTACCATCGTCGCTGACCTCTGCACCCGGCAGACGCTTGACGAGTTCCTCTACCACCGAACCTTCCGGTGTACGGTAGGCTGCCGAATTATAGACGAAGGTATCCTCCTTCAGGTTCACCTTCTGCGCCATGGCAGTAACCACGGCACCCTTCAGCATGATGGCATCTGCACCGAGAACCACATTGCCCATCGCCAGATTCTTGTCATCAGAAATCTCGATACGCTTTACGGTAGTCTTGTAACCTACACTCGACATTTTGAGTAAATACTTGCCATTGGCAGGAGCCTTGATATGAAAGAGGCCCTGCTCATTGCTGAGAGCACCCGACACATAGGTACTGTCGGTCTTGAGTAACTGAATCGTTACCTGTTCTACGGGATCCTTGGTGTCACGGTCGGTAATCACACCGGTAATCAAGCGATCCTGAGCAAAGGATGCCATGGTTACGAACACCAGAAGCATCATCAGAATAGATCTTTTCATTAATTATAGACGTTATTATTATTTCTTACTTATATATTTGACTTACTTATATGATTAGACCCAATAAAAGCGCAATTGTAAAAAACAGCTGCTCTTTTTGGGGCATTCTGCTTCTTTTGACGCATAAAATATATCAAGGTTTAAACTTTTATAGATAAAAAAGTGCTTTTTATTTTGTTTTGTCTCTGATTTAACGTACCTTTGCAAGCGAATTTACAATGAGTTGCCCACAAAAGGTGACTCAGAAAGTCAGTTTCTTTTAAAAGTATATATGTTATGAATCAGAGAGTAATCATATCAACCCATCTGGAGAACGAACTGGTAAGCGCTCTCTCAGAATGCGAGCACGACAAGCTGTTTGTGCTTACAGATACTACCACACAGGAAATGTGCCTTCCGGTTTTGCAGAAATTCTACTGCATGAAGGAAGCTAAGGTGATAACGATTCCGGCTAGCGACAGTCACAAGGACATCGAAAGCCTGATGATGGTATGGAAGGGACTGCAGGAAGGTGGCGCCTCACGTCATTCTTGCATGATCAACCTCGGAGGCGGTATGGTAACCGACCTCGGCGGTTTTGCTGCCAGCACCTTCAAGCGCGGCATCAACTTCATCAATATTCCTACTACCCTGCTGGCGATGGTAGATGCATCTGTGGGTGGAAAGACCGGCATCAACTTCGGAGGTTTGAAGAACGAGGTGGGTGTTTTCAACGATTCTAAGTTCGTAATTCTCGACACCGAGTTCCTGAAGACCCTGGATGCCGAGAATATCTGTTCGGGCTATGCCGAAATGCTGAAGCACGGCTTGATTTCTACCGAGGCGATGTGGGAAGAGCTGGTAAGCTTCGACCTTGCCAACCCAGACCTGAAGCAGTTGCAGCGTATGGTGGGCGACAGCGTGAAGGTGAAGGAGCGCATCGTAGAGATGGATCCTCATGAGAAGGGCATCCGCAAGGCACTGAATCTGGGACATACCTTCGGTCATGCCTTCGAGAGCTGGGCGCTGAAGCGCAAGCCAATCCTTCATGGTTATGCCGTGGCATTCGGTCTCATCCCTGAGCTTTATCTCAGTGTGGCAAAGACAGGATTCCCAACAGAGAAGATGCGACAGACCGTGACCTTCATCAAGGAGAACTATGGTACGCTGAATATCACCTGCGATGACTACGACGAGCTGATTGAGCTGATGCATCACGACAAGAAGAACCAGAATGGCATCATCAATTTCACCATGCTGGGAGCCATCGGAGACATCCGCATCAACCAGACGGCTACAACAGAAGAAATCAAGGAAGCACTCGACTTCTTCAGAGAAGGATAGATCGCTTCGGCTTTCCGGTTTCGGTAAGCGGAAGATGATCTACATATCGGAATTCCCTTGGAATCCAGTATTTATGATCAGATAAGAGGCGGCGGATAGTCGCCTCTACTGTTTTTATCTCTTTGTCCTCTGACATGAGAACGGCGATTTCTCCAAACTTCTCATCTTTCTTCTTGGCTAGCATAAAAGGCTTTTCCAGATGAGGTTTCAGGAATTCTTCTACTTCTTCTATCTGTATCTTGATACCACCGCTGCAGATAACATTATCCTTTCTGCCCTTGATTCGGAAACGAAATTTTTCCACCTTATTATATATATAAGGCTCTATTTCCACAATATCATTCGTTACCAGGGTTTCGGCACAAACAAGAGGGGCATCGATGACGAGACAGCCTTCTTCGGTCTGACTGATTTTCACGCTATCGAAAGGCTGATACCATTCGCTAGCCTCATCGCCATTGATTCTTCGCAAGGCGATATGAGATAAGGTTTCGGTCATGCCGTAGGTACTCCAGATAGCGATATTGCCAGGAAGAGCCTGGAGTTCCTTTTCCAAGGATGCATCGATGGCTCCACCTCCGATAATCAGATGGCGGATATGAGTGAGTCGCTCACGCTCCTCAGGAACCTGCAGGGTGTTATACACCTGCATCGGAACCATGGCAGCAAAAGTAATTTCCCCGTTTACATCTTTTCCATTTGCATCTTTCAAATCTATATCCTTCAGCGGATGACCACTAGGAGAAACAGAAATAAGATGGAGATGGCGCTCAATACTGCGCACCACCACCATCTTACCTGCGATATAATCAAGCGACATACAGAGCAAAGCGCTATCACCAGGCTTCAATCCCAGGAAATCACAAGTAATGCGGGCGGAGTTGAGCATTCGCTTCTTCTCCACCATCATCGGCTTGGGCTTTCCCGTGGAGCCACTGGTATGCACCAGTACCCGGTCGCTATCGTTATTCCATTCAGAAAAGAAATCTTCTAAAGTCATAATTTAAATTATACCCTGCTTAGCGGATTACAAATCCGCAATAGTTACCCAATGATGCGGCGGATTGCAAATCCGCCGAAACAAATAGGGGTAAAATACTATATTATATTATTTTACAATAAAGAGTTTATCCCCCCGGATTTCCAATGGCATTGGGATGTTATCAGTAAAGAGCTGACCGGTGCCTAAGCCCTGAGGCATCTCTACATTCGGACCATATACCTTGGCTGCATAATGTGCGATGGCATTCAGCCCGATGTTACTCTCCAATGCCGAGGTAATCCAACTGCCAATACCACGCTGACTGGCCAACTGGATCCACTCGTTGCAACCATAGATTCCACCATGGAGCGAAGGCTTCAGGATGATATACTGTGGACGAATGGTATCGAGCAAAGCCTCCTTCATACTTCTGACATTCACACCAATCAACTCCTCATCCAGGGCGATAGGAAGCGGAGTTTCCCTACAGAGCTGCGCCATCTTAGGCCACTGATGCTGCTTGATAGGCTGTTCAATGGAATGGATATCATACTTAGCCAAAGCCTCTAACTGGCTCATGGCATTCTCTGGCAGAAAACCACCATTGGCATCCACTCTCAGTTCTACCTGTTCCTGGGTATAGACATCACGAATGCGCTTGATGAGATCGAGTTCCTTGAAGAAATCAATGGCACCAATCTTCAGTTTCACACAATGGAAACCCGCCTGGAGCTTCTCCTCCAGTCGTGTCAGCATCTCCTCGTAAGTACCCATCCATACCAGTCCGTTGATGGTGATACCCTCTTCTCCTTTTCCGAAAGGAGAGTCGAAGAGATCTACCAGGTTCTCCATTCCTGCAGGAACAGAGACACTCAAGCCCTGCTTTCTGGCTGCATTAAAGAGAGAGGCGAAAGCGGTTTCGAGTCCAAAGGTGATGCTAGGGTAAGCACGAATCATATCGTATGGGATGCGTCCCATCTGCTCCACCATCTGACATACCTGTCGAAGGGTGACAGCATATTCCGGTTTGGCATCGCAACTGAGATCAGGGAGCGTAGCACACTCTCCCACTCCCTCTACTCCCGGCAATTCATCCGATGTAAGGGTGAGATAATAACTGTGTCTCGTGGTATATACGCCACGAGACGTGCCTGCCGGCTGCTTGAAGTGGAGCGTGCGCTCCGAGATGTCTATCTTATACATTCTTTATATATCTATATATCAATACAATTGAATTCTTCACTCTTCGTTCTTCACTCTTCACTAAAAGAAGTGCTCTTCACTTAACCTACTTCTTCTGTTTCAATTCGTAGAGATCCTTGCGGCGGTCACGAAGATTTCGAACGGCACCGTAGGTATGAAGCTCATTCAGAAGGTTCAAATCTACATCTGATACGAGAATCATCTCGGTATTCGGTGTTGCCTCCGAACGCTTGCCGTCGTTAGGGAAGGCGAAGTCGCAAGGGGTGAACACAGCACTCTGGGCATACTGAATATCCATATTGTGAACACGTGGCAGGTTACCCACACTACCTGCAATGGCTACATAGCATTCGTTCTCAATGGCACGGGCCTGTGCACAGACTCTTACTCTAGAGTAAGCATTCTGCGTATCGGTCATAAATGGAACGAAGAGGATCTGCATACCATCCTCTGCCATCAGACGGGAAAGTTCAGGGAATTCCACATCATAGCAGATCACGATACCAATCTTACCACAATCAGTATCAAAGGTCTGGATATGGCTACCGCCGCTCAAGCCCCAGCACTTCTGCTCATCAGGAGTTACGTGAATCTTCTCGTACATATCCACGCTACCATCTCTACGGCAAAGGAAACCGACATTGTAGAGGGAATCATCCTTGAGATAAGGCATACTACCGGTGATGATATTGATGTTATAGCTGATGGCAAGTTCGCGGAATCGGTCACGAATCTCATCGGTATATTGAGCCATCATGCGGATGCTCTGTGCCTCACCCAAATCGTTGAATCTCGCCATCAATGGCGCATTGAAATACTCTGGGAAGAGGATGAAATCGCTCTTATAATCGCTCACGGAATCCACGAAGAACTCTACCTGCTCAAAAAGGTCGTCCACCGAAGCGTATGGACGCATCTGCCACTGTACCAGACCGATTCGCACGGTTGGCTTTCTATCTACATAGGAATCCGTAGGTGGCTGATAGTAGATATTATCCCACTGCAAGAGGGTTGCGCAGTGTTCGCTCTCCTCATCACTAGGAAGATAGTTGCGGATGACACGGCGAACGTGGAAGTCGTTGGAAAGCTGGAAGGTAAGAACCGGGTCGTAAATCTCACGGTTTCTTACGTGCTCGATGTACTCCTTAGGGCGCATCTTGTCGGCATACTTATGATAGTTTGGAATACGACCACCAAACATGATCGCCTTCAGGTTGAGCTTCTCGCAGAGTTCCTTGCGATACTCATACATACGGCGAGCCAATCGCAAGCCACGATAGTCTGGGTGGATAAACACCTCGATGCCATAAAGGATGTTTCCATTAGGATCGTGGGTATTGAAGGTTTCATTACCTGTCACCTGAGCATAGGTATGGTCGCCTTTCACCATATTATAGTTGACAATGATAGAGAGCGCACAGCCCACAATCTTATCATCCACGATGATAACCACCTGTCCCTCAGGAAAGATAGTAATGAGTTTCTTAATCTGTTCTTTTGTCCAGAATACATCTGAGTCTGCGTAAATACGCTTAAACGACTTGGCGAGCTGGTCATAATCCTCCATGTGGAGGTTGCGCATGCTCACCTTTTCGATTTTTCGAGTTGGTTCCATAACAACTGTATTTTTATTATTATCTAAATCCGGGTGCAAAGATACAGCAAATTATAGATACGACAAAGAGTTTTCGCAAATAATTGATATTTACGAAAACTCTTTTCATATATTTTGCTGTAAGAAAGCCTTTTGGCTTAGAATTTAACGCAAAAACTTGGCATCTTCCTGCGGTATTGCCTCGTCATGATCATCGAGATAGAGCAACTTTACCGGATGATATTTATCACTTGCCACCGAGTATTCATCCTGACGATAATGGGTCTGAATGCCACCTATGCCCAACATGGTATGAAAAGCCGAAAGACTACTCTGTACCTGTTTTGACCGATTTTCTCCCAATGCCTTCAATATATCCGGATATTGTTTACTGAATCCTTCAGAAGTCCAGATGATGAAAGGCACATGCAGTTCGTAATCCGAAGCCTTCGGAGCAGCATGAAGGAAGAGGCAGCGCTCATCATCGAAAATATTCTCTCCATGATCGCTGGTATAGAGCATCGCTGATATAGGCTGACCATATACCCCATCCGTCTTAGTCTGTATCCCCTCCCATTTCTGCAGACGTTCAATGATACCATGCAGGATATAATCGGTATATCGGATGGTATTATCATAGGCATTCAGGAGGTCACGCCGATTCTCCGACTTTGCCTCACTCCTGCTATCTGGCTTGAAATAAGCGAAACTACGGGGATAACGCTCCTGATAATTGAAGTGAGAACCATAGGTATGAAGAACGACGAAGAGCTTGCGATAACGGTAATGGGCAGACGAGGAAGCATCAGCCTTGGGCAATATCTCATCCAGTTTCTGCAACAAATCCTCATCATAGTGACTGCCCTGGGCAGATTCTTCCTTCTTCAGAAAGTAATGCTCATCAGCCTGTTCTCCCAGAAAATCGATAAACGAATGGTTGGGCAACTGGTTGCTGATAAACACGGTATGGAATCCGGCTTCCCTGAAGGCTGCCAGAATGCCTTTCTCATGAAAGAGCCGTGGGAAATCCTCTGCCGAAGCAGCCGACAGAAGCATCGGTACACTCTTGTGGGTGGTGTTGCTCTGCGTGGTGGCATCAGGGAAAGCCATGATACCCTGCGTTTTGGAAAGCAGAGGATTGGTATTCCGAGGATAACCATAGAGACTGAAGTTATGGGCTCGTGCCGTCTCTCCCACTACCATCACATACACCTCAGGAGCTTCCACATCGTGCTCGCTCCGGGCATCAAACCGGAAGTTACGGCTTACCTCCTTGTAATTCTCCGATGCCGCATTGCGCTCGAAAGCCAAATAGAGATTGTAGCAGACGTTGACAGGATAGAGCTGATTGCGCATCCGGTAATCATCCACCACCACATAGCATGCCAGCAGACAGAAGAGGCCGATAGCCCCCACCTCCATCAGCCATTTGCGAACGTGATGCTGAAAAGAGATAGATAACTGACGCTTCTTCCTGATATGGATGACAGCCAGGATGAGCAAGGGAAGATAAATCACAAAAACACCTACCACAGCAGGCACCAGATTGTCCAGCAGTTCCATCACCTCTCCCGGATTGGTAGTCACGAGATTCAGGAACATATCCACCGCTATCACTCCCGTTCCGAAGAGATAGAGCAACACCAGCTGGAAGGCTGCGAAAAAGACAAAGAGAAATGCCCACCATACCATCTTGCCCGGACATCTGGCTACGGAAAAGAACCACATATACAGAGCCAGAGGCAACAGCACATTGGCTGCGCCCGCCCAGAAAGACAATCTTTCGGTAAAGCACAGGGCGATGTTGGGCAGCAGCAATGCCACCACCGCATACCAGTAAAGGAAGGTACCCGAAGACACCTTATTATATATAGTATTACATATAGAATGATTCATAGACTACACCTTATTATATAATGAAAAAGTCTCATCAAAATGCCTCGTTGATATTGAAGAGGAAGCCAGACTGTCCCGACTTTCCAAATCCATAATCCAATCGTACATTCACATTCTTCTTGAACTCCCAGCGATAGCCTACTCCCGCATTCGGCAGAATCTGTCTGCTTCGCAACGCAGAGAACTTAGGGAAAACTGTACCTGCTCCAGCCCAGACCACAATACCATTTCGCTTCCAGACATGCTGGCGCAACTCCACGGTAGCCTCCAGGGAATGCTTGTCGCGATAGCGGCCCTCGTAATAGCCACGCATCGAACTGGTACCTCCCAGTTCCGCCATCATACCCCATGAAGGATTGCCAAAATTGAGATTGGCTCCGAAATCCTCGGCAAGAATCGTTCCCTTGCTCAGTCGCTGATAGGCATCAAAACGGAAATGAGTCGTACTAAAGGCATAATCATTACCCATAAATTCTGGCCGGAACATCTGCTTCAGATTCAGATAGATACCCCGGTGCGGATTGGTAAGATTATCTCGGTTGTCATAAACCAAAGATACACCCACTCCTACATTCCAGGTATGCTTATCCATCCCCTGCAGCAATTCCGGGCGCTCTATCTGCTTGCCTATCACATAGTCGTAAGCTGCCATCGGTCCCACATAGAAGTTATCGGCTACCCTGAACAGAAAACTGGCTTCTGCCTGAGCCTGCCAACGCTTCATATCACTCTTGTTGTCATCGTTATCGTCCATCTCGTAACCGATTCCCCAGAAATCGGAAGGGAAGGAATAGAAATAGAGATGATAATCAATGCGGTAACGACCGGCAGGAGCTATATGATTGCCCCGAACACCCAACATATAGAAGCCCACCGAACTGACATCACCGAAAAGCGATACATTGGAAGGCGGCAAAATGCTATCGTTAGGATCGGTGCGGTAAAGTCCTGCAGCCACCATTCCCAGACCAAACTTGGTATCAGAAGCATAGTGAGGACCTCCAATTACGCTGAAGTCGAACCGCTTATGCTGCTTGTTCTTGTTGGCATCATTGAAGTAGTCTAGGAATCGCGTCATCCACGATTTCTTGACCTGCTGGGCTGTATCCACCTTCTCTGAAGAGAGAGTATCTGAAGAAATTGGCTCCGAGGCATAGCTGCTCAATGCCATCATCGCAAAAAGTATGGTTAGAATATGCTTCATAAAGTCAATATTTTCCTGTTGATTCTATTTTCGTTATTTACTAATAAACCTGTGATACATCATTAATATACCAGTGACACATTATCTATCCACAAGGTGTTGCCTGGTGTTCCGATATAGGCACCGCCATCCGAAGAAGAGAACTGGAGAATGAGATGAGTAGGCGTTTCATCGGCAGCAGCCCATCCCACTTCTCTTACGGACACACTCTTACCCTTGCTGTTGCGGGCATAATCGGTAGAACGGAGTCCCATCGTTGCGGCATGGTAGCCAGCCATGTGACGGATATCACCATAGTGGATGGTATAGGTTGCATCTTCCACCCATCCATTCGTACTCTTGCCGTATCGTACCACCATCGTACCCACTCGCTTGGCTGTGATATTACCCTTGGCATCCTCGTGACGCTTCTGAAGATAGAGCACCACGATGGCATGGTCTCTTCCAGCCACAGTAGAGGCACCACTGAATCCATTCTGTTTGATACGGTTGGCAACATTAGGAAGGGAGGTCTTGTAATCGAAACGCAAAGCCTTAGGACGAGCCGTAAACGGAATACCCCAGTTGATAGCCTTTGGACCATCCTTGGTACTGGTGATCGGTTCACGAACATTTCCCAGGAAAAGGGAACCAGCTGCAAGTACCTTGATATTGATAAGTCCCAACACCTTTACCTTTTCTATATGAGTCTCCAGTTTGGCGCAATAGCCACTGCCGTGCCTGTCGCGATAAACCGAATTATTGGTCTTGTAAATGCCGGAAACATGCGCCAAGACATTGGATGAGCCCCAAGGAGACCCACCCTTATTGGTATATGGAGTATTGCCATGGATAGTCATATTAGGTCCTACGGCATAAATGGTTTTCGGATTACCACCAATGATAGCCGACTCTTTGATATTTCTGATTACCCAGTGGTCCATGTTTCCATATTTCAGAGGAACCACTTTTTCCTGTCCCTGCATAGGAAGGCATGACAAAATAGCAAGCGCTAATGCAATGCCGAAAATTACCTGTTTTTTCATATCTATTACTTTTATCTTTCTAGATGCTGCAAAGATAGAAAAACTTTTCGTACTTTCGGGTTTTCAAAGTACTAAAAAATGAAATATTAAGAAATAATAATATATTTAGGGGATTTTAATCGATGAAAAACAAAAAAAGCCCCGCAAGAGCAAAAGCTTGGGATAGTGAAAGCTTTTGCTCTTACAGGTGTCTATTAACGGTTAGAATACATATTGTCATAGTACTTCTGGTAATCGCCAGAGGTTACGTTGTCCATCCATTCCTGGTTCTCGAGATACCATTTTACGGTCTCCTCGATACCCTCCTCAAACTG
>ULRT01012055.1_pt1 | contig 12769 bp, 8 predicted proteins | sample 1955711 | NCBI WGS metagenome assembly ULRT01 (sample SAMEA4835690, study PRJEB28245) | human gut metagenome | biome: gut microbiome; material: fecal sample | place: Denmark | collected 2008 | reverse complement strand
GCTCTAATGAAGAATTATACTTCGCATTATTAGAGATGACAAAAGCAATGGCTGAGAAGAAAGAAAACCACAACGGAAAGAAAAAATTATATTATATTTCCGCAGAGTTCTTAATTGGAAAACTTCTCTCCAACAACCTGATTAATTTAGGCGTATATGATGAAGTGAGAGATGTACTTGCAGCAAATGGCAAAGACATCTGTGCAATTGAAGAGGTTGAGCCGGAACCATCACTTGGTAACGGTGGTCTTGGAAGACTTGCAGCATGCTTCCTTGATTCTATTGCAACATTAGGATTAAACGGTGATGGAGTTGGACTTAACTATCATTACGGATTATTCAAACAGGTATTTGAAAACAACCTTCAGAAAGAAACCAAGAATCCTTGGATTCAGGATGAAAGCTGGCTGACAAAGACAGATAAGAGCTATCAGGTACAGTTTGGTGGATTTAATGTAACTTCAAAATTATATGATATTGATGTTACCGGATATGAAAACACAACCAACAAGCTTCATTTATTCGATATCGAAACAGTAGATGAGAGCATCGTTGGGGATGGAATTGACTTTGACAAAGAGGATATCAAGAAAAACCTGACATTATTCTTATATCCGGATGACAGCGATGACAAGGGACGTCTCCTTCGTGTTTACCAGCAGTACTTCATGGTAAGCAACGCTGCACAGTTAATCTTAGATGAGGCAGTAGAAAGAGGATGTAACTTACATGATCTTGCTGATTATGCAGTAATCCAGATTAATGATACCCATCCATCTATGGTAATCCCGGAGATGATTCGTCTGTTAATGGAAAGAGGAATCGGCATGGACGAGGCTATTGCAATCGTTTCCAAGTGTTGTGCATATACTAATCACACCATCTTAGCAGAAGCATTAGAGAAATGGCCAATCTCTTTCTTAGAGAAAGTTGTTCCACAGTTAATGCCAATCATCTACGAATTAAACAACCGTGTAGTTGCTAAATATGATGACAAGTCTGTATACATCATTGATGATGAAAAACGTGTACACATGGCTCATATGGATATCCACTACGGATTCAGCGTAAATGGTGTTGCATACCTTCATACAGAAATCTTAAAAGATTCTGAGTTAAATAACTTCTACAAGATTTATCCTGAGAAGTTCAATAACAAGACAAACGGTATCACATTCCGTCGTTGGTTATTACACTGTGATAAGGGATTGACATCCTTAATCGAAGAACTGATTGGACCAGGATTCAAGAAAGATGCAATGGAACTGGAAAAATTAGGACAGTTCGTAAATGATGATGCAGTATTAGATAAATTACTTGCAATCAAGACTGAGAACAAAGTTGTTCTTAAGAACTACTTAAAGGCAACACAGAACATCGACTTAGATGAGAACTCAGTATTTGATATCCAGATTAAGAGATTACATGAGTACAAGAGACAGCAGATGAATGCACTCTATGTAATTAACAAATATTTTGAAATCAAAGCAGGAAAGAAACCGGCAAGAAAGATTACTGCAATCTTTGGTGCAAAGGCAGCTCCGGCTTACATCATTGCAAAAGACATTATCCATTTAATTCTCTGCTTACAGCAGTTAATTGCAAATGACCCGGAAGTAAGTCCGTACTTACAGGTTGTTATGGTAGAGAACTACAATGTTACTTTAGCTGAGAAATTAATCCCGGCAGCAGATATCCATGAGCAGATTTCCTTAGCTTCTAAAGAGGCATCCGGAACATCTAACATGAAGTTCATGTTAAATGGTGCAGTAGCAATCGGAACCATGGACGGAGCAAACGTAGAAATGCATCAGTTAGTAGGAGATGATAACATCTACATCTTCGGAGAGTCTTCTGACGAAGTAATTGAGCATTATGCAAAAGCTGATTATGTATCACGCAAGTATTATGATAATGATGCAGATATCAAACGTGCAATCGACTTCATCGTAAGTGATGAAATGAAAGCAATCGGAAATGCAGAGAACTTAGAGAGACTTTTCAATGAGTTAATCAACAAAGACTGGTTCATGACTCTTCCGGATTTCGAATCTTATCGTGCAAAGAAAGATGAAATGCTTGCAGATTATGAAGATAGAAAAGCATGGGCAAAAATGATGCTGACAAACATCAGCAAAGCCGGCTTCTTCTCATCTGACCGTACAATTGAGCAGTACAACAAAGATATTTGGAAATTAGACTAAATTTTGATAAAAGTATTCTCCAACCTTTAAAAACAATGAGGGACAGATAGAAATATCTGTCCCTTGTTGCGTTTTATGAAATACGACTTAGAGCTTCAATCCCTTTAACAGTGCGCCAAGGCTGGTAGAAGCACTTTCATCAGAGGTGTAGGCGGATAAGTCTTCTTTTTCTTCTACAGAAGTATCTACCATTTCTTCTTCCAATGCACGCATGCTTAAGCTGATTTTGCCGTCGTTGGTATTTAAAAGCTTGGCTTTTACATGCTGTCCTTCCTTTAATACTTCGGAAGGCTTGTTGATACGGCGTTCACAAATCTGGGAAATGTGGACAAGTCCCGTAAGTCCGTCCCCAAGGTTGATAAATGCACCATATGGCATCAGACTTTCTACCGTTCCTTCTACGATACTTCCTGGAACAAGCATGGCAATCTTATGATTTCTTTCTTCTGTTTCTTTTTCAAGAGCAACGGATTTACCGGAGAGCACCAGACGGTCATCTTCCTCATCGACAGTAATGACACGGACTTCTAATTCTTTGCCAACATAGCTTTCGGTATCTTCTACATAGGCTGTGGTAATCTGTGAAGCCGGAATAAATCCGCGAATGCCATAAAGGTATGCAACCACACCGGCTTTTACCGCTTCACTGACCTTTACGGTAACAACGGTTTCGTTTTCCAACAGCTCTTTTAACTTATCCCAGGCAAGCACTTCGTTGGCTTCTTTCATGGAAAGTAAAATGTTGCCTTCTCCATCATCCCGGCGGATGACCGTTGCTTCTAAGATATCTCCCGGATGAATGTGTTCGTCAATGACAAAGGATGGGTCGTTGCTGACTTCATCTGCTTTGATGATTCCCGGGGCATAATACTTTAAGTCCAATGTGATGGCGTCTTCATCCACAGAGATAACGGTTCCGGTTAAGATGTCTCCTTCGTTGATTTTCCGGAAGGAAGCCTCAAGCTCTGCTTCAAAGTCCTGCATGGTTTCTTTTGCTTCGTTTTCTGACATAGTAAAACCTCTTTTCTTATCTGATTCTGGTTAGGCGATTGCGAAAGGGGACAGGAGCTGCCGGTAAAGAAGTTTTGCGGTATTCCAAGAGACTGTTTTTCGGATGATGAAATACCACCGTTCTAAGTGGTTCGTTTTTCTTTTTACGATAAAAACAGTCTTTTCCATGTTTGAGCAGAATCGGGACACTGTCCGTCAAAGTACGGATGCCTGATAAGGGCTGTTAGGGGCACCCGGAATTTCATCTGGCAGCAGGCAACGCTGGTACAGGGATGTACCAGCGAGGCACAATTGAACATGGATGTGAATTTGTGCCGGTTGCCAGATGAAAGAAAAAGTATGCCGAAATTCCCAGTGCCCCTTGCAGACATTATGTGGCATCCGCCCTTGATGGACAGTGCCCCGATTCTGTCAAAGCAAGTGAAAAGACAGTTTATAATCAAGAAAAATAAACCACTAAGAACGGTTGGCATTTCACATCAAAGAAAATCAGATTCCCTTGGAATGCCGCAAAATTTTTTTGCCGGAATCCTTTCTGTTCCGATTCGCAATCGCCTAACTATATGCATGAGAATAACTCATGATTTTTCTTGCAGTGTATCACAGGAAACGAAGAAAAACAAGCCGGGGCGAGGTTGAAAGAAGAGCCTTAATTTGCTATACTAAAGCGGATGAAAGCGAGGCAATTATGAAGAAAATAAAATATATGGCAGTTGTACTTGCCACAGGACTACTGTTGGCCGGCTGTGAGGAGGATGAGACACAGAATAATAAAGATGCATATCGGCAGATAGGCATCAACTGTATGCAGGAGGGTGACTATGAAGGCGCCATTGATGCATTTCAGAATGCACTGGACCAGTCGCTGGCAGTTGTGGGAGAAGAAGAAATAGATACCTGTTATTATAAAGCAGCAGCACAGTATGCCGCAGGAAAGAAAGAGGATGCCATTGAGACCTATCAGGCGTTAATCAATTATGACAAGAAAAATGCCCAGGCATATTTCCTGTTAGGAGAACTGTACCGGAAAGAAAATGACATGGATAAAGCAAAAGAAAATTTTAATCTGGCAGCACAGTATGCCGGCAGTGACTATGAAATGTATATTGCTTTGTACCAGGAGTGTTATGCCGCAGGAATGCAGACCGAAGGTCAGGAGTATCTGAAAAAAGGTATTGAAGCAGGTGGTAAATCAGCGGAGGACTATGCCCAGAGAGGCAGAATTTATCTATTACTGGGAGATTATGATAATGCGGAAACAGAGCTTACGACAGCTATTAATAAAAAGAGCACGGAAGCTTCTTTGTATATGGCACAGCTCTATGAAGTGAAAGGCGAAGATGAGAAGGCAGCCGGATTATATAAAGAATATATCGATGAAAATCAGGATAATCCGACAGCATTGATCTGTCTGGGAGGAATGGAATTAGAAAAAGGTAATTATGACAGTGCAATAAACTATCTTAAGATGGCACTGGATTTAGATGCAGGCTCACAGAAGCAGGAGACGCAGCGTAATCTGATACTGGCATATGAACAGAGCGGAGATTTCACATCTGCAAAAAGCGAGATGGAGGATTATACAAAGAATTATCCGAATGACGAAGAAGCTGCCCGGGAATACTTGTTTTTGATGACACGTTAAGCAAAAAGGGCAAAATGTATGGGACAGGAAAACGAGGGAAAAAGGCAGAGAGGAACAATACGAAAATGAGCGAAACCTATGAGATTATCGTGCTGGATTTAGATGGCACCTTAACCAATTCAAAGAAAGTCATTACACCAAAGACGAAAGACGCACTGATGCGGATTCAAAAGGAAGGGAAAAAAGTAGTGCTGGCATCCGGCCGTCCTACCGGGGGCATCGTAAAGCTGGCAGACGAACTGGATTTGAAGAGCTATGGCGGATTTGTACTGGCATTTAATGGTGGAAAGATTATTAATTATGAGACCGGAGAGATTGTATACAATAAGACAATACCGGTAGAACTGGTGCCGGCAGTGTATGAGCAGGCATGCAGACTGGGTGTAGGCGTGCTTACTTATAAAGGAAATACCATCATCCATGGAAACGGAGTGAATGAATATAGCCGTAACGAGGGAAAAATTAACGGAATGCCGATAAAAGAGGTAGATAATTTCGCAGAATATGTAGATTATCCGGTAAATAAATTCCTGATGACAGGAGAACCGGAAAAGATTGCAAAAGCACAGGATGTGATGCGGCAGACCTTTGGAGAACAATTAAACATTTTTCGCTCAGAACCGTTTTTCTTAGAAATTGTTCCACCATCCATTGATAAGGCATATTCTCTTGGAAAACTGTTAGAATATCTGGGAGAAAAGAAGGAGCAGATGATCTGCTGTGGAGATGGCTTTAATGACAAGTCTATGATTGCATTTGCCGGGCTTGGTGTGGCAATGGCAAACGCACAGCCGGAGGTAAAAGAGGTCGCAGATTATATTACCACTTCCAATGATGAAGACGGAGTGGCGCTTGTAATAGATAGATTCATGTAAGGAAGGCGTATGGCATGCAGAAAATAACAGAACTATTGTCAAAGGGAAAATCACCATATCATGTAACAGAATGGACAGGAAAGCAGTTACAGGAGGCAGGGTATGAAGAATTAAAGCTGCAGGAATCCTGGCAGCTTCATGCAGGCGGTAAATACTATGTAAGACCGTATTCCGGTATGGTAGCAGCATTCTCTGTTCCGGAACAGCTGGACAGAAAGACGGCACTCCGCCTGATGCTGGCCCATACAGATTTTCCATGTTTTAAAATAAAACCGAATCCTGAAGTGAAGACGAAGGATTACAGGCAGTTAAATGTGGAGCCATATGGCGGTATGCTCAAAAATACATGGTTTGACCGTCCACTTGGAATTTATGGGAAAGTGGTATTAGAATCGGAACATCCATTTGCACCGGAAGTAAAGCTTTTCGGAAGTGAGGAACCGGCAGCAGTGATTCCGTCATTAGCACCACACCTGAACCGTGAGGCAGGCGGAAAACAGGAATATGATATGCAAAGAGAACTGCTTCCACTGCTTGGAATAGAGCAGGACGGAGACGTTACAGAGAATTTTTTCACGGATTACTTAAAAGAACAGCTTGGGGCAGAGGCAAATGAGGTTTTAAGCTATGATTTATTCCTTACCAATATGGATGAACCGGAATTAATAGGAAGTGATAAGAAGCTTCTTTCTTCTCCGAGAATCGATAATCTGGCATCGGTAGCAGCAATTGTGGAGACAATGTGTGAAAAAACGACCGGAGATTCACTGGTTGTGGCAGGATTATTTGATAATGAGGAAATCGGCAGCCGCTCCAAGCAGGGAGCAGACAGCAGTCTTCTTAAGGATATCATAATGAAGATTGGTGCAGCCTTTGGAATGGCAGAAACAGAGGTAAATGATATGCTCCGGGGAGGCTTTCTCTTGTCTATAGACGGAGCTCATGCCGTACACCCGAATTACACAAATAAATCAGATATTACGAATGATGTGATATTGGGAAAAGGAATTACCGTAAAGACTTCTGCCAGCCAACGGTATCTTTCTGACAGTGAGGCAACAGCGGTGGTGATGCAGCTTTGTAAAAAGACAGATATTCCATATCAGGTGCAGGTAAACCGTTCCGGCATGCCGGGTGGACAGACCCTTGGACCGATTGTGGTTTCCTATCTGCCGATGCAGGGAGCGGATATTGGAATTCCGATGCTTGCCATGCATTCTGCAAGAGAACTGGCAGATATGAGAGATTATCAGGCATTGGTAATGTTTTTGAAAATATTTTCTGCATAAAGAAATTGCAAAAAAAGTTGAATTTTTTGGAAAAATATCACAAAATGTCGTTGACAATCGGTAAGATTCAGTACAAAATTAGTAGTATAACGTAATGCACAGAAAGTGCATTGATTGGAGGAAATATATGGCATTGGGAAAGAATAAAAAAATTATAAATCTGGTTCAGTCAATTAGTGAGATGAAAGAAGAGAATTATGCTGCAGGTTCACCGGAATTGCAGAATATGTATGAACGCATGAGCGCTGGCAGACGTCAGCTTGCACAGGTATATGGGGAAGATATGCAGGCAGTTATGACAATGAGTGCCTTAGGCCTGAAAGTTGGACATGATACCGTAAAGATGACAGCGACAGCAGAGGATGTCAATACAGCAACAAAGGCAATCCATGATGCAGCAGCAGAAACATCCAGTATTGCGGAGGAAGTAAGAAATGCCCATGAGGGTCTGACCAATACAATTGTTGATGTATCAGAGAAAACTACTGATATTTATAAGAAGATAGAGAATGGCCAGGAAGAACTGACAGCTATCCGGGATTTATCCAAAGATGCAATCTCAGAATCCACAGAAATGAAGAAGAATATGGATGCATTGATGGATGTTATCAATCATATGAATGAAGTCATTGAAGGTATCAATGCAATTTCCGAACAGACCAACCTGCTGGCATTGAACGCATCAATCGAGGCAGCAAGAGCAGGAGAAGCAGGAAAGGGATTTGCCGTTGTAGCGGAAGAAATCCGTCAGCTGGCAGAGGGAACCAAACAGTTAACCGGAAATATGGGTGAATTCGTAGAAGGAATCCGCGATGCTTCTGAGAAGAGTTCTAAGAGTGTAGATGTTGCAATTACATCTCTTGACAATATTGATCAGAAGATTAATGCTGTATGGAATATTAATGACGAGAACAAGAAAAATGTTGGAACCATCAGCGAATCGATTGGTTCCCTTGCTGGTATCAGTGAAGAAATCAGCAGCTCCATGAATGTGCTGGAAACCCAGGTGTCCTGTATTGAAGACCAGTGCGGTAATCTCAGCAATGATGCAGAATTGCTGACCGTTATAAATGGAAATTTAAAAGGTTCGGTAGAACCATTAACCCAGGTTGAAACGGGTATGGATAATGTGGCGAAGGTTATAGGAGAAATGAGCCGTGATGCATTTTACCGTATGGATAATGCAGTTTTTGATGCTTATGTACAAAAAGCAATGGAAGCACATAGGGCATGGCTTGAGACTCTACATACCATGGTAACTGAGAAGAATGTCCTTACGTTACAATTTGATGATACAAAATGCGGCTTTGGTCATTTTTACTATTCCATGCATCCGGAAAATCCGGCAATTGCACCGGCCTGGAATGCACTGGCAGAGAAACACAGAAGATTCCATGGATATGGAAAAGAAGTGCAGCAGGCACTGTTTGATGAGAACGCTGAAAAAGCAGAAGAAATTTATCTGGAAGCAGAGAAATGCTCAAATGAATTACAGAATGATTTTGCTGCAATTTTAAATATTTCTGCAGGATTATCCCAGAACGGACAGAGTGTGTTTGCATAAACAGAAAGTAAGAAAAGGATATTTTATGCCTGAATTTTTTGAAAACAATGAAATGGAAGAAAGAGTCATCCTGGTTGGCGTAAGCAGCCAGGATGGCGATGATACAGAAGACTCCCTGGATGAATTGGAGAAGCTGGTGAAGACTGCCGGAGCAGTAACGGTGGGCAGGGTAATCCAGAACCGTCAGACAATACATCCGGGGCTTTATATTGGTAGCGGAAAAGTAGAAGAGCTGCTGGATGAAATTCCATGGACCAATGCAACAGGAATTGTCTGCGATGACGAACTAAGCCCGGCACAGCTTCGGAATCTTTCAGATGCCCTGAACGTAAAAGTGATGGACAGAACCTTAATTATCCTTGATATTTTTGCTGCCAGAGCATCTACCAGTGAAGGAAAGATACAGGTGGAACTGGCACAGCTTCGTTACCGCATGAGTCGTCTTTCCGGCATAGGAAAGAGTATGTCAAGGCTGGGAGGAGGAATTGGAACGAGAGGTCCGGGAGAGAAAAAGTTAGAGGTAGACCGTCGTCTGATTGCATCAAGAATCAGCCAGCTCAAACGGGAGTTAGAGGAAGTGAAACGGCACCGGGAAGTGAATCGTGTGGCAAGACAGCGGAATCATGTTCCGGTGGCAGCGATTGTAGGGTATACCAATGCCGGTAAATCAACCCTTTTAAATGCTCTGACCGGAGCTGGAATTCTTGCAGAGGATAAGCTTTTTGCAACCTTAGACCCGACTACCAGAATGTTAGAACTTCCGGGAAGCCAGAAGCTTTTGCTTACGGATACGGTAGGGTTTATCCGGAAACTGCCGCATCATCTGATTGATGCCTTCCGTAGTACTTTAGAGGAAGCTAAGTATGCAGATTTTATCATTCATGTGGTGGATGCATCCAATCCACAGGCTGCCAAGCAGATGCATATTGTATATGAGACATTGCACCAGTTAGAGGTTACAGATAAAAAGATATTGACATTGTTTAATAAGCAGGATGCCATTACAGACCGGGAACCATTGCGGGATGGCAGGGCAGATATTACTTTACGGGTATCTGCAGCAAGAGGTGATGGACTAGAAGAACTGAAAGACTGCCTCGCCCGGATACTACGGGAGAACAAACGATATCTTGAGACAGTGCTGCCATATGACAAGGGTGGATTGCTGCAGCAGATAAGAGAAACAGGAGAATTAATAGCAGAAGAATATCTGCCGGAGGGAATCCGTATAGAAGCATATGTACCTCCGGAGCTATTTGAAAAAATACATGCATGAGCAGATTGCCCCAGAACTGCTTGTATGCTAAAATAGGAGCAACAGGAGGTATTCCACATGACAATCTTAATAAAAGGTGGCCGCATTTTAGATCCGGCTACGAAAACAGATGATGTAATGGACCTTTTCATAGAAGATGGAGTCATTACCAAAAGAGGAAAAAATATCAAGAAAAAGGCAGAGAAGACTATCGATGCCAAAGGACTGTATGTAATGCCGGGACTCGTTGATATGCATGTGCATTTGCGGGATCCAGGATTTACTCATAAGGGTGATGTTGAAACAGAAACCCGTTCCGCAGCAAGAGGCGGATATACCACGGTACTTGCAATGCCAAATACCAAGCCGGTGGTAGATAATGCTGATGTGGTACGTTATGTACATCATAAGGCAGAAAGTGTCGGACTGGTGCATGTATTACAGGTTGGTGCTGTAACAAAAGGACAGCAGGGAGAGGAATTAGCTGACATCAAAGAGATGGTGGAGGCAGGAAGCCCTGCAATCAGTGAAGATGGCAAATCAGTCATGAATTCACTTCTTGCAAGAGATGCCATGCTGGTAGCAAGAGACTGTAACATTCCGGTACTGTCACATTGCGAAGATAAGAATCTGGTTGGCTCCGGCGTGGTCAACGAGGATGAGAATGCAAAACGGTGGGGACTGGCTGGAATTACCAATTCCGTAGAAGATATCATGATTGCAAGAAATATCCTGTTATCCAAAGATACCGGTGCACACCTGCATCTTTGCCACTGCTCCACAAAGAACAGTGTAATCATGGTAAAATATGCCAAGTTAGAGCATATTCCGGTATCCGCAGAGGTATGTCCACATCATTTTACACTGACATCAGATGATATGGTAGAGGGAGATACCAATTATAAGATGAATCCGCCACTCCGCCGGAAAGATGATGTGGAGGCATTGAAAAAGGGACTTTCCGACGGAACCATGGAAGTCATTTCTACAGACCATGCACCGCATACAGCAGATGAAAAAAATAGCAGCATGGTAAAGGCACCATTCGGAATTGTTGGAATGGAAACTGCAGCAGCACTGACTTATACAGAACTCGTGCTGGGTGGATACTTAACACCGATGCAGATGGTAGAGAAGATGAGCTATAACCCGGCACAGATTCTTCATTTGAAGAAGGGAACTTTGGAAGAGGGAAGAATGGCAGATGTCATGCTTTTTGATCCGGAATGCACTTATGCCATTGATAAGAACAAGTTCTGGTCGAAAGCAAAGAATACACCATTCCACGGCAGAAAAGTAACTGGTAAAGTAATGATGACTATCTGTGACGGCAAAATTGTATATGATGCAGCAGAAGAATAAGAAAAAGAAAGGCTTAAAGATATGATTAACAAATTAATTAAAAAAATCGAGAAAACCCATGCACCAATCGTTGTCGGCTTAGATCCGATGTTAGATTATGTTCCGGAACATATTAAGGCAGCAGCATTTAAGGAGTGTGGTGAGACTTTAGAGGGTGCAGCAGAAGCAATCTGGCAGTTTAACAAAGCAATTGTAGATGCCACTTATGATCTGATTCCTGCTGTAAAACCACAGATTGCCATGTATGAGCAGTTTGGAACAGAGGGTGTGAAAGCATATCAGAAGACAGTAGATTACTGCCACTCCAAAGACCTTGTGGTAATCGGAGATGTAAAACGTGGCGATATCGGTTCTACATCCGCAGCTTATGCAGTGGGACATCTTGGTAAAGTCCAGGTGGGAAGTAAGAAGCTTTCTGCTTTTGATGAAGACTTTGCAACCGTTAATCCATATCTTGGTTCAGACGGAATCAAGCCTTTCCTGGAAGTATGTAAAGAAGAGAAAAAAGGTATCTTCATTTTAGTTAAGACCAGCAATCCATCCAGTGGAGAATTCCAGGACAGATTAATTGATGGCAGACCACTGTATGAATATGTCGGTGAAAAGGTAGCACAGTGGGGCGAAGAAGTCATGGGAGATAACTACAGCTATGTGGGAGCAGTAGTAGGAGCAACCTATCCGGAGATAGGAAAAGTCCTTCGTAAAGTAATGCCAAAGAGCTTTATCCTGGTTCCGGGATACGGTGCCCAGGGTGGAAAAGGAGCGGACTTAGTACATTACTTCGACGAAAACGGACTGGGTGCAATTGTCAATTCATCCCGTGGAATCATTGCAGCATATAAGCAGGAGGCTTATGCATCTTTTGGAGCAGAACATTTTGCAGATGCATCCAGAGCAGCAGTAGAGGCAATGATAAAAGATATCGATGGAGCTTTACAGGCAAGATAGGAGAAGAAGATGGCAGAGAAGTTTAAAGAACAGGCGATTATTATCCGCCAGGAAGAAATTGCGGATGACATTTACAGTATGTGGCTGCGTACGGAAGAGATTGCAGCACATGCAAAAGCAGGTCAGTTTGTATCTGTATATTGTAATGAAGGAAGCAGGCTGCTTCCAAGACCAATCAGTATCTGTGAAATTGATAAAAAGGATAATGCCATCCGTCTGGTATACCGTAAAGTTGGAAAGGGAACAGAAGAGTTTTCCGGTATGCATACCGGCGGAATTCTTAATATAACAGGACCGCTGGGAAATGGATTTCCGAAGAAAGAAAAGAAAGCGTTCTTAATTGGTGGTGGAATTGGTATTCCGCCAATGTTAGAGCTGGCAAAAGAATTGGACTGTGAAAAGCAGATGGTACTTGGTTTCCGGGATGAGCTTTTCCTGATGGATGAATTTCGTGAAGAAGGAGAAGTCTATGTGGCAACTGAGGACGGAAGTGCCGGGACAGAAGGAAATGTATTGGATGCCATCCGTGAAAATGGGCTGACAGCAGAGATTATCTATGCCTGCGGGCCAAAGCCGATGCTGGCAGCTATTAAGGAATATGCAAAAGAGAAACAGA
>ULRT01010650.1_pt1 | contig 12823 bp, 8 predicted proteins | sample 1955711 | NCBI WGS metagenome assembly ULRT01 (sample SAMEA4835690, study PRJEB28245) | human gut metagenome | biome: gut microbiome; material: fecal sample | place: Denmark | collected 2008 | reverse complement strand
TAAACTATTTTATTTAGTTTTATTAACTATAATAATTAGTTGAAAAACTAAAACATTTAGTTTATTTGTATCATAAATAGAAAAAATATGAAAGGACTTACATCGAAAGAAGAGGAAATCATGAATTATTTCTGGCATAAAGGGCCATTATTCGTGAAAGAACTGTTGGATTTTTATGACGAACCCAAACCTCACTTCAATACGTTATCGACCATCGTAAGAGGACTCGAAGAAAAAGGCTATGTGTCACACAAAGCATATGGTAAAACCTATCAATATTTTGCTGTTGTAAGCGAAGAATCGTTCAAAAAACGGACCTTGCGACAAGTCATACGTAAATACTTCAACAGCTCCTATTTGGGAGTCGTTTCCTCTTTAATCGAGGAAGAAGATATTTCACTGAAAGAATTGAAAGAGCTTATCGAAAAAGTAGAAAAAGGAAACGCAGAACAATAACCAATCACCACCAATGGGCACATTCTTTGTTTATATATTAAAAGCCTCTGTTTATCTAGCCATTCTGTATCTGTTTTACAGTATATTGCTAAGTAAGGAAACATTTTACCGCTACAATAGAACAGCATTGCTACTATTGATACCTCTATCGTTTATTCTTCCGCTATATCCGGTTCATACGGCTGTTCCCGAAACGTATTCAAACACCACTATACTCGACAGTCTACCGGCAACATCTTATATAGAAAACGAATCACAAAGTAAAATTCCGATAGGTATTATCGCAGTATTAAGTATCTATCTCATCGGGATTTTATACTTTATCACTAGATATGTCTGCACAATTATAAAACTTCTGCGACTGATTCGGAGCGGGGAAAAATATACCGACAGCGACGGACTTTCTCTTGTCGTTATCTCCCAATCCATTGCTCCTTTCAGTTGGTTCGGGAAAATAGTCATTTCAAAAGCCGACTTCCAAAACCATCGCCGAGAAATACTCCTACACGAATCTGCACACATTCGCAAACATCATTCATGGGATTTACTGGCTGCCGATCTCTGTATAGGATTACAATGGTTCAATCCGGCCGCTTGGTTACTGAAACGAGAGCTGCAAACCGTACATGAATACGAAGCCGATAATTACGTTTTGGAACAAGGCATCGATGCCAAACAATACCAATTACTGTTAATAAAACAATCGGTCGGTTCCAAGTTTTATTACATAACCAATCACTTTAATCACAATAAACTTAACAAAAGAATTACCATGATGTTAAAAAAGAAATCAAACCGCAAAGCGACCTTGAAGTATCTCTACGTCATACCGGTCGCATTATGTACCGTTTCGGTATTCGCCCACCCCGAAATCTCCGATGAATTAAACAAAGTATCCTCGGTCGATTTGAGTAACTTGACAGCTATGATCGGTAGTTCCGAAAACACCGCAACCATAAAGGATAAAGAGATAGAAATATCCGGGTGTGTTTTAGACATAGAAACCAACGAACCTATCGTCGGAGCCACCGTCTTGGTCAAAGGCAGCAATACAGGAACAGTAACCGATCTAAACGGAAACTTCTCCTTAAAAACGCCCATAGGAAAAACTTTGCTCATCTCTTATGTCGGTTTAGGCTCGGCCGAAATCAGTTGCAATGACAAAGACAGGCAAAATCTGAAAATATACCTCGGGGAAAGCAGCGAAAAGAATAACAGTTCGAAAATTATCATAGTCGGAAACAAAACCGAGCCGAACACTTCGATCGGCACGAAAGGAAAAATCAACAGCATAACCATTACGACAAAAGACAGCGCAGAAAACAATAGACAGAAAATCGATACGAAGGGAAAAATTAGCAATATAAATGTAGATATCCAAAAAGATGGTTCGGTCATAGTCGATGAAAACAACAATACCAGAGTCTTTTACGATCCTATATATATTTTAGACGGTAAAAAAATTTCCAAAGACAAATTCAAAAAACTCGATGCCGACAAAATAAAATCGATAACTGTCCTCAAAGGAGAAGAAGCGATCAAAAGTTATGGAAAAGATGGTGAAAATGGAGCCCTTATCATACAAACCAAAGGAAACGCTGCAACTTCGACAGATCCGATAAAAACCATAACGATTACCAAGAAAGATACTTCTGAGGATATCATGAAAAATACACTTTGCATCGTAGACGGGAAAAAGATTTCGGAAACAGAACTAAAAAATATAGATCCCAACAATATACAAAGTATAACAGTCCTGAAAGATGAAAAATCGAAGGAAGAATATGGAGCGACCGACAAAGATTGCATTATATGGATTACCTTGAAAAAATAATATGACTCGACGACTGAATGCAAAAAAGGCTGTTTTCAAAATAGAAAACAGCCTTTTTGTTTTATTGGTCTACTTTTCTGAATTTCATTTTTGCCCGTACAAACTCTATTACGGCAGGTAACAAAGATACAAATATAATCGCGACAATCAGAAGTTTTAAATTTTTCTGAACAAAAGGCAAATCACCGAAGAAATAGCCCGCATAACAAAAAATCGCTACCCACAAAGCTCCTCCGATTAGATTATACATCATGAAATAATAATAGTGCATTTTCCCCATACCACCCACAAAAGGAGCAAAAGTACGAACGATAGGGACAAACCGAGCTATAATTATGGTTTTCCCTCCATATTTTTCAAAGAAAGCATGGGTTTTCTCTAAATGGCTTTGTTTGAAAATCTTTGAATTGGGGTTACTGAATAGCTTCTTACCGAAAAAATGGCCTATTGCATAATTACAAGAATCTCCCAATACCGCAGCGACAAACAAAATAAGTACCAAAACATTTATTTCTAAGGGAATTCCTGGCAACGCTGTAATAGCCCCAGCAACAAAAAGTAAAGAATCTCCCGGTAAAAAGGGTGTGACAACCAAACCCGTCTCACAAAAAATAATCATAAACAATATAGCATAGGCCCAAGTATGATAATCCTGTACTATCTCAATCAGATGCTTGTCTATATGCAAAATAAAGTCAATCAAAAATTCCATAAATCCATATATAAATACATTAACTTTATTGGGGCATAGTCACTTTGAAATAAGGATTTTCTACATGCTGTTCAAATACGATACGCTTCATATCTTCTACACGATCGGGATATTGGGCAGCCAAATCACAATCCTCATGAATATCATCGACCAAATTATACAAATGACATTTACCCTTCTCAACAAATAACTTCCAATCGCCTTGCCGAACAGCAATTTGATCGGTCTCGCAAAACTCCCAATAAAGAAACTCATGATTCTTTTGATGTTTGTCTTTACCCAGCAAGGTAGGTTTGAATGAAAGTCCATCGAAATAGTCTTTCCTATTCTCTCCATATCGCTCGATATGATTCACCCCTATCAAGTCGCAGAAAGTAGGCAATATATCATAAAACGCCAACTGGTGGTCATTGACAGCTACCGGGACATGACCGGGCCAACGAACGATAAAAGGAATACGTATACCTCCCTCATGGCAAGAACGCTTGATTCCTTTCAGTTTCCCATCTCGTCCAAAAAATCCGGGGTCGGCTCCCCCTTCTTCGTGAGGGCCGTTATCCGATGAAAAAATAACGATGGTATTCTCATCGAGCCCTTTCTCTTTCAATTTTTTCAAAATCTCACCTACATAAATATCTAACCGAGCAATCATTGCCGCAAACTGTGCATGGGTATGAGTCACGGGATTATAGCGCCCACCATAACTGCCATTAAACACACCGGTTTCCCCCAACCGTTCTCGATAGTAATTTAGAAGGGAATCTTCTGGCTGTACCAATTCGGCATGAGGTAATGTGTAAGTAAAAAAACCGAAGAAAGGTTTGTCTCCCGACTGACGATCCAACCAATCGATTGCAGCTTCGTGAATAAGATCGGCCGAATATTGAGGCCGTAAAGCATAACCGGCCCCCCACATGGGATATTTGATATTCTCTTCGAGCGTCACACGAATAGTCGCAGTGTCGCCCAACCGGGAACTATACCGATTCAAAAAGTTGGGATAATACAAGTGAGCCTGAAATTGACAGATATATCCAAAGAACTCATCGACACCACGCTTGTCCGGAGTAGAAACAGAGCCTTCATATCCCCCGGCCCATTTACCGAACATTCCCGTCCTATAACCGTTTTCTTTCATAATTTCAGGAAGAATAACACGATTGGGATCATAAGGGTGTTGGCCTACGATGGCATAGTCGGTATTAACTCCATAACGCACCTCGCCACTATCTCGCCAATACTCTTTATTTCCTCGTACTTCTCCGTGTCCGGTGTGCTGTCCGGTCATTATACAAGCCCGGGAAGGAGCACTAACAGGGCTACCCGAATAAGCCTGTGTAAATCTCATACCCTCCGAAGCCATACGATCTATATTCGGAGTCTCGATATATTTCTGCCCATAGCACCCTAAATCTCCATAACCCATATCGTCACATAAAATAAAAACGATATTGGGCTTATCACTTTTCTTTGCCGAAAATGCAGCGAAAACAGAGGCCAACATTCCGCCTCCAACAAATAATAACCGGCTATATTTCATTGATAATTACCTCGAAAATTTATAATATCTTATTCTTTTTCGGTTCAAATATAAGACGAAAGATTCGATTCCTAAAACATAAAACTTAAAAATAATTCGAGTACCGAATTATTGTATTCCCTATTTTTACTAATTTTGAACCGCTTACTAAATCTATCTTTGATACAATCATGAACCAATCTCTTTACACACCTTTCGACCGGATATTATATATCATGACCAAGCCGGTGGGGGCAATTTGTAATCTGGCCTGCACATATTGCTACTATACCGAAAAAGCGAAACTCTATCGGGACTCTCCCAAGCACATCATGAGCGAAAGCCTATTAGAGAAATTTATCAAAGAATATATCGAAAGTCAGGCAAACGACCATATTTTATTCACATGGCATGGTGGCGAAACCCTAATGAGACCGTTGGATTTCTACCAAAAAGTAGTACGACTTCAAGCTCAATACGGAAAAGGTCGAATTATCGATAACAGCATCCAAACCAACGGAACATTATTAACAGACAGCTGGTGTCGTTTTTTCAAAGAAAATAACTGGCTGGTCGGTATCAGTATAGACGGGCCACAAGAATTTCACGACGAATACCGATTGACCAAACAGGGAAGGCCCTCATTCGTAAATGTCATGCGAGGGATAAATCTGCTCAATAAACATGGCGTCGAATGGAATGCTATGGCAGTAGTTAACGACTTTAATGGGGACTATCCCTTAGATTTCTACCATTTTTTCAAGGACATCAACTGTAAATATATACAATTCACACCCATTGTCGAACGTATTCGGCAACATGAAGACGGGCGCATATTAGCCTCTCCCGATGAAGAATCAATAGACGGAGTAACAGACTTCTCCGTCTCTCCGGAACAATGGGGCAACTTTCTTTGTACGATATTCGACGAATGGGTTCGAAATGACGTAGGAGAATACTACATACAATTATTCGATGCTACTCTTGCCAATTGGGCTGGTGTAACACCCGGAATATGCTCTATGGCCGAAACTTGCGGTCATACCGGAGTTATGGAATTTAATGGAGATGTGTACAGTTGCGACCATTTTGTATTTCCTGAGTATAAATTGGGAAACATATACACCCAATCTTTAATCGAAATGATGAATAGTCCCCGACAAATTGCTTTCGGTCAAAACAAGCGCAATGCTCTGCCCCAACAATGTAAAGAGTGTGATTTTCTATTTGCCTGCCACGGAGAGTGCCCCAAAAACAGGTTTGTAAAAACGGCCACCGGAGAACCGGGATTAAATTATTTGTGCGCTGGTTATCACCGATTCTTTAAACACGCAGCTCCTTATATGGACTTCATGAAACACGAATTGGATAATCAACGCCCACCAGCCAATGTCATGCAATGGGTGAAACAAAATATCCCCGACAAATAGAAAAAGGCTTTATACCGAATCGGTATAAAGCCTTTTTCTCTCTTTCAATAAAATTATTCCATATAACAGAACACTTCATAGGCCGATTCGTTCCAACTCACAGGGCAGCCCTCTTCGCGAGATTCTGGAACAATGCGTATATTCAAAACCGATTTGTCGCGAGTAAGAGATTCCGGTATTTCAAACTCATCTTCAATCCAGCGTTTGTACGGATTACTGTCCGCCAAATACCACACGCCGGCATCCTGTCCATCGACCCAAACTCTCGCACACTGTCTGGGAAGCTCCTGATCGCTGCATCGACGCAATCTTACTCCATGATTATTCGGTAATACTGTTATACGAAACGAACTCTCTCCGGTAAATTTATGAACCATAGCCGTAACTTCCACATCATCGGCATCCCCCTCAAAACAAGAAGTTAGCATCTCCACAGATACATCTCCTTCTACTTTATATTTATGTCGTTTCAACGACTTTTTCGAGGCCATATCTATGCTATCGGTCTTAACTAAGGAAACTTTATCCTGCCCATAATAAAAAACAATCCCCAGATGTTCGAGATACTGGTTATTGCTCTCACCAGACTCTATATTAAAATCCAATTGCGAATAAAATGGATAGCTATCACCTAAACACAATCGTGTCATCGACCAGGGATTATCGCTCAGCCCGTCATAACCGCCCGACGGATTGCACTCGGCCGGAGTCGGGAATCCCCACCCGTAGCAAATATAACTTTCCGAACCATCGCTCTCAACCTGCGGCGTCTTAATCCCATCTATATGTATTCTTACATCTCCTTCACAAGTAATAATATGAGGACGTTCCCCATAACAAGTCACATGAGCGGCAACCATTTTCCCGGTTCCTTTTATCGACGCGATGGGGCTATCCGCCCCCGGTGTATGTTTACGAGTATAATAGTCAGAAGAACGAAAGTAACCGCTATACTCTCTATCATAGCTATTCTCCCCTACTCCTACTTCAACAAAGCCCAAAGTAACGGTCTCTCCGCTCCTATTCTCCAACATTACATGGGCTCGTTCCCAAAACGGCATAGGGAAATAATTATAAAACCAACCGTCTGTCGTCGCTCCCATTAATAAATACCGGGTATTATTATATCCTAAGGAATTACCGAAAAAACAACCGATAGGACACAGAACATCTTCCCCTTCGTGATTATCCCACTTCACACGTATCCATACATCTTGCAATCTATCGGGATTCATATCAGCCATATAAAGTTTCAACGAATTGATGACACCCCCCTCATGCACATCTATTATAGACAATGACTCCCCGGGTGCTAATTTCTTTTCCGACATACGAAACATTCTATCCTTACCAATCTTCGGATCGACTCCCGTTTGTTTCCACTGACGAACCAAAGAACTATAATCCTCCTTTCCAGTAAAAGTCTCTATCCCTTGCGCAGTGGGATAACTGTGATACACAACATGTCCCCAGCCACCTTGCCCTTTATCCCGGTGAGGTCCTTCGAGTTTAACGCTCGAAGTGATTCGGCAGCCATTACGAAACGGCATAGGAACAAAACTGCGAACTACCCGGATAGGGCCTCGTCCATTATCCAAAGGGCCGATGTAACACGATGCTTGTGGTTCGGTAAAAGGATATTTCTCTCCGAACTCCGACAAACGAATAGTAAAACGGGGGGTCTCCTCACCATCAAAGTAAAATCGAAATACGGGTTCTTCCGAACTCAGATAACGATGTTGTACCATATTATAAATACAGCCGGCTCCCGCCACATCGAATATTACCCACTCTCCTTTCTTATCTTGATACAAGCTCCAATCCCAATCGGCATTACCACCTTTCTTATCGATACTGCCCTCGTACTTCACTTTCATTTCCCGATCCAATACTGGAAATCGAGCCACATCGGTCATGCGAGATAATCCATACGATTTTGAAGAAACAGTTTCGGAGTATGCATTTCCAGTCACGGAAAATGGGAATAAAGCAGTCACTGCAAGTAATCTTATAAAAGCTTTTCTTTTCATGGATAAAATTTTAAGATATTTTCAATGTACAAAAATACCTCTGTCTCGCAAATCAAGACAAATACTTTATTATCTATTCCTTATACTTTTATCCACAAAAAAGGCCGGGTATCGATATACCCGGCCTACACTTTCTCGAAATTTTAGATTTTATTCTTTCCTCACTAACAATACTACATTCTCTACATGGTGAGTATGAGGAAACATATCGACCGGCTGTACCCGCTCGACCTTGTATTTTGCATCTAACAAAGATAAATCGCGCGCCTGAGTGGCGGGATTACAACTTACATAAACGATACGTTCAGGAGAAGCGAACAATATAGTCTTAATCACATCGTCATGCATGCCGGCACGAGGCGGATCGGTAATGATGACTTCTGGACGACCATGCTCCTCTATAAAATCCTCTGTAAGAATGTCCTTCATATCGCCAGCATAAAACAAAGTATTATCCAACCCGTTTATACGGGCGTTTTCTTTGGCATCTTCTATCGCTTCGGGAACATACTCGATACCTACCACCTTACGGGATTGTCTTGCCACAAAATTGGCAATAGTACCCGTGCCAGTATATAGATCATAAACCAACTCGGTTCCCGTCAATCCGGCGAACTCTCTGGCAACCTTATATAACTCATAAGCCTGTTCGGAATTGGTTTGATAGAAAGACTTCGGTCCTATCTTGAATCGTAATCCTTCCATACTTTCCCAAATATAATCTCTTCCCCGGAACACACAAACTTCCTGATCGGCAATCGTGTCGTTTCGTTTTTGATTGACAATATAAAGCAAAGACGTAATCTCGGGGAACGTATCCGCTATATGTTGCATCATTCGTTCGATACGCACCATATCGGGTTCGAAAAATACGACTATGAGCATAACCTCTCCTGTCGAAGAGGTCCGGATAATAATATTCCGCATGAATCCTATCTGCTCCCTCAAATCGAAAAATGGATAATGATTATCGATAGCACATTGTCTTATCGAGAGTCGAATGCGATTGGATATATCGTCCTGCAACCAACACTTTTTTATGTCGAGGACTTTGTCGAACATACCGGGTATATGAAATCCCAACGCATTACGACAGTCGAATTCCTGTTCCGTCTGCAACTGTTCATAAGTCAACCACGACTTATTGGAAAATGAAAATTCGAGCTTGTTTCTATAATATTGTTGCTTGGTCGAACCTTTGGTAGGTAAAATTTCCGGCAAAGGGATTTTACCTATGCGGGTAAGATTGTCTTCCACTTGCTGCCGTTTAAATTGTAACTGATAGTCATAAGCCACATGTTGCCATTTACACCCGCCGCAAACACCGAAATGCTCGCAAAAAGGATTTACCCGCAAAGAAGAATAAGCGTGAAATTTCACGATACGTGCCTCAGCATAATTATGCTTCTTACGTATCAATTGCAAATCCACTATATCTCCCGGTGCTGCAAAAGGGACGAATACTACCAAATCGTTCACTCGTGCCAAAGCCTTGCCTTCGGCTGCTACTCCGGTTATTTCTACCTGCTCCAACAAGGGTAGCTCTTTCTTTTTTCGTGCCAAAACAAAAAATTAATAAGTTACAAAGCCAAACAAAACAATACGAACCGAACATCTAAATAAATTCGGCTATGCAATTATGCAGAAAACCACAGGCTCCACATTCGGCAAAGATAAGTATTTTTCACGAAAGAGACAGGTAAAGCAAATAAATAGTGCACAGCGTTAAAATTTGTAGCAAAATATTTTTGTGGTTTGCACGAATCCTTTATTTTTGCGTATTGTTTCTATACAAGATTTTCCGAATGGGTCACAAAGTCGAATAAAGGAAACAATATTTAATACAAAATATCATATACTTATTTATTTATGAAAAGAGTTTATACTTTTGGCAACGGCAAAGCAGAAGGCCGTGCCGACATGAAAAACCTGCTGGGCGGTAAAGGAGCCAACTTGGCGGAAATGAACTTAATTGGAGTTCCTGTTCCCCCCGGATTCACAATCACTACCGAAGTTTGTACCACATACACTCAGCAAGGGAAGGAAGCTGTTGTAAAAGAAATCAAAGGCGATGTAGAAAAGGCTATCGCTCATATCGAAAGCCTCACGGGCACGAAATTCGGAGATGCCTCGAATCCGCTATTGGTATCGGTTCGTTCGGGAGCTCGTGTTTCCATGCCCGGTATGATGGACACAGTATTGAACTTAGGTATGAACGACGACGCCGTAGAAGCCATTGCTAAAAAATCGGGAAATGCGCGGTTTGCATGGGATTCCTATCGCCGATTCGTACAGATGTACGGCGATGTCGTACTGGGTATGAAGCCTAAAACGAAAGAAGACATCGATCCATTCGAAGAAGTGATGGACAAAGTCAAAGAGGCCAAAGGTATAAAGAGTGATACCGAACTCCAAGTAGAAGACCTCAAAGAATTAGTAAAACTCTTTAAAGCCGCCGTTAAAGAAAATACGGGAAAAGATTTTCCTGCTTCTCCCTGGGAACAATTATGGGGAGCTATCTGTGCTGTATTCGATAGCTGGATGAACGAACGCGCCATTCTCTACCGTCGTATGAACCAGATTCCCGAAGAATGGGGTACTGCCGTAAACGTACAAGCTATGGTATTCGGCAATATGGGAAATACCTCGGCTACCGGTGTAGCATTCACCCGTGACGCTGCTACCGGCGAAGATATCTTTAACGGAGAGTACCTCATCAATGCACAAGGAGAAGACGTAGTTGCCGGTGTACGCACCCCCCAACAAATCACACTCGAAGGATCTCGCCGCTGGGCTGCATTGCAAGGTATATCGGAAGAAGAACGCGCAACCAAATATCCTTCTCTCGAAGAGGCTATGCCCGAATGTGCAAAAGCACTTATCGAAACTCAACAAAAACTCGAAGACTACTTCAAAGATATGCAAGACCTCGAATTCACCATTCAAGATGGCAAATTGTGGTTATTGCAAACTCGTAACGGAAAGCGCACCGGAGCCGCTATGGTAAAAATCGCCATGGATATGCTCCGCGCAGGAATCATCGACGAAAAAACTGCCTTGAAACGCATGGAGGCTCAAAAACTCGATGAACTATTGCACCCCGTATTCGACAAGGATGCCATCAAACGCGTTAAAGTCGTAGCCAAAGGACTTCCTGCCTCGCCGGGTGCAGCAACCGGACAAATCGTATTCTTCGCCGACGACGCAGAGGCGTGGGCCGAAAAACGGAAAAAAGTAATCATGGTACGTATCGAAACCTCTCCCGAAGATTTGCGAGGCATGAGCGTGGCGCAAGGCATCCTTACTGCTCGTGGCGGTATGACTTCCCACGCAGCCGTAGTTGCCCGTGGTATGGGTAAATGCTGTGTATCGGGAGCCGGTGAAATAAAAGTCGATTATAAAGCCCGTACGGTAGAAATGGGCGGAAAAGTCTACAAAGAAGGCGATTGGATCTCTTTGAATGGTTCCACCGGAGATGTTTACGACGGACAAGTTCCTACCGTAGACGCCGATATGAGCGGGGATTTCGCAGCCATTATGAATTTGGCTGAAAAATATACCCGAGTAGACGTACGCACCAACGCAGATACTCCGCGCGATGCAGCGGTAGCCCGCAAATTCGGAGCAAAAGGTATCGGATTATGCCGTACAGAACACATGTTCTTCGAAGGCGACCGTATCAAAGCCATGCGCGAAATGATTCTGTCGAAAGACGAAGAGGGACGTCGCCACGCACTCGACAAACTGTTGCCCATGCAACGCGGCGACTTCGAAGGAATATTCGAAGCTATGGACGGTCTGGGTGTAACCATTCGTCTGCTCGATCCTCCTCTACACGAATTCGTACCGCATCAATTGGCCACTCAAAAAGAATTGGCAGAAGAGATGGGAATGAGCATCGACGAAGTAAAATTAGCTTGCGATGCTTTGGAAGAATTTAACCCCATGTTAGGTCACCGCGGTTGCCGGTTAGGTTGTACCTATCCCGAAATAACCGAAATGCAGGCCCGAGCCATTATCGAAGCTGCTTTGAACGTAAAAGCAAAAGGTATCGACGTTCACCCCGAAATCATGGTTCCCCTCGTAGGTGTTGTAGAAGAATTGAGAATGCAAGCCGAAGTTATCCACCGTACCGCTGCACAAGTATTCGAAGAACGCGGCGACACGGTTGCCTACAAAGTAGGTACGATGATCGAGGTTCCCCGTGCAGCCGTTACGGCCGATCAAATTGCCGAAGTTGCCGACTTCTTCTCATTCGGCACGAACGATTTGACTCAAATGACATTCGGCTATTCTCGCGATGATGCCGGTAAATTCTTAAAGATTTACAAAGAAAAAGGCATCCTCAAAACCGATCCGTTCGAAGTTCTCGACCAAAAAGGTGTAGGGCAACTCGTACGCATGGGCGTGGAAAAAGGCCGTTCCACCAAACCGTCGCTCAAAGTCGGTATTTGCGGTGAGCATGGTGGTGAACCTTCATCTGTGAAATTCTGTGCCAAACTCGGTATGAACTACGTATCTTGCAGTCCTTACCGTGTACCTATCGCACGTGTGGCTGCGGCGCAGGCTGCTATCGAAGATTAAAAAGTCCTTTGATAACTCTATAAAAAAGGCTAACATTATCTGTTAGCCTTTTTTATATCCCTTCAATATCGACCCTTTCATACGATATGTAATCAAAAATTCATACCAAGAGAAGTCCGGTTCTCCTGTTTTTAAGTACCTTTGTAAATAGAAGTTACGAAAAGAGTGTAATTTATTGGAAATGAGCATTGGGCAATCGCTCATAATAGTAATAGGTTACGAATTAGTTAGTTATCTACTGCATTATTCTTCTGTGCG
>ULRT01004734.1_pt1 | contig 12968 bp, 9 predicted proteins | sample 1955711 | NCBI WGS metagenome assembly ULRT01 (sample SAMEA4835690, study PRJEB28245) | human gut metagenome | biome: gut microbiome; material: fecal sample | place: Denmark | collected 2008 | reverse complement strand
CGCTCCGTGTAGATATAGGGAGCCATCTTGGGGTTCCAGCGACGGGTCTGGTGACCGAAGTGGACGCCTGCTTCCAGCAGGGACTTCATGGATACGACGTTTGCCATTTTGTGTTTCTCCTTTAATGTTTAGTTTTGTACCTCCAGCTCCGTCATCTCACCGGCTAACCCTCCGTAAAGAGCACCGGCCGGCGATCAAAAGCTGTGTGGATTCCGACCGATATATGATACCACACTCGTATCACGATTGCAAGGTATTTTTCCTCATTTTTTCTACTATTTTTCCCTGCGGCGGGGCATATTTCAGAATTTTCGCCGCTTTTTCTGGTTGGGCGGGCCGTCCCGCCGCTGGAAGGGCTTGTCGATCAGCACGATATCGTCCCCGAACTTCTGCACACAGTCCCACGGGATGTAGTAATCCTCTCCCCTGCCGAACAATCCGAAAAACCGGCAGGGACCAAATACGATGATGGCCTTCACCGTTCCCTCCGGAAGGCATATCTCCAGATCCCCCACGTAGCCAAGGCGACAGCCGTCGCAAAGATTGATGACCTCCTTACGCCGCAGCTGGCAAAATCTCACAAGCATATTTCCCACCTCAAGGGCACTATATGCACTGGCCGGGCTGTCCTATTCCGTCGATTCCACACTCTTTTCGCGTCGGAGAATAACAGCCATCTCCCCCGGAAATACTGGAAGCAAACGAACAGACGGAGGCGCGCTCATGCGGGGAAAGGTGGAGATCTGCGGCATCAACACGGCAGATCTGAAGGTGCTGAAAAATGACGAAATGATGGCGTTGCTACGGCGCTGCCGCGAGGGAGACAAAAGTGCACGGGAGCAGTTGATCTGCGGAAATCTGCGGCTGGTGCTATCGGTGATCCAGCGATTTCTGGGGCGGGGAGAAAATGTGGACGATCTGTTTCAGGTGGGCTGCATCGGACTTATCAAGGCAATCGATAACTTCGATATCCGCCAGCCAGTGCGTTTTTCCACCTACGGCGTCCCGATGATCGTAGGGGAAATACGCCGGTATCTGCGGGACAACAGCGCCATTCGCGTCAGCCGCAGCATGCGTGATACTGCCTACCGGGTGCTGCAGGCCCGCGAGCAGCTGATGTCGCAAAACCAGCGGGAGCCGACCGTGGAGCAGATCGCCGCCAATCTGGGGATCCCCCGCGAGGAAGTAGTGATGGCGATGGACGCCATCGTCGATCCCGTCAGCCTGTATGAGCCGGTGTATTCCGACGCTGGTGACAACGTCTGTGTCATGGATCAGGTGCGGGACAGCAATAACAGCGACGAGCACTGGCTGGAGCAGATCAGCCTCAAGGACGCCATCGCACGGCTGGACAAGCGGCAGCGGAATATTCTGGCACTGCGGTTTTGTCAGGGAAAAACGCAAATGGAGGTCTCCTCGGAGATTGGTATTTCACAGGCGCAGGTAAGCCGCTTGGAAAAGAGCGCTATCGCCTGTATCAAGCGGGAAATGTAACGATGAAAACCGTAAGCAGCGCAAAACTGCTTACGGTTTTTATGATTCTTTTTTAACCCACAGCATCGCAGCGGACGGTGACGCGGGATTTACCGCCGTAGGTGCAGGTAAACAAGGTCAACGGATAGTCACCGGAGGTCATATCCTCCACCTGATCCGGGCCAAGCACCTGAATCTCAGCCACCGCATAGCGGGTCACAGTACCGTCCAGATCGGTAAACAGGACGTCATCTCCGGACTTTAGCTCCGTCAGACGACCGAAGTGCCGTGCGTAGTTGTGGGCACAGATCACCAAGTCATTACCGTTCACCGAGCCGTAGTAACGGCATGGCGAGAGCTTCAGATTTGCCTCGCTCCAATCCGCCATGACGGGCAGTTCAAGCTCCAGCGTGGGCAGACTGAGAAAGCCCACGTACTCATAGCCATCAATCAGAACGGCGGTCATCTGCGGGGAGAAGGGATCGGCGGGAACATCCTTTCGTTCCCGGATTTCATCCACCAGCAACGGCAGTACCTCGTCGGACAGCTCACCGGCCGTGTTGCTCTCCCGCCAGTTCCAAGAGAATAGCGCAGCAGCAGCCAGAACCATGGCAGCGCCCACGCAGATCAGAAGCGTCCCCAGCTTACCGCGCATGCTTCGACTTCCTCTTCAGCGCCGTGCCAGTCACAATCAGTGCCAGTCCCAGTATCAGCAGCACCGGCATAGGCCAATTTACCTGCCCAGTTTGGGGCAGCTTATCACCGGGCTGATCCGGCGTTTCCGGCGTTCCGGGGGTAGGCGGTTCCTTCTTGATCTCGAATTTCTCCGAAACGTTGATCTCGTACAGATAATGATCCTTGTCCCACAGAGGGACGGACACCAGGAACGGTGCGACCTTCTCGTAGCCGGAAATGCTCTTCGTCTGAACAATCAGGTACAGTCCCAGCTCCAGATTATCAAAGGTCACAACGCCGCTTTTGAACGACGCGGGCTTAATGGCACTGGAAGCCTTGACCATTCCGGCCAGTTCTTTCGCCAGCTCCGGCGTCAGGTTCTTTTCGGACAAGTCCTTGCCCTGATAGGCGGGCAGCGGCGCAAAGCTGAAGTTGCCGTCGGTATCCTTTAGCGTGCCAACACGATAGGCGCGCAGCGCGCCGTCCGGCAGCGCATCGCCCTGAAATTTCCATTGGATAGTGATTGTTCCCTTTTTCGTGAGATCCGGCGCTTCATGGCCAAGAGCCGTCACGCACAGGCTCAGCAGCAACAGAATGCTCAGAAAAAGGGCTGTGATGCGTTTCATCCTACATCACCCTTTCTTTTTTGTTCGATGGGGTATCAGTACCATGACCAGCAGAACCAGCAGCATGGGCACCGCTACCAACGGCGCGATCAGCAGCGGTTCGATCTGCATGGCGTCCGCCGTCACACGAATGGTGGACGCGCTGGCCTGATTCTCTACCCGATGTCCCCGCACCAGCAGGCGATGGCTGTTGATGCCATAGGGCGTGCAGGTGACAAGTGTGCAGTACTCCTTGCCCTCCTCAATGGCAAGGTCGTCCAGTTCGTCGGGCAGCACAGTGCGGATCTGATCCACCTCGTAGGTCAGTGTCTCGTCCAGCACCCGCAGCAGGAATACGTCGCCCTCGGTCAGCTGATCCAGATCGGAGAACAGCTTGGCGCTGGGCAAACCGCGGTGGCCGGACAGGACACAGTGCGTACTCTCGCCGCCGGCAGGAAGCGAGGAGCCCTGCACATGGCCGATGGCGATCTGCAAAACCGCCTCGTCCGTGCCATGATAGATGGGAAGGTTACACTTTATTTTGGGAATCTCGATGTAGCCCATGACGCCGTTGTCCGCAATATTCAGCAGGGCTTCATAGATCTTCTTCTGCTCCTCGGTCATGACAAAGCGGCTTGTGCTGTTGTCCAGTGTTTCATTGTAAGCGCGTGCATCCGCCCAAATCTGGTCATACGTGGTATCGTCCAGATCGGCCACCTGCTCGGCATAGCTGGCGATGGCGCGGGACTGGTGGAACGAGTTCCAGTAATCGCTGACGGTAGGATACAACAGCAGCAGCGCTCCGGCAAGAAGCGCGGCGATCAGGATGGCAGTCACAAAGCTGCTTTTCTTTTTCATTCAGGAGCCTCCTTGCCGCGGCGGGGAGACGGCGTACCGTCTCCCCCACTGCAGCATACGGGTAGGGTAATTGAGAGAATCGGGATCGTGTTACTTGGTGTTGTTCATGCGCTTGCGGGTAACCAGCAGCACAGCCGCGCCCACCATCAGCACGCCGCCGATGATGTAGAACAGGGTGGTGCCCACGCCGCCGGTCTCAGGCAGCGTCGCACCGGAGTTATTGGTGACATTAGTGGAAACAAGACCCTTAGCAACATCGCCTTTCTCTGCTGCACCGGTTCCGACCTTAATGGTCAGAGCTTTCAGAGCGGGAGTGTTTTCACCCTTATCCAACTCGGCAGTGATAGTGATGTCGATCGGATCCTTTAGCTTATTATAGCCAGCGGGAGCTTTCGTCTCATGCAGCTTGTAGTTGCCGGCATCCAAGCCAATGATCTTAGCCAGACCATTGGCGTCTGTCTTCAAGATACTGCCCTTATCCTGCGTGTCTACCCAACCTGTAACCTTGTTGGTATTATCAACGGTAGCCCACTTTCCGTCAGCGTTTTGCAGCTTGAACTCGGCGTCCTTCAGCTTCTTTGTCGTCTCAGCGCCGTCCACCTTGTTGACATCCAGCTCATAAGTAAACACCAGAACTGTATCTTTGGGAGTCTCACTGGTGGGAGGCGTACCAGTGCCGGAGAAGTTGGGATTGCTGGAATATTCCAGATAGACCTCGTTGAGGTTGCCGGGCTGACCGATCACGGCAGTATTGAGCAGCTTAGCAGTGTACTTTACAACGATCTGGCCGCCAGAAGTAATATTAACACCGGATACCTTTTTCAAATCATTAAAGGTGATCGTTAAGGTGCCGCCGCCAGCTGTAGCCGCGGAAGGCGGATCAACTGTGAAGTTGGAGGAGGCAATTTGTGTATCCTTATTGCCACTGCGGAAGTAAACCGTTACATCACCGTTATACTTCAGGGCAGAAGACAGCGTATCATGGAATACATACTTGTAGGTTTCGTAATCGGCATAGTTGCTGGGAAGGGTACCGATCAACTGGAAAGGAACGTTGGAGCCAATGCACCAGTCTGCAGCTTCGCCCCACTGATCGTCGGTATCCTTGACGCTCTTGTTGACTTGGGGAACGTCATACTTTTTATCAAGAACAATATTGCCTTTATTTGTCACCTGCAGCAGCGCGGAGTTCATGGCGTCTCCCTCGCCGGGGGTGGTGACATCAACCAGCAGGTAATAACCGGCGGGCAACTCAACATTTTTGGCATCTTTAGCAATGGATGCGGTGAACGTTGTTTTTCGATGTTTTGCTGCCAGATTGGCGACGGCTTTAGCAACCTTGCTGTTATCCGCTTCGGTTTTCAAAACCTCCGCTACGTCCGCGGCGGTTGCGCAGTTGGCAAAGATCTGCTTATTAGCATTATCTACAAGACGGCCATCCGTTTTCAACGCTTTCAGAAATTGGGTACTGTCGATATCGGAACCCCACTCCACATCGGCAAGTACATAGGAGTCACTGCTCTGCGTACCCTTGAATATCTGATAGGCCTCGTAGGCGTGGCCTGTTTTGTTTTCCACGGTGGCTGCCGAAGCGGGAACCACCAGTGCCAGCGCCATGATGAGCGCCAGCAGTAATGTGACGAGCTTTTTCATGTGTTTCATTTCTTCTCCTTTTAATTTCCTTGTGGTTTTGGTATGTGCCGATTTTTGCGCGGATAGTTGTCAGGAAGTACGACCACCCGCCTTTCTGCGCTTGTCACGACAAGCCGTCAGGCATGCCGCGCCTACCAACAGTGCCGCGCCGGTGATAACATAGGGTTTTGCACCACCGCCGCCCGTTTCGGGAAGCTCATATACAACAGGCTCCTCCTGTGTGTAGGTAAACACTTGATCCACCGTTTTTTCAGGTGAAAGCTCGAAGGAATAATCGTCCGCAAGGCCAAATCCGGCAGGCGCTTCGATCTCGCGCAGCGTGTAGCTGCCGCGCGGCAGGCCTGTCAGCTGGAATCTGCCGTCCTTGTCCGTGATAAGCTCGGTAACTGTGCCGCTGGTGCTGTACTGATACTCCGTACCGGCTTTGGTAAACTTGACCTCCTGGCCTGTGCTGTCCAGCAGCTTGTACTTCGCGTTGGGAACGGGCTTGGTCTTGTCGGCTTCGCTGACCTTCAGGAACTGGAACGTGTAGGTGGCGGGCGGGTCGGCGACTGTGACGGTGTAGGCGCCGGTGGCGGCGTCTGTTTTGTTGAGCTTGAACTCCTTGCCCGCCTGCCATTCATCGGCGATCAGGAAGCCGTCCGGGGCTTTCGTCTCCGTCAGCTTGTACTCACCGGCGGGCAGGCCGACGATCTGCAAACTACCATTTTCAGCCGTGACAAAGGTCGTCACCGCGTCGGACGTACCGAAAGCCGCATAGGTGTACACGCCTGACGTACCGCTGGATGTGCCGCTGACGGCAGTGTAAGCCGTTCCGTTTTTGACCTCCAGCTTGAATTCCGCACCAGACAGAGTAGTGGTTTCCTCTTCGCTGTCCACCTTGGTGACGTTCACCGAGTATTCCTCTTTCTTCAGCCGATTGGTAAAGGCCGCGCCGCCGGAAGCAGATTTTTGCAGTATAATGGTCGGTTCATCATGTACTTTTTCTGAACGGAATACCTGCTCGCCGGTTAAATCATTTATGATTGTAACTGTCGTAGGATAGTAATGGACACCCGTTTTTGCGCCAAGGGTATTGATGATTTCCTTTGCTGCATCTAATTTGACGGTCATTGTATAACTGGTAGTATCGTATTGCACAGCAGTTGATGGGGTAACTATTTCCTTGATTTGGTAGGTGTGCGTTCCAACTTCTGAGAACGACAGCCAATCAAATGCAATCGAACCAGTACTGTCAGTCGCAGCAGTAGAGACAACTTTTCCATTGCTGGCATCGACTATCGAAAACTGGAACATATCAGCAGAAACAGGGGTTTCCGCTTGTCCATCCTCCTGAAGAAGGACTTTTGTTGCTGTAATTGCTACTCGCGTTGGCAGATACTTGTCACTCCAAGTATCTGTACCGAAATAAACAATACCGTTACTCATAATACCTGCACCGTGCATGGAAGATGTGTTACCTGTAATATAAACACCGTCTGCATTGCGAGCAGCCGTTTTGGCATTATTACTCGGGTTGGATTTCAATCCCATGACCTTATTTGATGTACACAGGATATCCGCCTGATTCAAGGTTAGTCTATTACCATCGCGACTGCCACGCCAGCGGGGATCTCCACCACCGAGCATAGTGGCATATAATCTTGTCTTACCGCCCGCGAAGACATCCGGAGGATCTCCAACACCTTTAATTGAAGTCTTACTGGCCGAACTAGGATAAACATGAAGTTTGTAGTCAGCACCGTCACCACCACGATCCTTTCCACCTGCAGTATTGTCAAAAATTGCCGTACCGTCACTAAGATAGAAGAAGCTATCGGCCGTTGTACAACTGCCATAGCCACCGCCCAATCCGTCAGCAGAATTTTGTGTCAACAAACTATTCTTAATATACAGTGTGGCGGTATGACCAATATAAATTCCGCCGCCTCCCCATACTCTAGTAGTCTGCATTTTATTGTTAGAAATATATATGGGGGCATTCTTTTTCTCAATCGTACACTTACTACCGGAATCACAATTAATCCCGCCTCCCTCATGACCTGTAGCATAATTTGATGAGATAAAGCCGCCATTTATTGTGATTTCTGCATAGGAGGTAGTTGGAAGGTCTGTATTTGCCAAATAGTATGTACAAATACCGCCACCACGCATTGTAGACAAATTGCTGGTAATGTAACCTCCATACATATTGAATTTGGAACCCTGCTCCAAAAAGATGCCGCCGCCACCACACTGAAATTTCACGAATATATAGCCTGCTTCGACAGTAATTTTGTTGTTGGTAATGTAGCCACCACGCATATTAAATGTTGTTTTACAATATACAGCGCCGCCCTGTCTCGCAGCCTGATTACCGCTGATAACACCGCCTGTCAAATTAAAAGTTCCTCCGGCCATTGCGATTGCTCCACCAACATCAAGACTTTTGTTCGCAGCAATTACACCGCCGCTTATATTGAGTTGTGCACTACCTCCTAAAACGTAAATTGCACCGCCGTAAGTTCCTGCGGTATTTCCGGCAATATAGCCGTTGCTCATGTTCATCGTGGCGCTGCCGGTTAATTTAATTGCTCCGCCAGTTCTGTTTGCATTTCCAGCCACTACGCCGCCTGACATTGTAAAAGTACCACCGGCAACAGTAATGGCGCTGACAGGAAGGGGTTCTTGCATTTTTGTTGCATTACTTGCGCCAAAATTACGAATATAGCCGCGTTGCATTTTCAAGGTTCCCTGTACGTAGAATGCACCCTTTCCTGCCCGCTGGTCGCCAATAATCGCACCTCCGCCCAATGTTACCCTATAATCTTTACGTACTTCTTTTGTCGTGTGGTTTGTTTGATTATTTTCAGAGCTTTCTGTACGGCTGTAGGTCAGAGTAGATGCAGAATATGACGCAGGTTTTAACGTACCCGTTACTGTGGTAGCTGTAAGTGTTTCTGATGTCCCTACCGTACTGTCTGTAACTGTTAGTGTCGCACCAGGCTGTACTAGGAAAATCGCCTTCATATTTGCCTTGTTGCTATTTTTAAGAGTAATCGAATAGCCATTCAGGTTTAATGTGGGACTCCCCTTCACTTTGACTAAATAGGTCATATTTATCCAAGTTGTAGAAAATTTGCTGCAATCAATCAGTATATTTTTTGAAAGCGTTGCATTTTTTCCGTTGCTTAATTGCTTATTTAACGACGAAAGATCACTCACATTTCCCGTCGCCCGCGACGTGGCCGCCAGCAAGGATACACTATATAAATTGGTAAGCTGGTCGGTTTCCAGCACCACATTATTTTCGTCGTTTACTGCCACGTCAATTTCTGTGGCCTGCTGGGTGCCCTCGTCGATCTGGTAGACCTTGGGGCCGGTCACATAGCTCTCGCCTGCGTCATCCGCTGTGTCGTCTGTTGTTTCATCGGACATATCCGTATCATCCGCCGCGTTGGCCACTACGGCCTGCGCGGCCATTTTCTGCGCCTGATACGCCACAGGCTCCGCGTCGGTGTCAGCGTTGTCCTCAACATCGTTGACCAGCGCCACATCCGCGCCGCCATCCAGCGGCAGACCCGCGAACGTCACCGTGATGGGGCCGGTGGGCTGTACTTCCTCTTCGCCGTGCATCAGGCGGATGTCCAGCATGTAGTTCTCCGCCGCCGTCAGCTCCTCGCTTTCCAGCGCTTCGTCCCGCAGTGCGTTGGCATTCTCGTCCTCCACTTCGACGGCGGTCAGGGTCAACTCCTCCACCGGGAAGGGCAACGACGCCGTCTCCCCGGAAATGGTCACAATAATGCCACTTTCGGTAGCGGTCGCAGTCAGTGTAAAGGTTCCTTCCTTTGCAGGGAGATAGACAAACAGCGCCGTCAGCTTGTCGATATTCAGCTGGGCCTGCTGCTCGTCGGTCAAGGCTTCGTATGCCGTGTTGGCCTGCTCCACCTGCCGGGCCAGCTCCGCGCAGTAGGCATCGTAAGCCTCGGCGTCCTCCGCTGCCAGCAGCTCCTCCAGTCTGGCTTCCACTTCCTCCGCACTGGGCAGTGCATCGATCAGCGCCGCCACTTCCTCCACCTGAGCATGCTGAGCCGCGTCGTCGGCATAGCAATCCTCGGTGTGGGTATGCTCCGGCATCTCGCAGACCAGTTCAAGCTCCGGAGTAGCTTCCGCGTCCCCGGCGGGGTAGCACTCAGCCGTGTGGGTGTGACCCTCGGCCTCCGGCAACTCACAAATCAAAGTGGTTTCCATGGTATAACAACTCTCGTCGTGCTGGTGCCCGTCGCCCTCCGGCTCCGTGCAGGTCAGCACGCTCTCCTCGCTGTAGCATTCCTCACTGTGCGCATGGCCTGCTTCCTTCATGCCGCAGATGGGCTGGGAAGGCTCCGCCGCTATCTCCTGGTAGCAGCCCTGCTCCACGGAGTGCTGGTGCTCCTCCATGCCGCAGATTAACTCACGCTCCAGCGTCTCGGCGGGCCGCATCAGCACGTAGGCGGTGACGATCACCACCAGGCAGCCCAATACGCCCGCCAGTCGCTTCCACTTCTGACTGCGGCGCTTCTTCTCCAGAACGCCGTCTGCGTTGGAACGCATTCCTTTCTTCATATCATTTCCTCCTCTGTCTTGTTAGCTGACGCGTCCCAGCCGTTCCATCGGCCAGACGCAAAACACGATTTTTCCTACGATCTGTTCCTCCGCCACGCAGCCCACCACCGTGTTACGGGAATCCACGGAGGTGGCCCGATGGTCGCCCATGACGAACAACCGGCCGTCCGGCACCTGATAGGGCAGCTTTAGGTCGCAGTCGCCAAAGGCTTTTTCCGTCAGATACGGCTCGTCGATCTTAACGTTGTCTACGTAGACCGTGCCGTCCTCGTCAATATTCACCCACTGTCCGGCAGAAGCGATCACGCGCTTCACCAGCATCTTGTTGTTGTAGTAGAAGGCGATCACATCGCCGGTGCGAAAACGGGAGCCCCTTACCGCCACCACGATCTCGCCCTCTTCCAGCGTAGGGGTCATGGAGCTTCCGTAAATTTGCAGGATGGGCAGCCACAGTGTGGCGATCAGCACCGCCACCGCCGCCACGATGACCAGCGCGTAAATGGTGCTGCGTAGCACCCTGCCGAAACGGGAACGGTAGCTGACGCGGGCAACTTCCGCTTCCAACTGCGCCGTAGTCGGCTGTGTCAAATTCTCTTTCATGCTTCCGTTGCCTCTTTGCTGATGATGTTCAGCAGATCCTTCAGAGCGCCGTGCTGGTCGATGACCTGCTGTATCTTTTCCTGCGCCTGCTGCCATGCCTGTTTGGCCTGTTCCTCCGCCTTCCGGGTCATGGTCTCGCATTTTTCACGGGTCTCAGTCTCCAGAATCCGGCATTTCTCCTGCGTTTCCGCTTCCATCGCCTGACATCTGGCCTGCGTCTCGGCTTCCATAATCTGGCAGCGGGTCTGCGTCTCGTTCAGCAGCGTATCGGCTTTTTGCTGGCTTTCATCTACCAGCTGCTGGCAGACCTCCGTCTGTCGGCCGCTGAGAGTCTGCACGTTTTCCAGATACTGCTCCGCTGCCGCCTGCGCCGCCTCGAATACCCGGTTCAGCTGCAAGGACGCCTCTGCGATAGACCCGGCCTTGTTCAACAGCAGCTGCCGACTTGCCAGCTGTTCCTGCGCCTGCCGCAGTTGCTCCCGCAGGTCGTCCAACTGGCGGCTCTGATCCAGCATCAGCTCCAACAGCTCTTTTCGATTCAGCTTATGTAACTCTTTATCTGTCAACTGGTTCTTCCTCCTATCGCGCCCGAAAATGCGCAAAAAAATTTTGCAAAAACAACAAAATCTGCATTATGTTGTTTTCACTCAACCACATAATCTGCATTATGTTGTTTTTACTTCTTGCAAAACGAATAGAAATATATATTGTATGCGGTAAAAAAATGAATGAAAGGTTCGTCTTGGCCTGCATGCCCAATATCATTACCGTAAAATTGCTCAACACAGCGTTGATTAACACAGCTTATTTTAGCTAATATTTCTACTAAGATTATATTTTTATAAAAATTCCGGCTGAAACAACCAAAATTATAAGCAGAGGGGGTTGACAAATGAAGAATCTTTCTGTAAACTTAATGAAAATGTGGGTATTCCAATGTCTTGACATCTGTATATTTATTGTATAAATATTTGCAAAGACCACATAATGCAGATTATGTTGTTTTTGCGAATTTTTTTTGCGCATTTTTGGGCGCGATAGCTGGTGGAAGAGATTGGCGGGAACGAAAGGACGTTCCCGCCAATCACCCCTCCCCACAGATGACCGCCGTTCTGGTTGATGGCCTACAGCGGTAAATCCCGCGTCACCGTTCGCTGCGATGCTGTCGGTTATAGGCCCAATTCGTCGATCTGCCGCATGCACTCGGCGCCGCTGGCGGCTGTATAGATGCGAGTAGTATCAATGCTGCTGTGTCCCAAAATGTCCGCCAAACGAACGATATCTTTTTCTGTATCGTAGAAGGTTCTGGCAAACAGATGGCGCAGGTTATGCGGAAATATCTTGTCTTCCGGAACCCCCGCTTCCCTTCCCAGCCGCTTCATTGCGTGCCAAGCATTGGAGCGATCCACAGGCCGTCCCGATTTCGTCCGAAAAATATATCCCGCAGTAATGTCATGAGCTTTAGCGTAGTCCGTAAGCTCACGACAAATTTTTTGCGGCAGCAGGATACAGCGCTGTTTGTTCTTGCAATAAATCATCGCGTGTCCCCGTTTGGCAGCCTCTAGTGTAATGTAAGGCAGTTCAGATATACGTATTCCTGTCGCACAGATAGTTTTTATCAACAGATACAAGCGGTCATCATGATCCTTCTGTGCGGCGTTCAGCAAACGTATATATTCCTCCTTTGTTAATTCGCGATTGGCTTCCTTAAATATCCGACGCTGACATTTCACCAACCTGACACAGCATTGCTCTAGTCCCAGAAATCGAAGAAAATCATTGACCGGTATCAGCATAGAGTTGACACTACTGATAGCATAACGCGCTTTTAATGCTTCCTTATAGGTAATTACCTGCAGTTTTGAAAGCGGCGGTTCAGAATCTGCCAAAAAAGTGATAAAGGAATGAATATCGCGCATATATTTTTCAATCGTATGGGTACTTTTCTCTTGTTCAATCAGCCGAAGTTTATATCTTTGCAAAGTTTCTTCTGCAATACTCATTTATATAGCCCTCACTTTAGGTCAGTTTACAAGGAACTACACCCAGACCACGAAACGGGGGCTGCTGACAACAAATAAAGGCTGAGTATCAAGCACCGGGAAAGTGCGAGATATTCAGCCTGTTTTGTTGTCCGGGGTTTCCAAAGGGGCTTACCCCTTGGCACACGACTTTGCTTACAAAGTGTAGTGTGTTATACGCTCTGTCGGCGTTGCTGCGAAAATGAGGTTGCCGCCGGGTCGGGCAAGGGCATTTGAAGCAGCAGGAAAACAGGGCTGTGATTGCGTGTCGTGGAGCCGCAAGCGCAGGGCTGGTTTCGTCAGCAGACAGGGCGTATATGAAAGCCCCCGTTCCTCGTCCCACGCCGGACTTCGGGACAAAATGTCCCGAACTTGTGGACACACTCACAAAAAAGCAAACAGATTTTTCTCTCAAAATTGGAATGGGCGGGAAGCCTTTAGGGCTTTGCTATCTCCCTGATAAATGAGAAGTTAAGTTTCGTCCATATATATTTTTACC
>ULRT01049649.1_pt1 | contig 13230 bp, 10 predicted proteins | sample 1955711 | NCBI WGS metagenome assembly ULRT01 (sample SAMEA4835690, study PRJEB28245) | human gut metagenome | biome: gut microbiome; material: fecal sample | place: Denmark | collected 2008 | reverse complement strand
GCTGTGACAGCGGCTTTGGAGTATATTCACCGGTCAGATGATTGTACTGGCTGGCTTTGGCCGATAGCGGCACATAGATTATCCCCGGGAGGCCGAGAGATTCACACTTTTGTTGCAGTATTCCAATCAGGGTCGAAGGTGCCTTGTTTGCGATAGATTTTCCGAAGCGTTTCTTTTGCTTGAATCTTCCGGTTTTTTCGGATACCGCAGTCTCTTTTGCACGATGTGCCAGCGACGACCACTTCATTTCTTCCACATAGAAACAGTCTCCCAATGAAAGCAGATAATTGGCCAATTCCGTGTGCTGGCGCTTTCTGGTTTCAGCTTGGGTATGCTGGAGATAGGCAAGTTGCCGCTGCAATTTGCAATATGCCTTCGATTTATTTCGTGTCAGTTTGACATCTCTTCTGATTGTTCCGTCCGTATTGTAATTTCCCGGATTGGTACTCCTCCGGCTTCGATCCATTTTCCGCTGGAGACGACGCTTTTCCTGCTCAATATTCTGTACCTGATCCGCTAATTCCACAAGATCTGCTGTGGTCTCTGCTGAATATGCCAGCGTTTGCGGGCCAATGTCCAGACCAACTGCCCCATGTGCAACCGGGTGCTTTATTTCTCCGGCATTCCGGTCGTATTTTATAGCAGGCTTTCCCTCCAGAGAAAGCTGCACATACCATCGGTCTTTGCTTTTCCCGGGTTTTCGAAGAATTCTGACATATTTTACCCTGCGGGAGAGCATTTCCGTTTCATAAGCGTTATCGGGGGACAGTTTAATCGGAAGCTCCAAATTTTTCCATCTGATGTGCGTCCCGCAGAAGGTAATCTCAGCGCCGCCGCTCTCGCCTGCTTTGGAATATCCGCGCAGAGAATGTACGTCTCCAAAGCGTTTAAAATGCACTTTTTTGCCTTCGGGCTTGAATAAATACTTCTCAAACGCAGCCCAAACTTGCGGTGCAATGCCATGTACGGCAACGCAGGAACCGATGTTGTCACTAAAATGCTTGTAATAGAATTTCATATCGGACTTGAAGCCGTACTCTGTGAATTTTGCATTCTTCAGAATCTGATTCCGTTCTCGATACAGATCATTTAATCTCTGCCTGCTGCCTGAATCTTTCCAATCGAGCGAATGAATCTGCTCCAAAATCTTTTTATATTCGGGGGTCCGCTCCAACTCATTAAGTTTTTTGAATTCCGCCCGTACCAACGTATTGTAAATCTGGCGGGCAATTTCAAAACGCTTGGCAAGGCGGTCTTCCTGCCATTTTTCCAATTTGAGCGGCAATGTGAGACAACAGGTATCCGTTGTACATTTCTTCACAGGAATCCCCCTTTTCTTCGTTATCATGTTTATTATAGGCCAAAATTCACAAATTTGCAAGGGGTTACACTCCAAATCCCGAAACAAGGCTTTCCACCCGCCAAAAACGGGCCACAGCACCCCGCGTATCTGCACACAGAATACCCCGGAGAATGATTGGCTCGTGCCGTGCGTCTTTTCTCCATTGTTCCATATAAAATCCCCCCATCTGCGATTATTATATCACAAATGAGGGGATTTCGGTAGTTTTTTTGACAAGCTGGGCCCGGATCCATTGCATTGCAATAGATTCGGGCCGTCCTCTCTGTGTCAGCAAGGGCAACACATGTTGTCTTATTCTATACCAAATGCTTCGGGATGCCAGATGCCGAGTTTGTAATTTGTAAATACATTTATGCCGCAGCGTTCGCATTGACCCTCTCAATCACCTGTCGAATGCCTGCCCACACAGACAGGTCTGTGAACACTTCCACGATGCTGCCGTAGTCGGTAAACGGTGCTTCCTGCAAAACGGACAGGTCTTTCATCATGCCGTTATGGACGATGTACTCCACGATTTGATTCACAAAGTAAATCTGCCTGCTATCAAGGGTCGTATCATTCAGGTACTGCGCAAATGCCTCCTTTGCTGCGTTCATATCAAGTCCGACAATTTCCCGCACGAACTCGCCCAGCGGCTTCTGGCCGTACTCAGCCACATAATCCTGTTTCGTACCGACCTCGCTCCAGAGTGCTTTCTCCAGCGCCTGCACATCTTCCACTGTCAAAGGGACATTACCCTTTAGTTTGGCAATAACGGCGTCATTCATGTGCTGACGCACGTAGAACTCCGCCTTGGCCTTGTAGTTCTTCAGGTCGTCGTTCTCCAGCTCAGATTCTTTCCAGTCTACAGACAGAATTTCGTCATCAAAATTTGTATCATAGTGCACCTTACCAATCGGAATATACTTAATAAGGTCGCGCAGATTCTCCCGGATATGCTCAAATTCACAGATTCCGGCAGTCTCCACATAATCTGTGTGCAGGATCTTGTTGATCAGTTCCGCCTGCACCATGATTTCCGGAATATTTGCCACAGACGCGACGGCGGAGACCTTTTTAAACAGATCACTCCGCGCCTTGCCGTACTTCTTTCCTGCTAGGTACGCAAGCTCGATACCGTATAGCAGCGCATCGAACCGCAGCGCCTTGGCATCATCTTCATCCGGTGTAATAAGCGGCGCAAGTTCCTGTCCCATAATCAAGGTATCCTCATAGGTCAGGGCGTTGTAGCTGTCCGGTTCGGCATATCGCTCTACATATTTCAAATGCTGGCGGACAGCAAAGTTCTCTTTGTTCAGTTCCCGCACCTTGCGCACCATGTCATCCACCAGCGTCTTGCGGAAGGCAATCAGATCCGTTGCCTGATACGCCAAGTCCTGCAATTTGAAGGCAATTTGGGCCTTCAGATAGAAGATCGCACCTTGCAGGGCAATCATATTGGCAGTAGCTCTGCCCTTGTTCATGCGGAAGAACTCAAAGTTGCCGCAGAAGTCAAAAATATAGAACTTGTCCTTATCCTTACCATCCATCAGCCCCGGACACAGACGGGTGCCGCGTCCGATCATCTGCCAGAATTTTGCCTTGCTCATGACCTTTTTGAAGAACACCAGATTCAGCACCTCCGGCACGTCAATGCCGGTGTCCAGCATATCCACGGAAATGGCGATTTGAGGCAGTTTCTTCGGGTCAGAAAATTCGTCGATGGCGCTTTGCGCATAGGTCATGTAATTGTCGATGACCTTGGCAAAGCCGGGAAGGTGTGGGTATTCCTGATTGAAAACCCCGAAGATTTTCTCTGCATGGGTGTGGTTTTTCGCAAAAATGATGGTCTTGCCCAGCTTGCTGCCGTAGTCGATGGTCAGGCCGTGGGTCATCAGCGTGTTCAGTACCTGTCGGATGGTGTCTTCATTGAAGATCCATTCGTTCAGCGCCGAGGACGCAATGCGCTCCGGTAACGCTCCGTTCTCATCTTCAAAGGTGTCCTCATAGGCCTGCTTGTCCTCGTCAGAAAGCTCATCGTAGACGATGCCCTGTTCAATAAATTTCAGCTTCGTCTCTACCGACAGGAAATCCACCAGATATCCGTCCTTCACCGCCTGTGCCAGCTCATAGCCATAGGTGGGGACGCCGTTTTCCAGCTCAAATATCTCATAAGTGTTCTTGTCAATCTCGTCCTTGGGCGTGGCCGTCAGTCCCACCAACGGCGCGTCGAAATAGTTGAAAATATCCCGGTATTTGTTATATACCGAGCGGTGCGCTTCGTCGCAGATCACAAGGTCAAAATGTCCGCAGGTAAAGAGCTTGCCGTCCTCATCCTGCACGCTGTCAATGACATTGTACATGGTCTGATAGGTCGAAAAGACGCAGTGAGCGGTGTAGTTATCCTTCTCTTCGCAGAGGTTAGTAACGGAGAGATCAGGCAGCAGATTCACAAAGCTGCGCTTTGCCTGGGTGACCAGACTGTTGCGGTCGGCAAGAAACAGGATGTTTTTCACCCAGCCATGCTGAAGCAGCACGTCGCACAGGGCAATGACCGTCCTCGTCTTGCCGGAGCCGGTAGCCATGACCAGCAGCGCCTTGCGGCGATTCCGGGCAAAGGCATCGCAGACGGCCTTGATCGCGCCCTCCTGATAGTAGCGCCCGGCAATATTGCGGTTCACCATGATATTTTTGAGACTCGTCCGCATGGTTTGAAGATTGAAGAGCTTCTCCAGATCGCGCTTGGAGTAAATAGCTGCACATTTGCGCTCAGGGTACAGATTGTCCGTGATGTGGGTTTCAAAGCCGTTGGTCAGGAAGATGACCGGGCGGCGGTGGTATTTTTTCTCCAACAGATCGGCGTAGAGCTTTGCCTGCTGGCGGCCTTTGACCGCATCCACACAGGTGCGCTTGGCCTCGATGACTGCCAACGGGCGGCCGTCGTCACCGTAGAGCACATAGTCCGCATAACCTACCTCGGACTTGTTGGGCATACCGGGCAGCTCGACTTCATTCAGCCAGTCCTTGCCCTCCGTCCAGCCTGCGTCTTCCAGCATGGTGTCGATATACAGCTTGCGGGTCTTGTATTCGGACAGGTCGAGGGGCTTCGGCACATAGGTCTGCTGCTGCTCGGCGCGGCGGGCGGTGAGTTCCTCCTTCAGCGCAGCGTTCTCCGCCATCAGCGCGGCGAGATCAATGTCGGCCGCTTTCTTATCCCCTCGCGGAGCGGGTTCGGCGGGCTGCTGCAGCAGGCTGCGGTCAAACTGTCCCTCGGTGTAGTTTTCGCCATAGCAGTACGCCACAAAATCCAGAAAGACATAGAGATTTTCCAGACACAGCACCGCCTGCTCCTCAGTGATTTTCCTGCCGGTGTGGGCGGCGTTGTTGCCCATGCGGCGGATCAGATCCATCCGCCGCCAGATGTCCGCGCCCACGATGTCCCGGAAGTCCTCGGTATTCATAAGGCTCACCAGAGAGTCCTGATAAGGCATGACCAGCCCCTTGTCCACAGAGTACATCCACTTCACGGCAAACTCCATCGCCCGGCGGCAGTTCAGCACGCAGGCGGAGGGGTCAATATGTAGAATTCGCTCGGCGGAGACGGCTACGGAGGCGAAAGATGTGAAGTCTTTTTCGGATAGAAGAAAGTCAAAGTTAGTCATAAAATAGTATCTCCACACTACAAAAATGAATGTTTTGTGAATGAACTTGACAAAACGGACGTTAGCGCGTATACTGTAAGTGGAAAGAACGTCGCCGGATTAACGCGAGGGTGTTTCACCAGCATGCATGTCATGTGGTAGTCGCGCCGGGGGTTCTTTCTTTTTTTGCGCATATTCGAGAGGAACGCAGCTCATTAATATCCGGCTTCATATCTTGGGTAAAGAACTTGATGCCATAACTATCGACCTTATTATTGGAATAGAGATGATCTGCCATCGCTTGGGAAAAACAGGGCGTTGAGAAACCATATCCATTCACTTCATACGTTAGAAACATGGTTGTTGCGCATACGTCGGCCAGTTGCAACATGTCCCATGTTGCCGCAGTTTTGGCAGATACTTTATTGAACGTGGCAGGATTAATCCCATTCCCAGAATATGGTAAGAGTTTTTCTTTGATGTACGCAATAAGCTCTCCATCTCTAGATGTACCGCGGGCGGACAAAACAATGTCGGCAACTGCGTTTTGAACCTCTAAAAACCACGGTACTCGCTGTAACAAATATTTACATACATAGTTGTACGCAATGATAGAATTTGGAATTTTAGAAACATCAAATTTATTTGTGTCAACCAAAATGTTCATGTACACAAAATCCATTTGATTTAGTTCTCGCACAATCAAGCCTCGTTTATAGAAATCTTGAATTTTTCTCAAATGTATTTCCTTAACATTAAGCCTATTCCGAATTTGTTCCATCTTCAGCCGAATCTGAGGTTCCGAAGGTTTATGAACAAGAACCGCACTTAAAACAAACCATCGCGTACCCTTTCCTATTCCCAAATCTCCGGCTTCGTCAATGTATACGGTATAATCGCCCATGCACAAAATCTCCTTTTTCTAACAGTATTTTTTCATTGGGGTGCCAAACAACAGGGAACCCTCTCAGTCACTTCGTGACAGCTCTTCCTTTGGGAGAGGGTACTTGCGCACTTCATTTAACTGCAGCCGATGCTGTTTGCATATTTTCGCCCTCAGCTGCTGTTCTGACAATGATTTCTCGAATATCACACAGTGTCTTCTTTATGTCCCTCTCTATAAGACATGCGTTGTAGTCTTCCCGTTTCCCTCTAGCGTATTTGCTGCCATTATCTACAAAATCGTTCCAGTACACACCCGGTTCCCCAAACCTGAACGGGAAGCGCATTGGGAACATACTTCCGCAAACTTCGCGATAGATGATTTCCAGTGATTGATCGTGCTTTATTTGATTGTTCAGATATGCGAATGCACGGAAATAAAGGTCATCTTCCTTGGACAAAAGAGAATGATTTATCCTTGCATAGTAGTCAGCAATTTGGTGTACAGCACCCACTATATCACTATGAAGCTGGATTTCTAGTTCTGCAAATTTTGTGTTATCCGTAATCCTATCAATCGCTGTAATTGCGTCATCAATCCCTTTTAGCGCAATATCGTAAAATATGGTCATTTCATCCTCCTGTACCGGAATGGTTCCTCTTGTGAACTACCCAAAATATTCTGACTGGACATTAGACTTCCTCTATTTTATAGGCTCGCGGAATTCAGGAACACGGGAGCCCTTATTTACACACAGATTAAAATGAGTCCTTAACCATAGATATTTCTCACGGACACGAGCATTTTGCTCAGTTGCAATTTTCATTTCAATTAGATTTTTCAACCTAGCTAATTCCGGTGAATAATCGAAATATTTTAATGTCTCTACCATTTTCAGGCCGTCGTCAGTATCGCACACATACATTATTTCTTCTCCACCATTCGACTGTGCTATTCCATCTTCATAGGTGCCTCTTGTCATAATAATTCTTGGATATATGGCAAGACTTTCTTCCATTCGGTATGCATCAATCAAGCCCGGGCCAAACATTTCCGACCCATTAATGTACATTTCTCCTTTAACAATAGCTCCTCTAAGCAGTACAGGCGACTCCTCCGAATATAAGTAGTGCTGAATCATCATACAGTGACTTGTAAGGGTTTCAAATGCTCCGTAAATTGACGTAGGAATGGCGCAAACTATTGTATCGGAGAAAAACAGAAATTTCGTATTTTGCTCTAATTCGGTTGCCGCATGACCATCAAATGCAGTACCTCGGGTCATCCTTTTCAGTGCTTTAATCCTTGTAAATATACCGTGGATAATGGTGGCATCTTCTTTCCCAATTTTACTAGAAAAGCCCAGAATATCAAGGAAGGCAATGTAGTATTCTTTGTAGTTTATCATCATATTCTCCCTATCCAAAATATTTCTGCATCAAACTGTCAAACAGCAGTTGAGTTTCGTCCAATGCCTTCTGTACGGCAGCTTTTGATTTGTCGGTCTGTTCAATAAAGACGGCAAATTGATTTTGTAGGTTAAGCGGTGGTAGCATAATGTCGAGTTTTTTCAGCATCGATATTGATAAGTATGCCACTGTTGAACCCGCCTGCAAACTTGCAATTTGTTTCTGAATCCCTGACATTGTAAATAGTTGAGATAGATATAAGCTCGTAATTTGATGGCTAAAATCAGAGAGCCAGCTTATCATTCCATCCTGGAAATAGAATTCATCTTCTGGTCTAACGATGTAACATCTGCCAAGTGTCCCTCTCGAAGTTACAAGAATATCGCCTCCTGCCGGAACCAAGCCATTCTCTTTTAGTTCATTATATTTGTTCATTGGAATGAACAATTCGGGTGCGTTTTTCACATTGTCGATACGCTCATTCAAATCTGAAATCCGCAAGAACGGAACACCCTCGGTGCTTTGTTCATTTTGGTATATTCGCTTACTCGAACTAACATAGCATAATTCCGATAATTTTTTAGTCGGCCATTGCATTGTATTGAATTCCGAATCACCAAACATCTCGACAAATCGGGCTTTGACCAGCTCGTCCAGCTTTTGGAGCTGCTGCTGGCGATAGGTTAAAACGCACTTTGCCTTATTGAGAATGTTGACAACTGCTTTTTGATTGTCAATTTCTGGAAGCTCAATAAGTGCATCCGTTAAGTTGCCCAGTTTTATGTACTTAATAACTCCACCAATTGACAACTTGCGTAATTCTTCCACATAACCATCCATAAAATAATAGAGATACGGCATATATAACTGCCCGCTCCCATTATCTTCAATTATATATGTGCGTTGGTATGCATCAAACTTTCCGTTATAGTACTTAACATTCAGATCGCCGTTTCCAGCAACAAGAACGCACTCACAATCATATGAATAGCTATCAATACACAACGGTTCTTTTGAACAAGTGAAAAATGGATATTCTCCATTAGAAGATGAAGCGTTTGCATCCAGTTTCCCTGTTCTGATTTTTGTTAAATCCCCTAATTTAACTTTCATTTTGTCTCCCACAAATCCGAATTATTCCTGCTCCAGCAGTTCTTCCAACTTGCTCATTTCCTCGCCAATTTCCTTCTCCAGCCTCCGCAGCTCCGCCATAATCTCACTGGTAGGCGGATACTCCACAGGCTTATACTCCGTTTCCTTGTACTTGTTGATGGACAGGTCATAACCGTTGTCCACGATCTCCGCCTTGGGTACGAAGAAGGATTTTTCCGTGCGCGGGCGGCCTTTTTCTGCCTCCGGATTGCGGAAGCGGGCAATGATGTCGGGAATGTCATTGTCCGTCACTGGGCTGCGCTTATCGTCCAGCGAAAAGCCGTCGGCGGTCATGTCGTAGAACCACACATTATCCGTGCCGCCGTGGCCGGTCCTGGTGAAAATCAGAATGGCCGTGGACACGCCCGCGTAGGGCTTGAACACGCCGGAAGGCATGGAGATCACGGCCTCCAGCCGGTTGCCGTCCACCAGCTCCTTGCGGATAGCCTTGTGCGCGGTGGACGAACCGAACAGCACGCCGTCGGGGACGATACAGGCACAGCGCCCGCCGATGCGCAGCATCCGCAGGAACAGGGCCAGAAACAGCAGCTCGGTTTTCTTGGTCTTGCAGATCTTCAGCAAATCCGCTGACACGGTATCGGCATCCAGACTGCCTTTGAATGGCGGGTTGGCAAGAATCAGAGAGTATTTCTCCTTGTCCGGATTCTGGTCGGACAGGCTGTCCCGATACTCGATAAAGGGACTCGCAATGCCGTGGGTCATCATGTTCATCGCGCCGATCCGGAGCATGGTGCGATCCATGTCGTAGCCGAAGAACATATGGTTCATATAATGGTCTTTCTTCTGGCGGTTGAAGAAGATTTCTTCTTTCCGGGTTTCTTTCAGATACTCGCCCGCCGAAACAAGAAAACCGGAGGTGCCGCAGGCCGGGTCACAGATGACGTCATCGGCTTTCGGGGCCATCAGCTCCACCATCATGCGGATGATATGGCGCGGGGTACGGAACTGACCGTTGAGGCCGGACTGGCTGATTTTGCTGAGCAGATATTCGTAGGTGTCGCCGCGCACGTCCACCGCCTGGGATTCGCTCATCAGGCGGTAAATCTCGTCCAGCGCATCCACCACCTTGGAAAGCAGCAGCGGTGTGGGCAGCTTGAAAATGGCGTCATCCATATACTTGGAATAGGCGCTGTTTTTGTCGCCGTGGAGGTTTTTGATAAAGGGAAACACCCACTCCTGCACGACGGAGTACATTTTCCCCGCCGGGAAGTCATGAAATACACTCCATTTGAGCTGCTGACCGTCGATGGTGCGCTCACCCACCTGCACCTCATCGGTAAAGATGCTGGTATAAGGCAGCCCCAGCATGGCGGCCTCTTTTGCCCGGAGATTGTCCGAATCATCCAGGTCATGAATGAACATCAGATACGTGATCTGCTCAATCACATCCAACGGATTCACCAGACCGCCCGCCGCAAAAATATCCCAAAGGCCGTCGATTTTATTTTTCAGTTCGCCTGTAATCATTTATTCTCTCTCCCTGTTCCAAGTGTAAGATGTGTAGCGGCCACCGCCGAGTTTGATGATCTCGCCGGATTTCAGCAGCTCTGCCAGCGCCCGCTGGACGGTGATCTGACTGATATCCGGGCATGCGGCCATGATTTCACTTTTGGTGATCTTTCCGAGGTGGTTTTTGATGATTTCCCGCACCCGGTCGGGCTTGGAAAGTCCCTTGGTGGTCAGCAGCTCGATCCGGCTTTCAAAATCCCGGTATGCCGCCGCCAGAACGCCCAGCATATAGGTGACAAAGGGCGCATAATCATTCGTCCCTTCGTGCCAATTATAGGAGCTGGCTTGCAGGGCTTCGTAATAGGTCTCCTTGGTGTCGGAGATCAGCTTTTCGATACTGATATATTTGCCAACGATATAGCCGGAACGGTATAAAAGCAGCAGCGTCAGAAGCCTGCTCATGCGGCCGTTGCCGTCGTTGAAGGGGTGGATACAGAGAAAGTCCAGTATAAAGATGGGTATCAGCAGCAGCGGGTCAAGCTCTGCATCCTGCATTGCCGCTTCAAAAGCATTGCACAATGCACCAATGGTCTCCGGTGTTTCCCATGCTGGTACAGGCTCAAACCGAACGATTTGCTGGCCGTCCGGCAATTCCTCGGCAATCACATTGTCCGAGTTTTTGAAGCTGCCGCCGATGGACTTACCGCTGTACTTGTACAGATCCCGATGAAGCTGCAAAATGATAGACGGCTTTGGCGGGATAAAGTCATGACTTTCATGAATTGTTGCAAGTACATCGCGGTATCCGGCGATCTCTTTTTCGCTGCGGTTCCGGGGGATGGTCTTCTCACGAACGATTTTTTTCAGACGTTCGTTTGTTGTAACAATGCCCTCGATGCAGTTGGAGGCTTCAGTGCTCTGTATCTTTGCAACCTCCAAGAGATCAGACAATTCATCCGCCTTTGTCTCGATAAAAAGGTTTTGCTGCCCTTTGTATTCGTGAATTTGCGTCAGGTAGGCCACAACCTCTGGCGTCAGGAGCTTTTTATATTCTGCTTTGAAGTTGAAATCTCTCATTCAATTTCCTCACTTGACTTTCAATTTTATCATATTTCAATCAATGATACAATTATAGTATACACACAAATGTATTTCTTGTCAACCTCATCTTTATCATAGTTTTAATAATGAATAAATTGAAAATACTTTAGCTGTAATTGCTGAACTTAGATGCAGTACAGTGCTTCCTTTTCTGTTCAGCAAAGGAAGCCTGCACCGATCAATGATGCAGGCTTCCTATGTGCTGGTAAAGGGTTTGCGACATATTCACAACATGAGCTTTTTCGCGGTGTCAATGATAGAAAGCGCTGATTTTGCCGCTTCAAACAGATTTGCTGCAGTAAGCAGTCCCAATCCATCGAATATGATCGATGGAACAGGTGCGTTTTCTTTGGTTAACTGCGCAGTGCAATCTACCGCAGAGTGGAACACACGACGGAGTTCTTCCTGGTTCGGCATAGGGGCACCAGATTGCACAGCGGATTGTGTGGAAGCAGACCAGTAATTGACAAAGTTGTCCTGATACGCCGGATAAGAGGCACTCCACTGCATTGGACGAACCGGAGTCGTCTCCCGATAAGGGAGCTGATTAGCGTATCCCAGCATTCTTTGCCGTCTATAGGTTGCCTCTGCATCTAACTGTGCCTGCTCCGCACGTAACTGCTGCCGCAGGCGAGCGGCCTCTTGTTCGTTTTCTAACATGCGGTCTACAAGATCGCGATAAAATGGATCCTCTTGATACAATTTCCAATCGATTCCCTGCATATTTGCCCTCCTTTTTCATGGGAAATACTCCTATATGTTCCAAGTTCAGTATAATCAAATATACAGTATGATGTCAATAGAATATCTGGCAAAAGTATCAGCACTATCGAAAAACGATTTCTTAGCAATTACGTGGTAAATGATATTATAAGCATCGTAAAGTAAATATAGCGAGCAGATACATACAATCCACATTGAATGGAATGCGTGTGCGACGTTTGAGGTGGCGAGATAAAACGCAGCACAGAAGGATTTTCTAAAACAGGAATGAAAAACCCCGGTAGATGTTCAGAAGGCATCCACCGGGTCGGTCTCTCATTGATCAGCGCTCTGATCCCGCAATAATCTGCTTGCAATACGTTTTCAGCTTTGGAATATCCTCTGTCAGGATTTCCCAAGTGACTTCCGGGTCAACCGTGCCATAGCTATGGGCCACAATGTTCCGCATTCCCCGAATCTGCCGCCAGGGTGCGCCGGGATGCTCTGCACGGAATTCGTCCGTCAGTTTTCCGGCCAATTCACCGATTTGCAGAACGCACAGTGCCGCCGCATTCCGATAAATCGCATCTGCGGAAAATACGCCGTAGTCATTACCAAAACGACGAATCGTCTCCTCTATCTGGTCGCAATAGCCCACAATATGCTCTAAAATGCTGATATTCCGGTCAAGAGGCTTCATACAGCAACACCTCGTCATCAGAAATAGAATTCAAAAACTTGCTGTCCAGGCTCCCGGTGGGAATCAAATCCACAGGGATTCCAAACGCATCTTCCAGGTCAGCAGCCAGACCGCCAAGCTGCAAGCCGCGGATGGCTCCTTTATCAATGCGCAGATCAATGTCGCTGTCCTTGCCAGCATCCCCTCTGGCGTAGGAGCCGAACAGATAAATCCGGTCTGCCCCATATTGGGCCGCCAGGGCCGCAACGATTTCCTTGATTTCATCCACAGTATATCGCATATCCGTTCCTCCTTACCATGTATTCTACTACTATTTTACCATGATTATGTGAAAACGGCAACGACTATTTACAGGCATTGTAAAGCGGGTGGGTGACTCAAACCGCATCGTCATCTCCAGGGAAATCCACTGTCCCTCCGTATCCGCACTGATATTCCGTTGCAGATTTTATTGATGCAGTGGGAGAAATACTGTTTTTCTATGTTGGATTTGGCGAAAAGCTGGCGGTGGTAGTTGTACATAGTGACGGAGAAAGGCTTCGGATGTAAGATAGTTTGCGAAAGGTGAAAAACTGATAGGCAGATAACCGCTCCATGCATCATAACCATCCGAAAGCGGACTTTCGATGAACACAATAGCAAAGTCCGCCTTGTCCGGGCTATCCGCCCAGTCAAAAATAGGTTTCCACTATGCCACAGTTGGCACCGGGAACAGTTCGCGCCGGAATATTCACGCGGAAGAAGTTTTTTCGCGGAGCGATTTAACAGATTGCATCGATCCATGCCAGCACGTCACCGGGGTAATTGGCTTCGCTACCTGGGCTGGGACA